>Ga0310343_10000190_pt1 | contig 27979 bp, 14 predicted proteins | sample HC15DNA2025_MG_FD_203519 | JGI IMG/M metagenome (GOLD analysis project Ga0310343, IMG submission 203519) | Marine microbial communities from station ALOHA, North Pacific Subtropical Gyre - HC15-DNA-20-25_MG | ecosystem: Environmental > Aquatic > Marine > Oceanic | place: Pacific Ocean: North...
AGCGTATCGCTGCCCGCGTCCAGGATCTTCTCCACCGCGCTTGAGCCGGAACCGGTGAGGATTGCAATTCTTTCGGGTTTCTCAGACCCGAACTCCATGGCATGAAACCCCATGGGGAAAAGCGTTGCGATTCGTTCCTTCAGTTCATCTCTTGCTAGTGAGCACTTCGCCAGCAAACCTATGTCTATTCCCTCATAGTCTAGGAAAGTCCCCTTAGGCTCAAGAGCCAGTTTCTTGGCCAGGATCGCATTGTTGCCGATTTCAGGGTGCATATCCAAGGGTAGGTGAGAACCGTAAAGAGAGAGGTTGCCCTCAAGACAGAGCTTGATTTTCTGGTAGGAAGTCCCAGTCAGGGGAACGGGCGGATTCCAAAACAGCCCGTGGTGAACGATAAGGAAGTCGACGTTCGCCTCGACCGCTCCCAGAAAGGGTTCAAGCCCCGCGTCGACCGAAGCTCCGATCTTGGAAACGGAACCGTCGTTTGCGAGCTGTAATCCGTTGAAGGCTCCAGGGAAATCGGATATCTCCATTCTCCTGGTTCTGAGGTCACAAAAATCGACAAGGTCCGTTAAGCTGGGCATTCCACTAACAAATGAGGATTATGCCGGGTAGCTCAACACAAATGAGCTCAAGTCTCGGATTGAAGATTTTCGTTGCCTCTGGCAATGAAATCGGGATAATACCTCTTTCTTCTGTAGCAGGGTGGAGCAGTCTGGTAGCTCGTCAGGCTCATAACCTGAAGGTCGCAGGTTCAAATCCTGCCCCTGCTCCCAACTTCTCAATCAACAACCTATCCCAAAAGAAAATTATTTCTCCCCGTCTTCAACCAACGGGGCTTTGAACAGATATCATGAACGTTACCGTTAAAGACCTCCTTGATGCCGGGGTCCATTTTGGGCATCAAATTCGTCGTTGGAATCCCAAGTCAAAGCCCTATGTCTACGACAATCGGCATGGAATCTCCATAATAGATTTGGAAAAGACTTACGACCTGCTGGAGAAGGCTTCGGAGGCGGTTGAAGAAGTGGTTTCCCAAGGCAAGCAAGTTTTGCTTGTTGGTACCAAGAGGCAGGCTCAGGAGCCTATTCGCGAGTTGGCCGCTGCCACCAACATGCCCTTTTGTGTGAATCGCTGGATGGGTGGGACGCTTACCAATTTTGAAACGGTCTCGAACAGCCTCGCCAAGTACAAGAAATTTCTTCGCATGGAAGACGATGGCAGTCTCGATAAGTTACCTGGCAAGGAGAGCGCCGCCATCAGGAGGCAAATGTCCAGAATGCACCGAAATTTCGAAGGCTTGCTTAACCTGCAGGGTTTGCCCAGCGCCCTTTTCGTCGTTGACTCACATAATGAGGCCATTGCCATTGCCGAAGCCAATCGGCTCAAGATTCCCGTCGTGGCTTTGGTCGACAGTAATTCCGATCCCTCGCTTTTGACGCATCCGATTCCGGGAAACGACGATTCTACAAAGTCCATCCGTATTATCGTGGACGTCATCTTGGAGGCTATTCAAAGCGGCGCTTCCCGTCGCGTCGAGGCGCCTACCCGCAGGAAGGACATTACCCCAGTCGCCCAAGAACCTGATTTCGTTGATCAGGAAGACGAGCCCGAGGTGACCTTGCCGGAGGGGTATGATGAGATGGATTTCGATGACAGGAAAAAGGCACCCGAGGCCTCCGATGATACTTCCGAACAAGCGGCGGAGGCTACTGGGGACGCCGAGAAGGCGCCCGAGGAGTCCGACGAAGCTAAAGACGCTACCGAGATCCCTGCAGAGACCGCCGAAGAAGAATCTGGAGAGGCACCCGCCGAAGAAGACTCTGGAGAGGCACCCGCAGAAGGAGAGTCTGAAGAAACCCCCGAGGAGACTGAAAAGGATGCCGAGCAGGAGCCCGAAGACGTCTCCGATGAAAGCGATGGCTCTGAAAATGAGGAGGAAGGGGATTCATCCGACGAAAAATCTTCCAGTGACTAATCGCTCCACTTTTTTGTCCGTTCAAAACTTTATATTCTCAATCATCAAATATCATGTCTATATCTAAGGACGAAGTACTTAACCTGCGGGAAAGAACCGGGGCAGGCTTGATCGACTGCAAACGAGCCTTGACGGAGAGTAATGGAGATATTGAAGAAGCGGTTTCCATCCTCCGGAAAAAAGGCATTGCTTCCGCCGCCAAGAAAGCAGGCAGAGATGCCGGGGAAGGCGTAATATCGCAGTGCATTTCCGATGATAGGACCAAAGGAATTTTGGTAGAAGTAAACTGCGAAACGGATTTTGTCGCCAAAAACGAGCAGTTTGCATTCTTTGCCAATGAGATTGCCGCTACTTTACTTCAGGATCCCGACGCTGATCTCGAATCAGCTCGAACCGAGCAAGTCGGTAAGATTGGTGAAAATATAAGAATATCCAGGTCTCAAAGCCTTGCAGTATCGGGTGACGGCTTGGTGGAATCCTATGTCCACACGGGTGGAAAGGTTGCCGTATTGTTGTCGTTGGGGACTAGTTCGCCGACTGCTGCGGGCGAACCCGCGATCTTGTCCCTTGCCAAGGATTTGTGCATGCATGTGGCCGCGACCTCGCCGGTATGCGTTTCTCGGGATGACGTGCCAGAAGAATTGGTCTCCAAAGAGCGTGAGATCGCCAAGGCTCAAGCGGAAGGGAAGCCCCCTCAGGCGATAGAAAAGATCGTGCAGGGAAAACTGGATAAATATTTCGCAACCTCCTGCCTTCTTGAACAACCTTTCGTAAAGGATCCCGACCATTCAATCAAAGAGCTATTGGATTCGGTCGGACGTGAGAATAGTTGCGAAATGAAGATTGAAAGCTTTCTCCGCTTTCAGGTCGGGGAAGATTCCTAGAAGAGAGGCTGCAACCAAGTGGTCGAGCTTCTTCCCGCCAACCATCCGTCGGGCATAAGACCCTAGGCGTTCCAGTGCCAAGTGCACAAGGAGGCGACCAAATAGGAGGTCAGGAGAATCACCCCCTCAATCTTTCCCAGTTTTCGCCCTCTCAGCCATAAGCAGAACAGACCGGTAAGCAAAACCAAGGAAAGATAGTCGATCCAAGGGTAGGGGGTTTGCGAGCCTATGGGACTGAGAATACCGGCAATTCCCGCGACAAGCCCGATGTTGAAAAGATTGGACCCCACTACGTTCCCAAGCAACATCGAGAACTGGTCTTTCCTGGCAAGCGAAATGGATGCGGCCAGCTCTGGCAGGCTGGTGCCTATGGCAAGGAGGGTGAAGCCGATTAACTCTTCCGGGACTCCAGCCCTCTTGGCGAGGTTTTCCGCACCGAAAACCAGAGAGTCAGAGCCTGCCCAGAGGGCAGCTGTGGCGACGAGGATCATGAAGGACGATGACAAGGGAGAGTTGGAATCTCCGGGATCTTCCCGCAAGGAGGATTCCTCGACGATTTCCCGGTCCTTCAGCGCTTGGAGAGTGACGAAGTAAAGGTAGCCGAGGATACAGGTGAGCAAGACGGTTCCCGTTTTCCAGTAGAGCGAACCGGCTGGCGGGACAAGGAGAATGGCCGTAAAGCCTATGGTCAGTAAAAAAAGGAAGAAAATTTGCCCGTGGGGAATTGCCCGACGGGTGTCGATGGCTTTTACGAAAAGCACCAGGCCCATAATCAAGCCTATGTTGGCTATGTTGGAGCCGATCACGTTGCCTAGGATCAATCCGGTTGCGTTACTCCTGATGGCGGCTAGGCTGGTGAATAGTTCCGGGGCAGAGGTGGCTATGGACACGATGGTAAGCCCAACCACCACGGTGGGCACACCTATTGATTCCGCGAGGACCGCACTGTGGTCACTGAGCAAGTCACCCCCCTTGGCCAAGAGAAAGAATCCAATGATAATCGCGAATATCAGGATTGCGAAGTAGAGCAGGCCCGGAGACTGGCTCATTTTTTCGGTGAGATTGGAAAGAAGTTGATGCACTTTGTAGAAAGGCGAAAAGAGTGAATTTAAGTTAAGCGAAGGCAAGGAGAAAACACGCTTAGGTTTTCAGCCCTTGACTTGAACGGATATTCCACCATTTTCGCTACCCTTTCCCCCTTTTATTCCGATGTCGTCCACCAACCAAGCAGAAAAGCTCAAGGATACGCTTAATCTTCCCCGGACTGATTTCCCTATGCGGGCCAATGCGGTGGAAAGGGAGCCGATGCGAATCAAGCATTGGACGAAGATTGGGCTGTATAAGCGCATGCAGGAGAAGAACAATGATGGCGCGGCCTTCGTCCTTCACGACGGCCCGCCCTTTACCAACGGGGACGTCCACGTCGGGACTGCCTTGAACAAGATTCTCAAGGATACGATCCTACGCTACAAATCGACCCGTGGCTTTCGGACTCCCTACGTGCCTGGTTGGGATTGTCATGGATTGCCCATTGAGCACAAGGTCGCCAAGGCAATGAGAAAGGAAAAAAAAGAATTCGATACCCTTGAATTGAGGCGGGCGTGTAAGGATTTCTCCTCCTCCTACGTCGAAACCCAGAGGGAGCAATTTCATCGGCTTGGGGTATTGGCGGACTGGGAAAGTGAGTATCGTACCATGGATGAAGCCTATGAAGCTGAAATTCTCAGGACCTTTGCCTCTTTCGTGGAAAAGGGGCTCGTCTACAGAAGCAAGAAGCCCGTGTACTGGTCGATCCCTTGCCGAACGGCGTTGGCTGAGGCCGAAATCGAGTACAAGGATCACGTCAGCCCTTCTATTTACGTTCGCTTTCCCATCATTGGGAAGCCCAATAGTTATATCTTGATCTGGACTACTACCCCTTGGACGATTCCGGCGAATCTGGCAATTGCGGTTAACCCGAGAGAAAAATATATCGAGCTCAAAATAGATGGGAATGCCTATTGGATGGCCGAAAGCTTATCTGAAGCGGTAGCCTCCGCTTGCTCGATCGAAGAAGCGGTTAGAGGAGATGAACAGCTGGGCGAGGAAATGGTGGGTTGGGTTGCCTCTCATCCCTTCATCAACCGCGAAAGCCCGGTTCTTCCGGCGGATTACGTGACCATGGACTCAGGGACTGGTTGCGTGCATACGGCCCCAGGTCACGGACTGGATGATTACCTTACCGGACAGGCTCATGGTCTGGATACTTATTGTCCCTTGGATGACCATGGCAGTTATCTGGACGACGGACAGATTCCCGAATCTCTTGTGGGTGTTTCGGTTTTGGAAAAGACGACTGGGTGTCCGGCTAACGACAAGGTGCTTGAAATTCTCGAGGCGACGGGCGATCTCTTGGCCCTCGCCGACTACAGTCACCAATATCCACATTGTTGGCGAAGCAAGACCCCGGTTGTTTTCCGGGCCATGGATCAATGGTTTGTTTCTCTCGACAAGGACGGCCTCAGGGAAAAATGCCTCGAGGAAGTAAAGCAGGTTGCGTTCACGCCGGACTGGGGTCGGAATCGGATAACCGGCTTTCTCGAGTCCCGGCCGGACTGGTGTATTTCACGCCAACGGTCCTGGGGCGTTCCGATCCCGGTTTTTTATGCGGAGGACGGGGAACCCCTTTTGGATGGGTCAGTGATCCGCTCGATTGCCGATAAGGTCGAGAAAGCGGGTACGGACTTATGGTTTGATCTTTCCGAGGAAAGTCTTCTGGAAGGATGCGAGCTTCCCGAGGGATGGACCGGGAAGTCTCTCTCCAAGGGCATGGATACCCTGGACGTATGGATTGACTCGGGTTGCAGCCATCGGGCCGTCCTAAAGCTGAAGGAAGAATTGGATTGGCCTGCAGATCTCTATCTTGAGGGAAGTGACCAGCATAGGGGGTGGTTCCAGAGCTCGTTGTGGACAAGCTTGGTTGCCGATGCCGCAGCCCCCTACAAGCACATTCTCACTCATGGCTTCGTTGTGGATGGGGACGGGCGAAAAATTTCCAAGAGCGACGGCAAGCCTCAAACCGCGGATTCATACGTCGCCAAGTACGGGGCGGACGTTTTGCGCTTGTGGGTATGTTCGGAAGACTTCAGGCGAGACATTCCACTCTCCGAAGAAATTCTTGGGCAAGTCGTTCGATCCTACCGTACCTTGCGCAACACGATCAAATTCCAGCTTGGCACGCTCTTTGATTTTTCCTTTGAGGCGAATTCGGTCGAATTCGAATCCATGGGAGCCATAGATCTGTGGGCTCTTTCCCGCACCAATGAGATGAGGGAAGAAGTTACTCATGCCCTCGATTGCTTTGAACTGCATCGAGCGGTTCAGGTCATCAGCCGGTTTTGCTCCGGAGTTTTGTCCTCGACCTACCATGACGTAATCAAGGACCGTCTGTACACCCTTCACCCCGATGACCCGCTCAGGCGTTCCACCCAGACGGCGATTCACTTGATCTTCGAAACCCTTGTCCGCATCATAGGGCCCATAGTTCCTTTTACGGCCGACGAAGCCTGGACCTACAGGCATTTCGGGGCAGACCTCTCGGATGATGCGCTTGTCTTGAGGGATTGGGCCGAACCGTTTGACCTCGGAGAAAGCCTCGAGTCGGATTCCGACGTCTCTCTCATCTTGGATTTTAAGGATTCCAAGGTAAACGAGGCTCTCGAGGAACTGCGTTCCAAGAAGGAGATAGGACAGTCTCTTGATGCCGAGGTTGAGATTACTCTTTCAAAGGAAAGCACCCTCTGGGCCGTTCTTAGCCGGCGTGAGTCGGAACTGGCCGAACTCTTCATCGTTTCTTCCGTTATCCTTAACGAAGATTCCAAATTCGATGATGCTCAGGTTGAGGTTCGGCATGCTCCCGGCGTCAGATGTCCGAGGAGCTGGAGATGGGTTCCGGAATTGACTCAAGTCGATCCTTGGGGAGAGGTTTCTCCCAGATGCGCTGAAGTTCTTGCCAAACTTGGCTGAAAAAATATTCTTTCTACTCCCTCCGATTATGACGAAGAAAAAGACATCAACCAGCAGGCCAAAGGCTAAAAAGTCCACACAGGCTAAGCCGAAGCCCGCTGCTTCGGCCAAGTCAAAGGCCGCACCCAAGGCAAAACCAAAGGCCTCCGCCACGTCGGCCAAGTCGAAGCCTCCTTCCAAATCAAAAGCCAAGGCGGCGCCCCGCGTTTCCTCTGCCAAACCGAAGGCCGCTCCGAAATCAAAACCCAAGACGACTGCGTCACCCAAGACTAAGGCTGCTCTAGCGTCGAATCCGCCGGCCAAGAAACCGGCCCGTGCCGCCAGCAAACCATCGGAGAAAAAGCCTTCCGCGACTGGCAAAGGCAAAGCAAAGACCAAGTCGGCTGGCGCCACTCCAGGTAAGTCCGCGGACGAAGGGGAGAGAAAACTTCGCGAGTTGGCCAGTCAAAGCAATCCCCTTCCCCTTGAGGAAGAAGGCAAGCCCGAAACCAAAGGCTTTAGCCTGGAAGACGTGCGATCCATTATTTCCACTCGAGATGACGAGGACCAAAAGTCGGAAACTACCGATGCCAAGCCATCGGGTGCCAAGGCTTCCGAGAAGAAGGCCTCCTCGGCTCAAAAGGCCAAGTCAGCCAAGGTGAAGAAAATTCAGACGGCCTCTGTTGACGATATCCTCGGGTTGGGAAAGTCATCCCTTCCTTCCAGACCCATAAGAGACGAGAAGAAAGTACCCAAGGCATGGCTGTCCTACTATAGAGACTTGATGACCCTCAGGGAGTCGCTTAAGGGAGCCTTGGGTGAGAGATCCAGTGAGACTTTGGGAGCTTCCGCGAGGGAGTCTTCGGGAGAGCTCTCCCTGAACTCACCTGATGCCGGAACCGAAACCTTCAACCGGGACGTAGCGCTCTCGATGGTGGCTAGCGAGCAGGAAGCCTTGGAGGAAATCGAAGATGCCATTGACCGAATTTTCGATGGAACTTTCGGGATTTGCCAGGAAACTCAAAAACCGATTAAGAAAACCCGCCTGAAGGTTGTGCCCTTTACCCGTTTCTCGCTGGAGGGACAAAATTTGTATGAACGGAGAAAACGACGGGAGGGCGAGCCCGTATCGGGTGCCTTTGCGACGATTTCCGATTCAACGATGGGGCAAGATGACTAACCCGCTTGCTGGGTGAGGTACCTAAGGTTTTGGCTTTGTTTCGGCCCCGTGCTGATTCTTGACCAAGCGACCAAGGCTTGGGTCGTGAAAAATTCAGCTGAACTGAGGCGAAACCCGATTGAGGTCCTCGACCTGATCGACGGTAACCGGGGATTTCTTGAATTTACCTACGTTACGAATCCCGGGGCTGCCTGGAGTATGTTTTCGGACTTTCCTGAGGTCCTGACAATTCTGGCGGTAGTTGCTCTGGTGGCTATTTTTCTTTTCAGGAAAAACCTGGAAATGGATAAAAAACCCATTCAGGTTGTTTTCGGTCTCATTTGCGGAGGGATCTTGGGCAACTTGTGCGACCGCCTTTTCAGGGAACCGGCCGAAGTGGTTGATTTCATAGACGTCTATTTTCCTGTCGTAAACTATGATTACCCAGTTTTCAATATTGCCGACTCGGGAATCTTTCTGGGGGCTTTCGCCTATCTTATCATGAGTTTCCTCGATGTTCGAAAAGAGCAACGGGAAGAAAGCGAGAAAGAAGCATAGATCGACTAGGAGCTTCTCGGTGTCATTCGACGTTCATCGATTGTTCCCTCATTTTCTCGAGTTCCGCACGGGCTTCCAAAGCGATCGAGGTACACTGCGTGCGAGTCGATTTGGAGCAAAAGGTGTTCAGTTCCCTGCCTATCTCCTGAAGAAGGAACTCGAGTTTTCTTCCAATCGACCCCTTAATTCTTAGCGTTTCTCCAATCTGAACCAAATGGCTTCTCAACCTGGAGATTTCCTCCGACACGTCGCATTTCTCGGCAAAGAGAGCCACCTCCTTCAATACGCGCTCGTCGTCGGAATCCAGCGAAAGTTCCGCTTTGCTTAGCCGTTCCATAAGCCTGCCTTTCCACTCGCTTGCCATTTCCCTGCTGCCTTCTTTCATCTTGTCAACCATCTCCTCCAGAAGCTTGGTTCGTTGGGAAAGGTCGGCAAATATGCTCCCACCTTCCTTTTCCCTCATTAGGATCATTTGCTCGGTTGCTTCTCTCAGGCATTCCTCAAGCTGGGGAAGAATCTCCTTGAGGAGGGGAAGCCCGGCCTCCCGCTTTCGAAGCTGAGAGAGTTGGAGAACAAGTTCGGGAGAGACTTGCCAAGGGTAGCCTTTGCCCTCAAGGAATTTCTTCAAGTGGTTAAGGTCATTCTCGAGATCGCTTTCGTTGAAGAGAGCGACGTCGTTGTCATGGCTTCTTGCCTGCTCGGCGGAAACGGTAACCCGGATGCGTCCCCGTTCAAGGGATTTCCGGAGAAAAGCCATGCTCGTCTGCTCGAAAGCCTGCCATTCCTTGGGGCTTGAAAAGACGACCTCGAGCCCTCTCTTGTTGACCGAAGACACTTCAATTGAGATGAGGTGGCTTGGAAGATTGAGGGCGGACCTCCCGTACCCGGTCATGCTCTTCATTGGATCTTCATCTCGGGGAGGCCCGATACACCCATCAGGCGGGCTGCCTCCATCGCGTCCTTGTCCCCGCGTCCACTCAGGTTGATGCAGATTGCCTGTTCGTTTGGAAGTTCGGTCGCTCTCCTGAATCCGAGGGCTAGGCCATGGGAAGTCTCGAGAGCGGGCAGGATACCTTCTTCCGATGAAAGCATTTTAAATGCTTCCAAGGCTTCTTCGTCTCCCACGTTGGCGTAGCCTATTCGTCCACGGTCCTTGTAGAACGCATGTTCCGGCCCTATGGCTGCGTAATCCAAGCCGGCGGAGACGGAATGGGTCGGGTTGATCTGTCCGTCCGGGTTTTGCAGGATCCAGGTTTTGCATCCTTGCAGGATGCCCAGTTTGCCACCCTCGAAGCGGGCCGCGTGATCTCCTTGCTCGAGCGATCTTCCGCCGGCCTCGACGCCGGTCAAGCGAACGGATGGTTCCTCCAGGAAATCAAAAAAGAAGCCGATGGCATTGCTTCCGCCTCCCACACAGGCAATCATCTCATCGGGCAATTTGCCTTCCGCTTCAAGAAACTGGATTTTGGTTTCTTCTCCTATCACTTTATGAAAATCCCTAACCATGCCGGGGTAGGGGTGGGCGCCCAAGGCCGAGCCTAGGATATAGTGAGTGCTCCTGACGTTCGTTACCCAGTCGCGCATGGCCTCGTTTATAGCCTCCTTGAGGGTTTTGCTGCCGGCTTCGACGCCTCGCACTTCGGCTCCGCTCAACCTCATTCGGAATACGTTCAAGGCTTGCCTCCGCATATCCTCGGCACCCATGTAAATTACGCAATCAAAGCCGAAATGGGCGCACACGGAGGCTGTGGCTATGCCATGTTGGCCGGCCCCGGTTTCGGCAATAATTCTTTGTTTGCCCATCCTTTTGGCAAGAAGAGCCTGACCGAGAGCGTTGTTGATCTTGTGGGCGCCGGTGTGAAGCAAGTCCTCTCTCTTTAGGTATATCTTGGCCCCGCCAAGTCGCTTGGTCAGGCGTTTTGCAAAATAAAGCTCCGTTGGACGGCCCGCGAAGGTGCGAAGCAAGAGATCGAGCTCCTCCTGAAAGGCCGGGTCCGCCTTGGCTTTCCCGTAGGCATCGGTCAGTTCTCGTAAGGGGTGCGACAAGGTTTCGGGAACGAAAGAGCCCCCGTAGGGGCCGAACCTGCCTGATGCGTCGGGCAAGGAGAACCGGTCGAAGGACTCGGTCTCAGCTAAGGGTGAATGCGTGGGTTCGGTCATTTCAGAAAACGGGTTAAAGAATAATTATAGAGTGCGGATTTGCTTGCTACAACCCAAGAAATTCCCGCAGAATCAAAGGGGTATGAGCCTTTCCGCCTTGCCGACCATTATAGTGCCCGCCCGCTTGGCATCCGTCCGATTTCCCCGCAAGCTTTTGGCGGACGCCGGAGGAAAGCCCCTTATCCTTAGAACCGCCGAACGTCTCCGGGAGCAAGCACCCGAATTCGAAATCATATTCGCCGTCGACGGAGAGGAGCTCGCCACTGCCTTGCGCGACGGAGGTTTCGAATCTTTATTGACCGACCCGAATCTTCCTTCCGGCACCGATCGGATCGCCCAAGCGAATCAAACCCTTGGCCGACCGACCGTCATCAACGTTCAGGCGGACGAGCCCATGGTCGAGCGCGAGCATATCCTTGCCTTGGCCGAAGCGCTCCGGAATGAAGAAGCTTCGATGGCTACCTTGGCGGTCCGTTTTCATCGCAAGGAAGATTTTCTTGATCCCGACCAAGTCAAAGTCGTCTTGGACGGTAATGGCTACGCCTTATATTTTTCGAGGGCCCCCATCCCCCACTTGAGGGATGGCAGTGGTGAAAGCCCGGATATGGATGAAAGCGCCGCGCTGAAGCATCTCGGCATGTACGCTTACAAGTCTTCTTTTCTCAAAACCTATGCGGAGAGCGGGCAGGGGGTGCTCGAGAAGATTGAAAAACTCGAGCAATTGAGGGCCCTGGAGTTTGGCTATCGCATTGCCGTATCGATTGTTTCAAAAGCTACCATTGGGGTAGACAAGCCTGAGGATTTGGAGTCCCTGAGTTTCTCCTGATGCTTCGATTCCGGTGAATTCCCCCTCCATCATCACCAGGTTCTTCTTCCGAGAATTGTTTGGGGCGACCTTGATCGCGACCTTTGCGCTCACGGGAATCTTGCTCTATGGCAACGCCGTTCGTTCCCACGAGCAGCTTTTTCAGGCTCTTGCCGTCTCGCCACGTTCCTTTTTCGAGCTGATTGGGTTTCTCGTTCCCTACTCCCTTTCCTACGGTCTTCCTTTCGGATTCGTGATCGCAGTCCTCTTTTGCTTTGGCAAGTGGTCGGCCGACAAGGAGATCCTTGCCCTTAGGTCGCTCGGTTTGGGAATACGGGACTGGGGGAAGCCAGTCTTCGTCCTGTCTTTTCTGCTCAGCCTCATCAGCCTCTACGCCAACCTCCAGTGGGCTCCGATGAACCGGGCTAAATTCGACCAGAAAAAGGAAGAGGTCATGTGGGACAACCTTCGCTTCGTCCTTGAGCGGGAAGGTGAGGTTGAATTCAACCTGGACGAGGACTTGAATCAAGAATCCGCTAAAAGCCTTGAGTCTTTGGCGGCTGGGAAGCTTGCCAAGGTCTCTCTTTCGGTCGGGGAGATCGGGGCATCGGAATGGAACAAGCTTAGGATCCTTCTTTTCGGAGAGAATGAGAAACTCCACTCGATTGTTCATGCCCGGCGTGGAATCGTTCGTAAATCCAGAGAAGGCGCTCGACTCGTCCTGGACTTGAAGCACGTCGACGTGGAGACCATTGATCTCGAAGGTGATGAGCAAAGTTGGTCTTCGGGAATGTTCGTCTCCTTTGAAAGTTGGAAGAATCCGTTGGTTCTTGATCTCATTACCCAGGATGGGAGCCAAAACCTCAAGAGAATGGGGGTTTTCGACCTGTATGCGGTTTCATCCTCCCATCGACCTGGGGACGAGCAAAGACGGGGACAGGCTCGGGTATTGCTGCAGAAGAACTTTGCCCTGGGGCTTTCTCCCTTTTTCCTGTCCTTTCTGCTGTTGCCCCTCTCCATCCTCAAAGGGAAAGGGCAAGCCCTGGGCAACGTTTCGCTTGGTATTTTTGTTGCCGTAGCCTATTTCGGGATCGGATCCCTGCTCTCCGGCATTCAAGGCGTTGAGACTCTAAGTTTTATCGCTTGGTGGATTCCTAATGGTTTGTGCCTGTTTTTCGGCTTAATCATTCTGACCCGCTACGAAAAGGCTTATGTGGGTAATTATTCAAAATAATTGCCTCATATGCCTATTTGTGTTTATTTTTGCAAAAAAAGGAATGAATTGAAAAAATTATTTTGAAAAAAGTTTCAAATATTACGTAAGATTTGTCCTTCAGGCGCTAATAGCTTACAAGCCAAAATCCGTTAAACGTCCAAATTATGAAGAAAGCCCTTTCTCTGTTCACTCTGCCGATCGTCCTTTTATGTTTCACGAGCCAATTGGTACTGGCTTCGGATACGGGAGGTTATGCCGGAACCGTTTCGATCACGCTTAGCGCGGGAACTCAGGCAACGCCATCCTACAAGGTCGTTAGCGCTGGGGTTTCCGCCGATCCGGTCTACACCGGCGTAATCACCAGCGTAACTTCCAACACCATAAGCTTCGGAACCGAGACCGATTCGGAAGGCACGGAGACGAATCCATTTGTTACGGGAGCGTTCAAGAGCACGGTCAAAGTTCCCGTCCTCACCGCTTCCTTGAATAGCGGCTCCGTCAATTCCATAGCAGTGACTTACGCCGGAGCCGGATTTACCGCAGGGAATCCTCCCGAAGTCGTTATTGATTTTCCTGATGGCGATGGCGATGAGGCTAATGCGACCGCCGCCTTGGATGGTTCGGGTACCGTTAACGCGGTTACCGTTGGTACGGGAGGAGGAGGCTATAGCGTGGCTCCCACTGTTTCGGTAGTGGCAGGTCCCCACTTCGTCAGGCTTACCGAATCGGGTTCCTCCGACGTTGGCAGATGTTTCCTCATCACCGACAACAATGCCTCCAGGTTGACGCTCGATATCTCACGCTTGGCAACTGGAGAGAGCCTCACCAACATTCTTCAGGCTGATTACAGCGTTGAAATAATCTCAGCCAACACCCTAGGCGGTATGATGGGCATTACTCAGGGAGACTGTCCAATTGCAGTTGGGGACCGCAACACTGCCGACCTAGTTTACCTTTGGGATACGGACAAGGCTATGTACATCCCCTATTTTTTCTATACCGGAAACGGTGGCTCCCGTCCCGCTGGTTGGTATAACCGGAACAAGATGCGGTCTGGTCTTCAGAACGACGCCCTGATCTATCCGGACGAAGGGTTTATCATTGCTCGCCGCACGAACTCTACGGCCACAATCAATATCGTCGGCGCTGCCAGCGAAGTAAACCAGAAGCTCCGTTTGCCTGCGGTCGGACAACAGGTGGTTATGAATAATCCCTTTGGGGTCGACGTTTTGCTTGGGGAGATCATTCCCTCACAGTTTTTCGGAACAAGCGCCAGTGATTTTCGGACCGGTGCCAGCGATAGTGACACCAACGCTGACATCATTTTCTTTCTTAGCGGTTCGACCTGGACCCAGTACTGGTACAAGACTGGACTAAACGATGGGGTTACCAGGGTTGCGACGGCTGTTGCCAAGGCGGGATCGGGTGGATCCGGCGCCATGACCAACTCCGACGTATCTCTGGCCTCTGGTTCGGTGACGGGCTTGGCCAGTTGCGATGCATCCGGTGGCACGTCGGGGATAGACCATAATGCTTCCGAATACGTTAAGGTTTCCCTAAGCGGCACGGCTCCGGCGGCAGGCATGTCCATCACTTTTTCGGAAGTTGCCGGACAAAGGATCAACGACAATGGCACCTATGAGGTGGACGACAACGGTACGGACGTGACGGTGGGAAGCGGCCTGACTTCCGTGGTGGCCTACTCGACGGTAAACGCTACACATGAGATCGTTGCCCGGGGAAGCGGATACGTCGTCGTCAAGGGCAGAAGGGACGTCAATTTCAATTCCGGAAAAGGAACACCTGCATGGTCTACCGGCGACGGTGGGGCTGGCTACAGCGGCCCTGCAACGGTATATTTTGTCGGAGGCGGTGGAAGTGGAGGCGTGGGGACGGCGGCCGTCTCAGGGGGTGCCGTGACCGGAATTACCGTAACCAGTGGCGGGACCGGCTACACCTCCGCACCCCAAGTTGTCGTAACGGGGGGTGGTTGGCGTAAAATTGGTGCTGCCGATGCAGTCAAGGACGGAGATCTTTTGGGATCTACCGAGGGTATGATCATTATGCGCCGAAACCCATCCGGCGCCTTGACCTACGTCGAGGCAATCAACCCTAACAAGCAAAAATAGCCTTCCTCCTCGGCTAGTCCTTTTTTCCCTTCTGCGTGTGGAGGGATTTCAGAACCTGCCCTGCATCTAACGGTTTTGTCCGCAGTGCGTCGGGCATCTGAGCAAGGTAATCATGGCATTGAGCTTCCTGCTTCTCTCCTAAGAACAGAGCTTGTTCTACGATCCTCATGCTCACAGGTACTTGAACGGAAGAATCTGGCGAAAGGAGCTTGTGGGGAAGGATGAACGGACTCAATCTAACTCGATCTGATCGATCTGGCGTTAAAAGGGAGGCATCCTCGAGACAGGCGCCAATGGATTGTGATCACCATGGCAGGGACTATCGCCATCCTGGTTGCCTTTCTTGTATCTCGTGGCGTTTGACGAGCTGGGGAGTCGGAATGGATCAAGGGACTGAAAGGCTTGGTGCGGATGGCAGGTAGCCAAACTTGGGAACTTGGGTTCGGATGAAGATGCCCCGCAGGTAATCTAAGCAGTTCGGTTCATCCTTCCGGCAGAGGGATTCCAGCATCGCCCCGGGTTAAGAGCGGGCCGATGGCATGTATTTCGGATCGAGTGATCCGGACTTGTGGCAAACCCCTAGTTTTTCCAAGAAGCAGTCTTTGTAAGGGAGCGTCAATGGGATAGGTGTAATTCGTCCAAGGGATTCAATCCCTCGAATCTCATAACTAATAGGTTACCCAAGCGCCGTTGCCGACGGCATCGTCGTATTTGTAGAATAGTCTCTTGTCGGAAGTCGACATCTGCTTGTGGAACCAGTGCCAGGTTGCCGACTTGTTGGTGTGAATGAAGGGGTAGATGTTACTGGTCGTCCATTGCCAGCCATCGAGGAAGTTGACCCAGAACCAGACTGAGTTGTCTGCCCTCTGCGGGTCGATGAACATCCATCCCAGCTGGGAATGGTAGGCCCATACGTCTCCCGTCCGGTGCCAGAACGGCCCGAACCATGTACTGTACCACCATGAGTTTCCAATATCGACCGAGTCGTTGATCAAATCCGGCCCGGTAATCAGTCTGAACTCAGCCGTGACCTGGACGTTCTTGGCCAAGAAGATTCGCGTACTGGCGGAATTCGGGCTTTCCACCCCATCGGCAACCCAATGGCTGAAGATGTAGCCAGGTTGTCTAGTGGCGGTAATGTCCCTCCATCCCGTGGCGTAGATCCCGGACCCGCTGGTCATACCGCCATTGCTTGGGTTGGCCATCAACTGAAGGGAGTGGAGGCCTGGAGCGGTGGGGTCGGTCGGGCCGTTGTAGTTCGGGTCGTTGACGAACTTGGCCTTGATCGTTTTGTTTTCATTAAGGAGGATGGAGGTGGTTGCCGAAGTGGAATCGTCAATCCCGACGCCTTCCCATTCGCCGAATAGGTAGCCCGCGTTGGGGGTGGCGAAAATCGGGTGGGTCGGGTTGTAGATATAGGAGCCCGAACCAATGGCAAATCCTGCCACCGCCGGCTCAACCACTATGGTAAGCGAAATGGGTTGGAGAGGAATGAAGCGGCCCGTTACCGACATATCTTGGGAGATGGTGAGCTCAAGCTGAGAATTGAAGATATTGGCGTTGCCGAGGGCATCGCCGACCCATTTCTCGAACTGGTACTCGGGCAGTGCCAGGGCCTGCAGGTTCAGCTTCTCCCCATGGGGAACGAAGAGCGTCTGAATCTGGGAAGTCGTCCCTCTGTCCGCTTTGACGGAGCCCCCGACCAAGGGGGCGGAGAAGATCTTCACCTCATAGCTCTTCTTTTTGAACTTTGCGGTTACGGTTTGGTCCTGGACCAAGCTAAGCGCCAAGGCTGTGGTGGATACGTTTGAATCGATATTCGAGACCATCCATCCCTCGAACTGGAAGCCCGGTTCGACGTAGGCGGTCAACTGGACGGAATCGCCGTATTTGTAGGGTGGATTCGCAGAAGCGACCACGAACCCGCCCGGTGCGCCTTGCATGAGGGAACCGTTCACCTCGTAGGTCTCGACTACTTGCGTAAGGCTGGCGGAGTCCCCCTCAAAGTTGGCCGAAAGGCTTACGTCCCCCAAAATCGTAATCTGTTCGGATGGATTGGTCAGGCCGTTGCTCCATGAGAGGAAGGAGTAGCCGGCTTTTGGCTGAGCCTGGATCGTCACGGTTGAATTGTAGGGGAACTGATAAAGGTTGCTTGTGGTGAAAACGTCGCCGCCATCGATATTCTTGGATAGGGTGAGGGAATAATTCACGGGATTGAAGACGGCCCGGATGTTGGCATCGGCGTTGATGGTGGTGCTGGTGCTGTTGGAATTCGAGGAATCGAAAGTCGATCCCTCCCAATGGCTGAAGATATAGTGGGCATTGGTGCTCGCTGCTAAATTCAGGACCGTTCCGTAGGAATAGGTGCCGCTTGCTCCTTGGGTCAGGGTTCCCCCCGTCCCGGCCACTACCGTGACGACGTATTGGTTCAGGTTGAAGTTCGCCTTGAGGGCAAGGTCGTGGGATACCGAGGGCGTAACGGTAGCCTGATCCGAAAAGGGAAGGATGGTGGCATCGGGAATCGCCTCGATTATCTGGATTGCGTTCCCCATGTAAGGGGTGAGAGAGGAAGAATAGTAGAGGGTGGTATTGGTATCGAAGGAGTTGGGTACGGTGAAAACAAGGTCGCCGGAAGTCGCCCGTGAGCCCGTAAGGTTTGCATCGGTGTATTCCCCGGCATAGGCAGTGGATCCCGGTTGGGTGGAAAGGTAGAACTCGTTGCTGCCCGTGTTGCAGGAGAAAGTGTAGGTGTAACCTTTCAGCAAGGTAAGGCCCGGGCTCTCCTTGCCGTTGACGTAGAGGACCTGGGTGCTTGGGTTGATGGTTGAATTCGCCACGGTTACGGCATAAGTGAAATTGCGGTCTATTTCCCAATTATTGAAATAGCTACCTTGCCCGGGGGTGGCCGCAAAGGTGGCTCCACTGCCGTTGGAGTCGGCCGTGGCCGAGCCGTTGCCCGAGGTCCGGACCGTTGCCTCGATCGTATTCTTGGCGAACTGGGCGACCAGCGATGCATTGGAGTCGGTTACGAAGGTGATGCTCGGGGCCTTGAAATTCGGGGAGATGGTCTTGTTGTCGGGGTTGCTCCAACCGAGGAATGAATAACCTGGGTTGGGGGTTGCGGTGATCGAGGAGGTGAGGATCAGCGTGCCCCCGTTCCAGATCCGCTGGTTGGGATCGTCGAACACGATCCCGCTACCGGCCGGGGATACCGAAAGGTTGAGGTCGTGCACGCCCGCAATGATGGGATCGAAGTTTGCCAAGACCGAGTAGTTGCCGTCCACCAGCAGGCTGAGCGGATTGGAGGAAGAATTGGTCTCGGTCCCGGATTGTCCGGTCAGTGTCCAGTGCGAGAACTCATAGCCGGCCAAATTTCCGCCATCCGGAGGGTTGGGCGTGGCGACGAGGGTAGCGATGTCCCCGAAGGCATAATTTCCGCCCCCGGTTGCGGAGCCATTCTCATCAGCAGAAAGGGTGACGAGATAACCGATGGGCTCGAAGGAAGGGGTGAGCGTAACGTTGCTGCTCGGGATCGTGACGATCGTGGTCGATGCATTCGGGTCGGCCAGGTATTGCACGTCACCCGTCCACTCGGAGAAGAAGTATCCGGTATCAGGTATGGCTGAGACCGTAACGTTCGACTCGAAGGGATAGGTGCCTGCTCCACTGGCTTGGCCGTTGGCGGCGCTGAGAATGTTGAGGGCGTAGTCGGACCTCTTGAAGGTTGCGTTGAGATCGACGTTGGAAGTGATGGTCAGGGATATCGACGCATTCGTCTCCGCTCCGCCCAGGAAGTGTCCGTACCACCTGTCGAACTCCCATCCCGAGGAGGCGGTTGCGGTTAGGTTGACGACGTCCTCGAAGACCGGGTTGAGAAGGAGCGAAGATTGGCCGTTCACCAGACCGCTGCCACTGGTGGTGACGTTGAGGTCAAAGGTATTGCGGGCGAAATTGGCTTGCAGGGTAAGGTTCTGGGGGTTCTGCATCAGGTTGATGGTGGAGGAAAGGGAATTGGGTGAATTCAAGGCGAAGGTATCGCCCGACCAACTGGTGAAATGCCACCCCGCGCTTGCCACCGCAACGACTTGGGGAGTATCGTTGACCGTGTAGCTCCCGCTTCCGGTGACGCTCCCGCTTCCCGTTCCAACGGTCGCCGTAACGTTGAAGTCTATCAGGGTAAAGTTGGCGGTGAGGGTGACCGGCCCGACGATGGCCAATGAGTTGTTGGCCTCGGCCACGCCTTGGGTGAGCGATGCCGTCGAGTTCACATCGCCGGTCCATCCGCTGAAGGAATAGCCCGTTGAGGGAGTGGCCAAGAGGGGATATACGCTGAAATGTTCGAACGGGCCCGAGGTCGGTGTAATCGTGACTTGTCCGCCCGTGCCTGCGGTTAAGTTGACGGGGTATTGCTTGGGTTTGAAGAGAGCCTTGACCGTTACGTCGGCGGCGTTGCGGGACATGATCACGGTGGCGTTGAGCTCGGTGAAATTATCGAGGGATCCGTTCAGGTCCTCCCACCTGTCGAACTCGTAGCCGGTCAGGGCGGTAGCGGTAATCGGAACGAGGGCCGAATGCAGATAATTTCCTGGGGTTGGAGGGGAAACGGAAGCCCCGCCGGTTCCGAAGAGGACGGTGAGCAGATACTGGTTCTCGGTGAAGTTGGCGGTATAGGCCAAGTTGCCGGGATGCGTCAGGACAAACGGCGCTATGGAGGCTGAAGCGTTGGAAAGAAGGCCCATGGAGTTTGCATCGCCGGTCCATCCCGAGAAGGAAAACCCATTCGCCGGGGAAGCGGAAAGCGTATAGTTGCTGTCGAAGAAATAGGGCCCTGGTTGCTGGACGACTTGAGCGCTGCCACCTGAGGTGGCGTTTACGTCGATGTCGTAGGAAAGGGCATCGAAGATAGCGACCAAGGCATGCCCTCCCTGCACGTTGAGGGTCGTGCTGGTCGTCAGGTTGTTGTCCAGTCCGGTAGTCAGGTTGCCGAGTGAATCGTAGTTGAGCCAATGGCTGAACTGATAACCCGGGCTTGCCGTCGCGCTGACCGAGACGTTGCTGTCGTAGGGATAGACCCCTACTCCGGTAAAGGTTCCGTTGCCGACGGAGGTTATGGTAACGTTGTACTCACGGACCTTGAAGGTGGCGGTGATGTTCCGGTCCGCCGTCATGGCCAAGGTGGAGATGGCGGAGGTCGGTTGGCTGACCCCGTCGCCATTCCAGCGAACGAACTCGAAATGTGGATTCGCGGTGGCGGTCAGGGTCACGTTGGTGTCGTACTCGTGAAGCGTTCCGGCCGGACTCCAGCTTACCGAACCTCCGCTCCCGAATACCGAAACGCTGAGGTTTGCCTTTTCCCTCATGGTCGTCTGGAAGGAACCGGCCGGATCCTCGAAAGTGCTGCCGTACAACCAGTTGCTCCCTGCGGGGGAAGCCCCTGGGGCGGCCTTGATGTAGATATTGGTCGGAATTCCCGCGGAGAAGGCGGGCCAGACCCAGTTGGAGGAAGTCACCGTGTTGTAGCGGGCGGAGGCATCGGTGGCGGCCCGATCGTAGAAACGGATGCAGAGCTGCTGACCAGTAGCGGGAACGTTTTCGAGAATCGCAAAGGGTGCGTTGACCGAATAGGTGGCGGGCTCGTTGGGATAAACGATTACCTGATTGCTGTCCTTGGTGAAGACGGTGGTGAAGGAGAACATCCCGTCGTCATAGCCGTAACCGCTGCTTGAGTCTCCGACGGTCGTCCCGAAAGTGAGGGGAACCCAGTTGCCGTTGAATGGGTGGGTTGCGTTCGAGTCGTCGAAATATCCCAGGGTCGCAAAGCTTCCGTCGCCATTGGATGGAAGGCCCGCATCGATGGGCACTCCATCGCGGTCCAAGAGCCGGGATGCGTTGCCGCTCTCGGTCAGCGTGGACCAATGGATGACGATCTGGGGTATGGAGGAGTAGGCGAACTGCGGCAAAAGCAGTGAAAGAAAAAACAGCCAACGAAAGAGCCAGGAAGGGCGAAACTCGCACGCGCGCGAGAAGAAGTTCTGCATGAGGTGTGCCCAATTTGCGCTCACGCTATTCGCAACCTCTTGAGGGGTTTTGAGGCAAACTATCCAGGATTTGTGAGACAGGGCTGAATCCCATGTATGAAATATCCCCTAATCTCATTCCAAAAGCAAGAAGTATTTCTTGAATGAAAGCGAAGGTTTCAAAAGGTCGAGGGCTGGGAATAATAAAGAGTTTTGGGTTACCATCTATTAGCGCTTGAAGGACAAATCTTACGTAATAAATTCAAAAAAAGATTCCTACCGGAACTCTCTGCCCCTCATTCTGATCCAATGACGGTAAATAATCAGATTTTAGAGTCTTTGGCCGGGAAACAAGAGGATAATGTCTATTCAAAAGACAAGTACGTCTCTATATATTCTCATTCAGGCTTATATCGATTGACTAAAATTGTTTCCGTAAAATTTTTAGACCGATCTTCTCGGTTTGCCTTGAGGACTGGAAAATCCGATAAAACTCAGTATAAAAAAGCAATATATTAGATGTATAAAGTAATTTTAAAGCTGTCTTGGGGATTAATTCCGAGTGAATGTATTGGGAAATTTATCCGGAGGATGAAAACACCGTTCGAAGGCCATTGAAAGACCTGCCCCGCCAAGGAGAATATTGGTTCATTTTTAATTTGACGAAGAGGGCCCCTTTTAGGATTATTAATGCAAGCAATGCCCGACCCTATTTTTCGCCCTAGCAAAACACTCCTTAAAACAGCGGAGTACACATTGGTTTTTGTTATTGCGTTTTCCTCCCTTTTTGTTGCCCGAAAGGCCTCATCCGTGCCTCCCAGCGGGCAAGGGCAGATAACCATTGAGGTTCAGACTTGGGATCAGATTAACAACAGTGGCAATGACGCATCGGATCCCGGTGGTTCCACTACTTTGCTCAAGGGCATCAACGCTGCAGGCTCTAGCGCAGCAGCTCTTTACCAAGGTTCCGGAGCAGTTGCCAAGGATGGAGATTTGATTGAACTTGGCTTTTTCAAGCTCGACGATGGCACTGCAAATACTTCTGCCACCGATCTTTTTGCGGGGACTTGGACCCCCATTACGACCAAGACGACAATCGGTCATAAATTCGACACGACCGATTGGACTGATGGGAGCAACGCGGGGGAATTCTTTTTCGACGTAACGTTCTCAAGAGACAGTCTCAACGCATATTCCGCAAACGCGAACATCAACGTTCAGTCTGATTCTGGTCATGAAATCACCAACGACACGCCCTCTGGATTAGGTGGTACGGGTTCCGGTAATTTGTACGCTCTTGACAATGCAACCCATGGGGCAGCTTCCGGAGCCGAGGCCAGGCTGGGTATCAGGTTCTACGACATTTCGCAGACCAATAACACTGGATGGAATGGGAGCAACAAGGCTAATGCGGTGACTACTTACAACACCATCATGAATCCGAACTGGAAATGGGACGTGATCGCCAACGACACGGGAGCGGAAATGTTCGGGATTATGAATCTTCACGCCACCAATGGTAGCGTCGACTCCAATTTGAAGTTCGAATTCGACAATACGGACGCAAGAACGGCCAATATTTCCAAAATTGGTACTGGCGACAACCAACTGCTCAACGATGATTTCGTCGCAACGATCATGTATCATGACGGGAGCGGCAACCTCGACGTAAGCGATGCTGGTCTTGGCTCGGTCATCGTCAGTGGCTTTGACGGCAGTGGGGAGGTTGATGGAGCCAATAACGCCAATATCTTCACTATCCATGCGGCCGCTGGGAACACCGGAGCCGACGCCTTTACTTTCTCGGGAAATATCTTTCAGGATGGATCTACCAGCAGTGACCTTACCATAGTCAAGGAGGGTGGGGGTGAGCAAATCCTCACGGGTAACGTCAACGTTGCCGACTCAACCAATACCAATATCAGTGGCGGGCTGAATATTCAGGAGGGAACCCTCAAGCTGGCGCCTGCGGCATCCAAGACACAAAAGTTCGAGTATCTCCATGGCGAGGCAGGAACGACCTTGGTTCTCGACAACTCCAACCAAGAGACTGTTGAGCTCGGTTTTGCCAATACGACTTATGCCAGCTATGGGAATGCGAACCCCACCCATTCCGGAGCCGTAACCCTTGAAGGATCCAACGGAAACGTAACCATCAAGGTAGTGAGCGATACCGCAAAAACCGATGCCAACTACGGGAAGGAACAGGTGATTGCAGGTGTCGTCTCCGGGACCGAGTCACTGACCAAGTCCGGCTTTGGCCGGTTGATGCTTAGTGGAACGAATACCTTCGATGGCGGAGCCACGGACGTGGTCATTAGCGATGGCACCTTGGTGGCCGCTCATGCCGATGCCTTGGGCGGAGCCAACACCAAGGTCGTCATCAACAAGGGCAAACTGGAGATTGGTGATGGCAACAACGGCGCCGTGACCCTCCATACCGGCACCACCATTGAGGGGTCGGCTTCGGGGAAGAGTATGGTAGGGGGGGATGGCACGATAAATGCCCTCACCGTTGGATCGGCTACCGCTGAGGTAGACGTAATTTCCCCGGGACGCGGGATTTCATCCTCCCTTAGCTCGAACACTTCGCAGCAACAAGTGACTTTGGGCACGGGTGATGCCCAAAAGGCCACCGGTGACCTGACCGTGACCAATCTTACTTTCAATGACGGAGGGGTCTACGACTGGGAAATTTCCGATTTCTCCGGATCCGGCGGCGATGGTTGGGACGTCCTGAAGTTCAACACACTGACCTTTGATTCCTCGGGCGACTTCACGATCAACGTTTTCAGTGTAAAGGATTCCGATGGCTCGGCGGGAGGAGGTTCCAATCTTGCCGTTCATGACGTTACCCCCGGTTCTAGTGGAGGCATTAAGTTCCTCGATGGTCCTGGTGACGGCTCCATTACTTGGGGTGGCATGACTGATCCGGGCAGTAGTGGGTGGACCCAGATAGACAGCTTCTTCGCTGTGGATGACAGAGCTTTCAAATATCACAACGGCAACCTAAACGGGGGCTGGTCGGTTTGGTATGACGGCGGTGGTGACTTCTATCTCCGCTTTTCCGCGGTTCCAGAGCCATCCACCTACGTTATGGTGACCGGTTTGTTGCTTCTTCCGTGTCTGCGACTATTCCGCAGGTTCCGCAAGGGGGTCAAGGGGGACGGAGGCGAAAGCTAACCATTCCGGCTGTTTCCAACAACTCTGATCCGATGCCTGTGGAAAGCCGCTAGTTTTCCTTCAACTCGATCAGTTCCTTGAGGGAGGAAAAATGGTCCGCCAGCCCCTTTGGCTTGTCCATCTCTCCTATCACCTTCTGGAAGGTTTCCTTTTTCTCGAGCTGGAGGTTGCGGACCCGTTCCTCAATCGTTCCCTGGGCCACGAGCCTGTAGATGAAGGTTGGCTTTTCGCGACCTAGGCGATGGGCGCGGTCAATAGCCTGCTCCTCTACAGCGGGGTTCCACCAAGGGTCCATGAGGAAGACGTAATCGGCGGATTTGAGGTTCACTCCCAAACCGGCGGCCTTAAGGGAAGCGAGCATGACTACCGGTCCCTGATGCGACTCGAACTGTTCCACCGGAAGGGAACGGTCGCGGGTTGACCCGGTCAGCTCCACGATTTGGAGATCGGGGAGGGCGAGACGGACGTTCTTCTTGAGAATTGAAAGGAAGGAAGTGAACTGGCTGAAGACGATTACTTTTGCACCGGAGCTTGAGAGGTCTTTCAAGCGCTCTACGAGAAGATCGCCCTTGGCCCCGGTGGAGGGAAGCCCGTCCCGCCAGGGAAGGAGTCCAAGGTCGCAGCAGGTCTGCCTAAGGCGGGTAAGCAGGGAGAAAACGTGGGTGGGAGCCTCTTTCAAGGCCGCCTGAAGATCTTCCCCATGTTCCTGGATGGCTCCCTCGGTAAGCTTTCTGTACTCCTTGCGCTGTTCGTCGTTGAGGGGGCAGGGCAGCTCGGTCTCCAGTTTGGGTGGCAACTCGGTCGCGACTTCGCTCTTGATTCTCCTGAGAACGAAGGGAGTCACCTGTCTGCGCAAAAGGCGAATGGTGTCCTCGGGAGCCTCGGTGAGATTCTTTTCCAGGTCCTTCCGGCTCCCTAGAAGCCCTGGCATAAGGAACCTGAAGATCGTCCAGAGATCCAGAGCCGTGTTTTCAATCGGGGTGCCCGACAGGGCGAGCCTGTGCTTGGCGTCGATGGAAAGGCAGGTCTGGGTGACTTTTGCCTTGGGGTTCTTGATCAGTTGCGCTTCGTCCAGAACGGCGTAGCGGAATTTGAACTTTTCCAAGAGGCTCCGATGTCTGCGCAACTGGGTATAACTGGCCACCCAAAGACAATTGTCGAATTCTTCGGAGAATTGGTTTTCTTTGCTCAGGATGCGGACATTGAGTCTCGGAAACCTTTCCTTGGCCTCGCGGACCCAGACCGGTACCACCGAGGCGGGGCAGGTGACTAGATCGGGCAGATCCTTTTCTTTGTTGCCCATGATCAGGGCGAGGGTCTGGACGGTTTTACCCAAGCCCATTTCATCAGCCAAAAGCCCGTGGCAACCAAGCTTGTGCAGGGTGTGCAGATGGGCCACGCCCTCTCGCTGATAGGGGCGAAGGAAGGAGAATCTCTTGGCGATGCCATTGGTCTGGGGCTTGCGAATGGCGGCCTGCCAGTCGGCCAGTTTACCATCTTGCCGAGCCTTTAGGTATTTGCGGGCAAAGAGGGAGAAGAGCATGTATCTGGGCCAATTGGCTCGCCTTGAGTCGCCCCGGTTTCTTTGCCACCACTCGAAGTCATCCAGTTGATTCTGATCGAGTCGAACCAACCCATGACCTCGAATAAAGGTGGAGCCGTTCCTTGCCCTCGTGACTTTTCGGGTGTGCTCGACCCCAAGGCTGTGGGAGCCGATCCGAAAGTGTTCGCGAAGGGTCATGGAGGATGTATCCCGGCTGCGAGCCTCGATCTCCCAGCTTAGGGTTCGTTGTCCTTCCCTGAGAAGGTGAGCGTCGTCCACGAACTCAAGCTGGAAGGCTTTTTCCCAGCGGGGCAGGGCATCTTCGGTAAGCATTGCAACCTGCTTCCAGTCTCGGAGGTTGAAGATGCCCTTCTCCTTGTCGAACTCAAATCCCCGCTCACTGGCCTCGGCGACGAATTTCATGAGGGATGGACGATCCGCATTGTCGATCTCGAAATCACGCCCGCCGTAGGCGGGGATACGGGAATCGTCCGGTACTTGCCAAATAGGGGTGGCGGTTAGGCCATTCTTATTCGAGACCTCCAGCAAGATCAGAAGGGGAACTTGCTCTTCTTTTTCCCCTACATCGGCCTCATTCCCTCGTCCCTCTGCCTCGCTTTGGCCGTTGGCTTGCTGTTCCTCACGGACGGAGAATTCTTCGAAGAGGGGATCATCCTCATGAATCTCGGCAATGAGTTCCTCAATCTCATAGAGACCTGCGGCCGCCAGCACGACACCGAATTCCTCGTCCTCCACCGAGGTCCGAATTTCGGGCCCCTGACCATCCCATTCGATTACCGAGTAGGTCTCTTCACGGTCGATTTTCTGGGTAATGATTGCTTGCCCGGTCTGGAGATCAATGGTGCTCAATTTCCCTTCGCGGTACATTTTGCGCCCCTCCTTGAGCTGGGTTTCGGGAATTTTTCTTTCCCAGTCGGCAACGGACAATTGGGACAGCCAGACTTCAACCGCTTCACGCGTAAAAGTTCTGGAAGGACCGTTTGAAATCATGCTGGAGGCAAAAGTGGGAAACCTGCAAGTTACCGATTATTTTTTGTCTTCCGCAAGAGGAAACCCCCAAAAGAGGCCGAAAGTTATCCACGTGAAGGGAAAATTTACTTTTCTTTTGAAGGAATCTCCATGGCCCAACCATAGACGTCGGCGTATTGCCTGGCGGCAGATTCCCAAGAAAAAGGGGACTGGAGTGCATTCCCTTGGATGGAGGCAAATTTTCGAGGGTTCTGAAAAAGACGGATCGCCCTGTTAACAACCTTGGCGAAGGAACTGGGATTGGCCTTTTCGAAAAGAAAGCCGTTTGCGTGCCTAGTAGACCTTGAATAATGAATGATGGTGTCCGCAAGCCCTCCCGTTCTCCTGCCGATGGGAAGCGATCCGTAACGCATGGCATACTGTTGAGCCAAGCCGCATGGCTCGAAGCGGCTGGGCATAAGAAAAAAATCCGTCCCGGCGAAAATTCTCCGGGCCAGTCCATCGTCGAATCCTATGAAAACCCCGATTCGCGTAGGGTATGCTCTCGCCAATTCCCGAAAAGCCTGCTCTTCTTTCCCGTCGCCACTCCCCAATATAACGAAGTTGGCCTTGGAATTAGACATAAGGGAAGGAAGGATGCGCAGGAGCAAATCGAGGCCCTTTTGCCGGTAGAGACGGGAAACCACTCCGAACAAGGGGGCTCTCGAGCCTGGGGGCAACTTCATTTCTTCCAACAGCGAGCGCTTGCAGGCTTTTTTGCCGGCACTGGGATCAAGTGGATCAATGGGTGAAGGGAGGGCGGGGTCGCGTTGCGGATTCCAGCTGTCAAGGTCAATCCCATTTAAGATGCCAACAAGGTCGGCGCCACGGTATTTTAGGCTTTCCTCGAGCCCTTGACCAAAAGCTTTGGTCCTCACTTCGCTCGCATAGGTGGGGCTTACCGTGGTGATCTTGTCTGCGTGTTGAATCCCTCCCTTGAGCAAATTCATCGACCCTTGGTGCTCGAACCCATCGATCCCCGAGTACTCCGGTGGTAAACCGGAAAGGAAGAAGTCTCGCCGGGAAAAAACGCCTTGGTGCTCGAGGTTGTGGATGGTGAGGACGGATTTGCCGATTTTACGAACCTTTTTTCCGAACGAGAGCTGGTTCAGGTAGGCTGCGGTAGGGGCCGCCATCCAGTCATGGGCATGAAAGACGTCGGGTGTCCATCCGGTTGCTTTCTCAAGCAAGACCGCCGACTTGGATAGTACGCAAGCCCTGGTTGAGTTGTCCGTATAATCTCCTTCCTCATCGGCATAAATTCCCGGTCGGTCGAAAAGCGCGTCGTTTTCGACCAGATAGACCGGAATATCGAATTTGCCGAGTGTGGTTTGGCC
>Ga0310343_10000191_pt1 | contig 27933 bp, 38 predicted proteins | sample HC15DNA2025_MG_FD_203519 | JGI IMG/M metagenome (GOLD analysis project Ga0310343, IMG submission 203519) | Marine microbial communities from station ALOHA, North Pacific Subtropical Gyre - HC15-DNA-20-25_MG | ecosystem: Environmental > Aquatic > Marine > Oceanic | place: Pacific Ocean: North...
TCTGCATCGCGCTTCTTCGTCACCCTGATTAAGACGAATTTCGAGAAAATCCATAATATCGGTATGCCATGGTTCGAGATACACAGCAATTGATCCCTTACGTCTACCAGCTTGATTGACATACCTTGCGGTTGAATTATAGACTCGTAACATTGGAATAATACCATCAGACGTACCATTTGTTCCCCTGATATGTGATTTATTTGCACGTACGTCGTGTATATGTAATCCAATACCACCGGCCCATTTACTTATACGAGCGCACTCTTTTACAGTATCGTAAATACCGTCGATACTATCTTCTTTATTTGCGATTAAGAAACACGATGACATTTGGGGTCTATGTGTACCCGCGTTAAATAGAGTTGGTGTAGCGTGAATGAACAAACCTTTCGATAAAGCATCATACGTTTCAATAACGCGATCGATATCGTGACCGTGAATACCAACAGCGACACGCATGTATAGGTATTGTGGCGTTTCGATGATATCACCGTCAATTTTTTGAAGGTACCCCTTTTCGAGTGTTTTTAAACCAAAATACCCAAAATCAAAGTCTCGTTCTGGTAAAATATTTTCTTTAACTTTTGAGGAAACTTCAAGAACTTCGTGGGTAATAATACCAGCCTTGTGTAGTTTGCGCATGGCAATATGGAAATTATTTGCTGCACGTTTTTGTATATTACTCGCAACAATACGAGTTGCTAAAATTTCATAATCAGGGTCGCTCGTGATCATACCGATACATATTTCAGCAGAAAGTGTATCAATTTCACGTGTTTTAATGTTATCGTGCATGGATGAAAAGACTTGTTGGGCTATCATACACGCATCGACATTTTCAGAGAGACCCTCTGTGAGTTTAGAGATCCTGTTGGTGACCTTGTCAAATTTTACGTCTTCAACACGACCGGAACGTTTAACTACTTTCATTTATATAATCATTAGAAATCTATTTTTTATATTATTTTTTAATTATCATACCCTTAAAATCTTTACTTTTGAGAGTGACTGGACCGTTTATTTCAGCTAGACGGTTTGGTTGGAGAGACCCTGAATTAACGTGGAATGGACCTTCTTGGCCTGGTCGTGTAACAGGAGCATACGACCCAACAAAACACGTTGGTGGTTTACATTCTGGAACGTCAAAGTTTGCCATTTTTTTTGAATACGCGTTATCAAAGTCAGCGAGATACATTTATATTTACTGATACTTTTTTTCCAGGCTTATATTAAATATGTGTGACAACAATCTTCACCTTAATTCTATAAAGCAATGTCAAACTCCCTTGAACACTTTGTTCTTTTCTGAGTTTAACACGAATATTCTTCAAAAAGCAATTCGACAAGATTTTAAAAATAAAACCGGTGTTTCTATCGATTATCAAAGTACGTCTGATTTATACAGCATAATGCGTGTTGTTTTTATTAACAATTCAGGCGATCATAACACGAACGTAAACGAACAAGTTAAGTATATGAATAGTGTTGTCATTAAAACAGCGGTGGCGCAAATTCAGACTGGTGTTTCTCAGTATATGGGGTACATACGCGATATAGATACACTCGCGGTTCCAATGAATCCACCTGTAAATACGAGTACGTCTGGTAAAAAGTTTGGGTATAACGATAAAATAGGTCTTTAATGTTTATGTATTAAACATTGAGAGCATACACGAGAATATATATATGAACTAATACCTAATATTAATGTAATTTCTAAGAGTATTATTGTTTCTAACATGCTACTATATTCTTACCTAGTATTTACCAATATAATGATCATAAGATAATCATTATATTGATAATTTAAAATTTAGTTAATTATTTATTTAATTTTTTATAGCGTATCCTTCTATAACATAATTACTGGTGCCATCATCAGCGTTATTACCATCGGCATTAGCCGCGGTATCGGCGACACTATTACCATCTTGTGTTCCTGCGACATCTTCTTCGTTCTCGTTGGTCGAACTACCACTATCTGGTGGCACTGGTGCTGGTGCTGGTGCTGGCGCTGGTGCTGGTGTTGGTGGTGTTGGTGGTGGTGGTGGTAGTACTGGTGGTTCTGGTTCTGGTGCTGGTGCTGGCGCTGGAGAAGTATCTGGTATGGTAATACATTTCGACGCTTCAAAATCAGCATCCTCGCCAAAAACTTTCCAAGTTCCTCCTGTACAAGTCCAAGCCAAAAGTATAGAACTGATTATCAATATCGCACAAAGTACTATAATCATAGTGACTTATTTATATATAGTTAACATATAAAAAAATATAATCTGTGTTATTATAAAAGATGAGTAAGGTTATGCTCAACGATAGTTATCTCATGGACGGTATAAATCCATACGTGAGAAGAAGTGAAATGTCTGTTCCTGGTATCAGAAGAGCACCTTTTGATTTTCAAAAATATAAAAAACCAGAAGAAACTCCATTCAAGTATCCAGACCCTAGTCCTATATGCGATTACGGAATAACAACACCAGGTTGGCGAACTAAAGATATGTGTCGACCTGCGAAACCAAACTGTTTCGATTCTAGACCACTCGTACCAGGGAGAAATATAGATAGAGGATTAAGTAATACTGAAAAAAGAGAAATCATGAATAAAGAAACGTTTAAAATAAATAAACGAGATGGAAATACTACGCAATATATTTACATATCGTTACTTATTCTATTTCTATTTCTATTAATTTCAAGATTTTAAACATTTTGTTAAGACGGTATTTGCTTGTAGACGTTTTTATTATTTGAGGAAGTGTTTTTTTACACGTTTCGATTACATAACGTTTTTGCCACGAACACATTTTGTTGATAACGGGTGGTATAAAAGTTGGGTCGAGTATTTTTATAGTATTCATAATACGAATAAACAGGTTTATATTTTTGTTTTCTAACATGACGTTATCCAATTCAATCAATACCATTTTACGCATGGTTTCGATTGTTTTTTCAATCATTATATCTAGAAAATCTTCGTATTTCATTATATCGTTTTTAAAGTCTAGAAAATCTGCGTTTCCTAACAATTTTGTTTTGATTTCATCTGTGTATGATCTAATACCTATACCTTCTGTATATTTTGTGTAATTTACTTCGATTATGTAATTGTTTGAATCTATATCAACAAATTGTTGACAAGTTTTTACGAATGCTGTCATATTCTTTATTAATGTATTTTCTCTAACCTCTTTAAACTAAGTGAAGTGTTATTTTATTAAAAAAATATAATATTTTGAATGTTTTTTCAACATGTCTAAATCTGTAAATATACACGAACAAAGTAATGTGAAATATAGGGAAAATGTACAAACACGAGGATATAAAACTAGTGTTCTTAATTCTGATCAAAATAATAGTTTTCAATTTTTATTAACTTTAGATCATTTTCGTAAAAATATACCCGAAAATTTACGTCCTTCGTGGGTTAAGCTTACGACAATAACAATGGTATCGGATTGGAAAAGTGAAAATAAAATTGATATAGAAAAAATAAAACAATATTTTAATTCTGTGCCTTCTGGTTTTTACATGCGTTTGCGTAAGAAGGTACGCACTTATGGTGGTAAAGGTTTTGAGATTTCTCTTAAACCAACAACTTTTTATAACCAGGTTACTTTAAATTATGTGGATAAGTATAGTACAAAGTCTATAAAAATATTTCCAAATGGGAGTATACAAATTGCCGGGTGTGCAGACTTATTTAACTGTCGAAGTGTTATAAAAATAATTCATACCATGTTAAAAAATTTTTTAAAAAACGATGATTTACCCAAGGATGATAGTTATCGTGTCGTTATGATTAATTCAAATTTTAGTTTGAATTATAATATTAATTTGATGGAAATAAAGTCGCATTTTGAAAATGTAAAACCTAAAAATAAAAGTTGTACTTTTAAAGTTTCTTTTGAACCAGATAGATATTCAGCAGTTAAAATTAAATTCAAACCTGCGAGTGATATGAAAGAAATAACTACGAGTATTTTTAGTACAGGTAAGATTATAATAACTGGTGCAGAAACACTAAAAGAAATCGCGTTTGCTTATAATATTATAAATGAACACATAAATTCTAATAAAGATATCAGGGTTAAAAAATCTTTAATTCCAGAAGAATTTAATGTATCTTGTGGGTATGACATAAAAGATCTTATTGATTGGGCAAAAAAATTAGGTTTGAGAACGTGGGTTCAAACTATTAACAACAGACGAATTATTTTCTGATATAATAATAAAATGTCACAAAGACTTGGTATGGCAGATGGTAGATGTTTCACCATGAACAAATCTTCACAAATAATCAATGATACTATAATGGTAAAGAATGGTATAAAATTCCAAGATAATTATTCTTTTCGTAAACTTATACAAACTCAGGGGCCAGAAATTTTGAAACCTATACAAGGTTCCCAGGGGCTTGTAGGTTGTAATGCCTGTGATAAGGCACTTTAATTTATAAAAAAATATACATTTATTTTAATAGTACTCAAGTAAAATGGGTGAATTAGCTGAAAATATGAATATAGCGGGTATAATTTATCTCTTATGTTCATTATTTTTTATCATATCTGAATTGGGGTTAATTCGAGGTACAGTACGACATCTTGAAAAAACTTTAAAATTAAAAGAAATGAAGGAAATGATGGAAAACACATCCACATTTGAAATATGTGAAAAACTCAAAAAGTATTCAGACGAAAATGGTTTTATATTTAATAAAAAATTACCAAAAACAATTGTTACAGACGAAGGTACGAAAAGGACAGAAACTTTTTTGAAAAAATATATAGACGATGATAAAAATTATAAATTGTTTATTGATATGTTTAATTCAAAATGTTCTAATGAATATATATCAAGTACAAAATTGGATGTTTTGAAAGAGAAGATAAAAAATCGTAAAAATGAAAAAGAAAATTCGTGTAGAGAGTTAATTGATTTTGTAGAAATTAACAATGTATTAACAGATATACCAGAAAGGGTTATTGTTGATGATGAAACTTTGGAGGGTGATTACTTTATTCAAAAATATTTGGATGTGAATTTAAATAATGAAGTAGAAGAATGTAAAAAAATTGTTTAAACTGTGTATAAAAGTAATAAAAATATTATACCCTTTTTCTAGATAATGGTTACGTGTTCGATATGTTTATGTGAAGTGAGACAAACAAGACATAATAAACCGATAAGGTGTGGACACTTATTTCATGTACACTGTCTAGAAAAATGGAAAAAATTAGGAAATAACAAGTGTCCAATATGCCGTAAAGTTTATGACGGAACTAAATATAAAGTACAAATTACTGTACATAATAATTATCAAGAGACGTCTAATGTAATAGAATTACATGGTAATTATATATTTGATGCACTAGATTTATTTTTTGATCTCAATAACGATTTAGATTTAGAGAGCCTTCTTAACGATTTTGGGGTGGGTATGTCCGACCTTGATCCCTCTATTTTTGACACAGAATGAACTACAATATTTTTTATAATTTAGACCAGGGTATGACCTATTTGCTTTTCTGGGATCTGTTATAACTTTGCCTTTTGCATCTATCAATAAAGGACCTGTTGCCCATCCTCTTTTATGACTAAAAACGTTTGCTTTAAAAATAATTCTTTTGCCGGGTACAATTTTACCAGAATTTTTAACACGAGATATAGGTATTTTAAAAAATTTTGCTATTTTTTCATACGTATCACCCGTTTTAATTTTGTATTCAACTACACCATGTTGTTTATAGAAATGAAAATCACCTTGTCTAAAATAATTATGTTTATTTCCAGGTGCTACAAACATCATTATTTTATAATAACTTGGTTTACATTTATCTTCGGCTTTACATTTATATATTTTTTTGGGGTTATCTGCAATAACTCTTTCTGGTAACCCTTTACAGTGTGTATAGCTATGTTTAAGATTTAATCCAGCACGTTCACCGGGTATACTTTTACTCATTCTATAGCCTTCGTAATCGTTTACAGCGTATGCATAACAATTATTATTGTTAATACTTACAACGCGACCCCAAAATTTGTCAGTGTATTTCTTTTCGTGACCACTCAGGGGGAGAGACTTTTTTTTCGTTTTTATAGTATTTGTCTTTCTCATTAATAGTATTCCAGAAAAAAAATATTATTAATAAGTAAAAATGATTAGAGATCTTACAAATTCAAAAAAAATGTCTGAAGCACTTACCACTCTTCTTATATTTATTCTTAGTATATTAATTTCCACTTTTGTTCTTCGATTTACTTGGAACAAATCGTTGGTTAAACATATTTCTGTTCTTAAACCAATTAACACATTCCTTGATGCGTTTATTCTCGCTATCTCGATTGCTGTTGTTAGAGGTATTTAAAATTCTCTAAAACCTACAACTCTTTCACCAGTTGGTGTTACAGTGACTGGAAAACCATCCATTCCTTCACATTTTTCTTTTTCGCAATCTACAAATTTATGTTGTAAATTTTTGCTTTTCATGTATTCCAACTGTTTACGAGTCCATCCACACCAATTGGTTCCGTAAACTGTATATTCTTTAGTTTCGTCATTATTTGTTTTTTGTATTGGTTCTTTTTCTGGTGTAATATCACCCTGAGATATAGATACCTGTTCTATTTGAATTTTTTGTTCACTTTCCTTTTTACCTGTATTCATGAGTATATATCCATTTACTGCGGCAAGAATTATAAAGGGTAACATATTTTATTATATTACATAGATTTTATTCTTTGTTCAAGCATTTTACACAACTGGGTTATTGTTTTGTTTCGTGTATCTATGTTATATTTTTTAGCTATAGAAATGAGACTGTCTTTTTTGTAAGATGTACATTTTCGTGTACCTATTTTGAGATATCCCTTTTTATTATTTTTATAGAGTTTTGGAGGTGGTGATATTTTTTTGATTTTTGGAGGGGGTAGTGGGGCTTTTATACCAGGTCTTTTTAATATCTTAACCTTTTTTGGTGTCTGATTTTTTTTCCTTAGATTTTGTATTACTTTTGCCATATTTACCGGTGTTCCTGTTCCGTGTCTTACTTTTGAATATTTTGTAGAAACGGGTAATTTTAAAATATTTTTTAATACAAGGTTAGTTTTTTTAGCTATTATTGGTGTGTATGGTAAGAAATATCTATCCTTAAAAATATCTGTATACGATGGTAAATTTCTGTGAATAACGGGTCGTAATCTACCTTTATAAACTTTTGTCGTGTTTTGACTAGATACATTTTTATATTCTTCTGTAAAAATACGGTTTATAAATTCTTTTGTTTCGTTACCAGAAATTATACCATATTTATTAATATAATCCTTGACGTTATTCAAAAAACAATAAGCGTCGTACATTATATGAGAATCCCTGTAAATACCATACGAATATTTATAATCATTTGAATCAACTAATTCATTTTCTACGTTTTTCATTATGGAAAAACCAAAATCATTTATTATTGATTCTATTCCTATATTATTAACTTTTAGTACTTTATTTCCTATTTTAAAGTTACGGTAACCAGTGTGTTTAAAATTATTATTTATTAATATATTATCGGCATGTAAATCGTTGTGTCTAAAATTTGGGTATTTTTTGTGTATTCTATATAAGTTATATAATACTTCCGTTATTATAGTTCTAAAATGTATTGGTCTCAATATATTTTTATTTTTTTCCATGAATCCTCGTAAAGTTCCACCTTCATGGAATTCTGAATATAGAATATCCGCTTTTTTGCATTTAGAGTAATAATACATTCTAACCCCACCTAATGAAGATAGTTTTTTACCTATAACATATTCTACTTTAAGTGTATCTGTTGATATTTTAATAGCTACTTTATTCTTACATTCGTTATCTATACATCCCATAAATACATCACCCATTTTACCAGAACCTATTTTAGCTATACCCTTTTTAATCGTATCAGTTTTTTCTATTATGAAGAATGGTGGTTTATTGATTGGTGTTCTTGTTTGATTTCCTATCGCGTAAAATACTTTATATGGATTACAACCTAGATTTTTTATTTCTTTCAAAACTTTTCGACCTATTATATTCCTGTCTTTTTTAGTTTTTATATGTTTACTTTTATTAATATAATTTGAAATTTTTTTTAAATTTTTTAAATGAATTTCCCTCTCCATTTAACATAAGTTAATATTTTTATTCGTCAATTAGATCGTCCATGATTTCTTCTATGTAATCATCCTGTAATTTATCATCGTCCAGTCCTTGAAATGCAAATGACGGGAGTTTTGTAGATTGTTCACAAAGAACTTGTGAAAGGCGAACACTTACACCAAACTTGTTATCGATAAACCAAATTTGATTAAAATCAACGATGCATCTGCATCTCTGTCCCTTTTCAATGGAATCGAGTGGTATAAGTTCACGGGATGAATTATAAGCTTCAGGAAGAAAATCACCATTTGGTTTAGTCATAATCTTAAGTTTCATGGTCGATGGGTAATCTTCTTTACTTACTCGAATAATTGGTTTGTATAGTGCTTCTTTGATGACTTCTATACTGTATTCTTTACCTAACCATTCTTTTGAATTGTTAGCGACTGTTTCAATAATTTTTTCGTCAAGTTCTTTGAGTTTTTCGGCGAGTTCAGAGGCTTGTTCGTTATCAGTATCAAATGATAAATCGAGTGAATATGATGTTCTATTTGTTGATTCGTCAGTAAAAGCACTCACACCAAAAGGACATCGCATCGCGGGTAATTGTAGATATAATTTCTTTTTGCCGTCTTGTGCGTTGATGTATACTGTTTTTCCTCCGTTTTTGTTCTTTTTTAATTTAGTGAACATAACATTGGATGGGTTAAATTGTTCGGAACGCTGAATAATGTCTGTCATTTTTATATATTCTATATACGAAACCAAACTTTAAGTATATTTTTTTCTAATGTTAAAATAAAAGTACCATGGGTTTCTTCTTTAAAGATTGTGGCTGTGGATGCGATGGTAAAAAGGCAGAACAAAAATTTTTGATGTCTATTTTATCAGGGCTAGTATTTTATGTTATTGCTAATCCAGATACTTTTCGTTTAACGCGCAGTATATTTGGTAAATGGGTTTCTTCAGGAAATGGATGTTCGAGTATGAGTGGTTTAACTCTTCATACAATTGTTTTCATGATCATTGCATGGGGTATTATGCATCTTAAAAAGAAATTGCCGTGTGATAAAGATAAAGATATAAAAGATCAAAATAAATTTTTGATGTCGGTTATGTTATCTCTTGCATTTTTTATTTTTGCTAATCCTGAAACTTTTCGAATGATACGAGTTTTATTCGGTAAATGGGTTTCTTCACCAACGGGGTGTCCAACAAAAATGGGACTCTTTTTGCATTCTTTCATTTTTACAGTGGTCGCGTGTTTTTTGATGTGTTTAAAAAGAGAAGAGTACGTTACTTCATCAACACCAGAACCAGCTCCGGAACCAGCTCCGGAACCAGCTCCGGAACCAGAAGAAGATAAAAATACTCCTTCTATACCACCAAAAATGGTTGACTTTCCGTGTCCATTACCAGGTTTTAAAGAGGCTAATTTCCCTTTTCATGATACAGGTTTAGAACTTGGGTCTATGGATATAGCTAATGAAATAGATTTACCAATATCAGTTAAATAGACATGAAACGGTGAATCTATGTAATTAAAAATCTTCGTCGAATTCTATATGTGTAGTATCTTCATCCATTTTTCCGTAATCACCAACTCTTTTTTCAAAAAAGTTTGTTTTTCCATCGAGTGAAATATTCTCCATAAAATCAAAGGGATTTTTTGTGTTCCAGATTTTATCGTGACCACTTTGTTTAAGTAATCTATCTGCTACATATTCTATATATTCTGACATCTTTTTAGAATTCATACCTATTAAACTACATGGTAATGCATCTGTTATAAATTCTTTTTCTATTGAAACTGCATCTTTAATAATTTCTTCGACCACAGATTTATTGGGTTTGTGTTTCAACATTTTAAATAATTCAATAGCAAATTCTAAATGTAATCCTTCGTCTCTACTTATTAATTCGTTACTAAAGCATAATCCAGGTAACAAACCTCTCTTTTTTAACCAGAATATTGCACAGAAACTTCCTGAGAAGAATATACCTTCTACGCATGCAAATGCTAAAAGTCTTTCTCCAAATGGTCGTTCCTTGTCAAACCATTTTATTGCCCATTGTGCCTTATTTTTTATACACGGTATAGTTTGTATAGCTTCAAATAATTGTTTCTTTTCTGAAGATGTTTTTATATATTTATCAATAAGTTTACTATATGTTTCACCGTGAACCATTTCATTATGTTCTTGATAAGCATAAAACGATCTTGCTTCGGTATATTGAACTTCGTTAGCAAAATTATCGTTTAAGTTTTCAAAAACAATACCATCTGATCCTGCAAAAAAGGCTAAAACGTATTTAATAAAGTGTTTTTCATTATCACTTAAACCGTTCCAATCGTCCATATCTTTTGAAAAATCTATTTCTTCAGCAGTCCAATTAGACATTTGGGCTTTTTTGTACATTGCCCATAAATTTTCGTGTTCTATCGGAAAAACTGTAAACCTATTTAATGTTGGTAAAAGCATTGGTTCAGCTTCTTCTTCTAAATAATCCTGGAATTCAAAAAAATCTCCAATAAGTTTATCATTGATTAAAATTTGTGGATATGTTGATGCAGATGAACCACACCTTTTCTTTAGATCATCTTTAGTAACAATACTTTTTATGTACTCTAAACCATAATTCTTACATAAATCAACTGTAAGATCACAATATTTACATCCTTCTTTAGATAAAATTTCTACGCCCATCTGTGGTAATATCTATAAATATTTTTGTTTTAAAACTTTAAGATATGATTGAATTTTCTCAAATACACCCTGGAGAACATATAAAAGTTCTTGTGAATATAGAGGATGATATAGAAGGTGAATTATATGCAAAAGTAAAGGACAATTGTAAAGATTATTTAGTTGTTAATTATTACAACGAAACATCAAAAATATATAAAGATGCTTATTTATATGATTTGGAAGATAAGGAAGAACTTGTTCAGGAAATGAATATAAGTGAACATTATCAGGATGATATAATATTTAAAAATGTAAAATCTAGTTTATATGCATTATTAGATGATATAGACTCTGATTGTGAATATAGTAGTATATACGACGAATCAGACGATGATGGTAGTGATTTAGAAGATTTTATAGTTTCTGATACTGAAGATACAGGAGGTGTTTGTATACCAAATCAAGAACAGAAAAATATAGATAAAGAATGGAATGATTGGATACCAACAAGCCCTGGTTCTAGAAAATATAAAGAAGTTGTTAATTCTATAGAAACACAAGTTAAGTATTTAAACGATGAAATTAATTTTTAATACCTAAGTGTGAAATGTAATTTTTAAAAAATCATCTAAATATCAGGGGATATAAAATATGGAAAAATTGGCAACTATATGGTCAGATATAGATCGATTAACTAAAAAACCAAATGTAAAAAACGTGCCAATTAATAATAATTCAAATTTATGTAAAGAATGTGATAATATAAAAGTTTTCAATAGCGAAGGTTTACCTACGTGTTCTATATGTGGATTAATTGATAATACTTTTATAGACGAGTCACCTGAATGGACTTCTGGTATATCAGAAGATGGTAAAGTCAATGATCCTTCGAGATGTGGAAATCCTAATTCTAACCCCGAACTATTTTCTGATTCTTGGGGTAAAGGGACAATTATCACATCTAATAAAAATTCGTCTTATCAAAATAAGAGAATTGCGAAAATTAATTTTCATCAATCTATGAATCATAGAGATAGATCTTTATACCATGCATATAAATTTATTGAAGAATCGTGTCATACTTTACCAGACTCTGTTCTTAAGGATGCTAAAATAATGTATAAAAAATTTAATACCGAAAAATTAACAAGAGGTGCTGTAAGATCTGGTATAAAGGCAAACTGTGTTTTATACGCTTGTCGTATGTCTAAAATACCTAGAACAACTAAGGAAATTGCTGATATGTTTTCTATACAAAGTAGAGATATAAGTAGAACAACAGAAATGTTCAAGGATGTTATGTTGGGTAGTAATAACGTGGTAAATAAATTACATGTCACTAAACCGTGTAATGTTATGAATAGACTATTGAATTCATTTGAAATCACAAAGGATGAACGTTTTTCGTGTATAAAAATGTGTTCCGATATAGAAAAATGTCCTAATTTAATGAGTAAAACTCCTACAAGTGTTGCTTCGGTAGTTATATATATGGTTTTGGGTTCAAAGTTTTCAAAATCGGTTATATGTAAAAAATGTAATGTTTCTGTTCCAACTGTAAATAAAATTGAACAAATTATTAAAGAGTACTTAGAGGATAGAATGTAATTATAAATATGATTAAATTATTCTTATCTACGCCGTGTTATGGTGGTATGTGTTTAGAAAAATACATGTCAAGTATAATAAAATTACAACTTAGACTTGTTCAAGAAAATCCACAAATTCAATTAGTATTAGATACTACAGAAAATGAAAGTTTAGTACACAGAGCTCGAAATGTTGCAGTTGGGCGTTTTATGCAGAAAACGGATGCAGATTATTTTATGTTTATAGATGCTGATATAGATTTTGATCCCGAATCAGTTATTCGTCTTATTAAATCTGGGTACGATATATCTGTTTCTATATATCCTAAAAAAGTTATTATGTGGGAACAAGCAAAGGCAGCTGTAAAATCGGGTGATAAAAGAGATATGGCCATGCTTTCATCTAGTTTAGTGTTTAATATAGGTGCAAATAATAGAGCTGTTAGTGAAAATGGATTTGTTGAAGTCTTAGATGGACCTACGGGTTTTATGGTTATAAAAAGAACTGTTTTTGAGAAAATGCAAGAGCGTTATAAAGATTTAAATTGTAAGAATGATCACCAAAATAGAGATTTTGATGATTATTGTGCATTATTTGATTGTATGATAGACCCAGATACAAAAAGATATTTATCGGAAGATTATGCATTTTGTAGAAGATGGCAACAAATGGATGGTAAAATTTATGCAGATGTTACATCAGTTTTGGGACACATTGGTAATTTACCATTTTCTGGATGTTTAAAAGATAGACTTAAGGCTTAGGATATAATAAATATATAAATGAAGTTTATAACTGTTATTGTTTCTCGAAATAAGTCATGTCATGTTAAAACATTACATACAGTTCTCAGATTTAATATAATGTGTATGCACAGACAAGGTATTGAAAATGAAATTTGTTATATTAACGACGACCCATATTTAAAATCAGAAATGATTAAATCTTCTATTAAAAGATGCGATAGACTATTTTTTATAGAGTTTGGTGTTCATGTGGATGATGGAAGTTTGAATCAGTTATTTGAAAAACATGAAGGTATAGGTGGTGTTGTTTTCCCCTCCGTGAAAGAAGGGATAGATTGGAGCATGTTTAAACAGAAAGTATTATCGAATTCAAATGAACCCGTTGAGCAATTGGGACTTCATTTTGATACAGAAGTTTGTAATAAAATAAGTGATGATATTTATACAGTTACAAAAACAGATCCTAAAGCATGGGTTTTGATGTCTAAGAATGTTATTAAAAATAATAAAGAAAAAAAGAGTTCCGATTTTAAAGTATTACCTAGAATGGAAAATATGTTTTCTAAATTTATAGAAAACGGTGTCAAAATTCGTGCTTATGTAGCATCTAAGTTAGTCGTTTCTTATAGTCATGAATGTATAAGTAATATATTGAATGCATCTGGTGTTAAAGTAAATTAAAGAATTAAGTAAATACTTCGAATAAATATGTCACGAGTATTTGTAAATCGTGGTGATCCGCTTTACAAATACGCGATTGATTTTATGGAATCTTATTGGGGTACAAAAGGAAAGGGGATATTCCCTGGATGTCAACCAATATCCATAGAAAGACAACATTTTGATATACTATCTAAAAATGATTATGTTGTTTGTGAAAAAACGGATGGTACGAGATATATGATGCTTGCATTTATGTATTTCGATAAGAAAATGTGTATTTTTGTGAATAGAGCATTAGATATGTTTTCATGTTCTATGAATTTTAGAAAACAAATATTTAATGGTACTATTTTGGAAGGTGAATTATATGAAGATACTTTCATGGTATACGATTGTTTACTTGCTTTAGGGGAAGAAGTTGGTAATAAAAATTTTCTAGATCGTTTGATACATTGTGAAAATATTGCTAAAAAGATATTATCTTTAAAAACAGATGTTTTGTTTATAAAAGTCAAAAAATTTTATTTACATAATGATTTTAATGAGTTTATGGACAAATATCTTCCAAAAGTAAAACAAGACATAGATGGTCTTATTTTTACACCTGTAAACATACCTATTCGTACAGGTACACACGAACGTATGTTTAAATGGAAACCAAGAAATAAAAATACCATTGATTTTCTTGTTAAAAAGGGACCAACTTTTGAAACACCTGGGTGTAAACCTGGTAAGTACGTATGGAGGTTATATATTCAAGAAAGGGGGAAACACGTATTTGAATCTTCTATACCATTGGAAAAAATGAATGATTATAAATGGTTAAGAGAAGGTGATATAGTTGAATGTGTATACGTGACGTGGGAAGATGGCCCTATATGGTGGAAACCAATAAAAAAGAGACCCGATAAAACGTTTCCAAATAGTAGAAGAACGTTTTATAGAACACTCGTGAACATAAAAGAAGATATTAATATGAAGGAATTTTTAGATTGTAGACCAGGATGAAATGATTATCTTCTTTAGGAAAACTATCCAGTTTTTCTATAGTTTCGTCGTCTTGTATGAACCAATTGTTATCTAATTTTGAAATAGACATGTAATGACCACCACACTGAATACCTTTGTGAATTATAGTAGATTTTAGTTCGTATATTTTATCATTTAATTTTAATTCTTCGTTTATTTTTACAAAACTTTTTTTATCGAAAGATATAAATAATATTTTAGGGTATTTTGAAAATATATTCCTTGATGTTGCTACGTTATGTTGTTTACCATTATTGTCTATATAATCGTCGATTACATTCCATTTATAACTGTCTTGTATCATTGTATTTACATCTTTTATTTCTTTTTTCATGTTTAAGATGTGTATACAAAATGGTAATTTTATTACATTTTTACTTACGGGTGATATAGTAATTTGTGTTGTTTCGCCGTATACGAGATCTTTTATATGTGGATATCCCTTTTCTAGTATATCTATGATACAAAAAAGGGCATCTTGTGAATCGTGTGGTTGACCAATTATAAACCTTGGAAATATTTTAACAAAACTGTGTAATAAAGGACCTGTTGTAAAAACTGTTTTTCCACCCGTTTTGAAATACATATGAACGAGATGTTCGTATGATTTTGTAAATTCGCAGTTACCGTTATATGTATTACTAATTATATGACCTGATATTTCGTGAATATGTAATAATATTTGTAATGTAGAATTAAAATAACATGTATTACCTAAGTTATTAAATCCATGCATATAAATTTAAAAAATATAAAATACTTAAAAAGTAGACGCGTTTATAAAAAGTAATAAATATGGATGTTCATAAAATTTGTGACGTTATCAAACCTATTTTTGATAAATACCAAAACGAAGAGTTTATTGAAATGGAATTTAGACTTGGTAAATTTAATGGGTCTTTTTTTGATGTTGATGTTGGTATACAAAATTATAATAGAATTCTTCAAGGTTTGAAAATGTATTCTGGTTGGGAAAAGGTCATTTCTTCTAAAATGGAAGTTTATTATAGAGATTCTGATAACCTTAGAATTTCTATAGATGAAAATACAGACGAGACAATTAACGTGAAAAAGGAAAGGGTGCACACAGAAAATTTTAATAATTTAAAAAATACTCCTTATGATGTTAGATTTAGTGTTTCTAAAGAAATACCTTTGGGTGAAAATTTTGAGTGTGATGGTGATATGGATAAGAAAAAAATGAAAGAGAGAGTATCTTTTGTTCGTAAAAATTTGTCTATAGACGTGACTAAATGTACGGGTGGATCAGACGATATAGATGAAGAAAATGAATCTACTTATCAAATCGAATTTGAAATCGTGGTTCCTAAAAACGTAAAAAATATCGATGAATTGTTTAATATTATTTATAAAATAAAAGACGTATTTAAATTATTGGAATAATATAGATAATGTTTATTCTATTATTTTTATTTATATTATTACTTTGTTGTTTTTGTAGTACAGATAACGATAAAGAAAATATAAGAATACTGGATTATAAAACAAAATATTTTTATATATCTAAAGGGAAATCTAAAGGGGTTTTTGAAAAGATGAAAGATGATAATATATCACACGAATCTATTAAAAATTTTGTCATTTTAGAAGATGAACTCATGGAACTCGAAAAAAAAGCAGTATGTTCAGGTATATCTAGGAAATTTGACGCATTTGCTATATCTAATAAAATTAAGAATAGATTTAGAAAATACGATTTTTCGTATCACGCAGAACATTTAAAACAAATAGCAGAACCAAGTAAAATTATAAATCGAAATATAACATGTTAGCTAAATATAATAATATTCTTCTATGCTTTCCGTGAGTCATTTCAGGGATATGATCATATATGAAAATTACGAGATTTGTATCGTCAACATCGCGATTTTCATCTAAATATTTTAAAACATCTTCAGTATTTTCAAAATCATCTGTATAATTATATTTTAATTCGAGATGACCCATACCTATATTGCTTTCTTTTCTTTCTTTTTTTATATAATCTGCTATCACGTAATATATAGTTTCTATTATACTTGATAATATATATTTATCCCATTTATCGTTTTCATCTATTATAAACTTGGGTTTATATTTCAAAGAATGGTTTTTTAAAAGTTTCCTAGGGTCTTCCATTTAATAATATTATTTTCTATTCTTTAAATTTTTATGAAAGTTGTTTATTATTTTGTTTAATTCTCTTTGATTTATGTTCGTATTTTGCTTTTTAGATTTAGATTTCGAGTTTGAGTTCGAGTTCGAGTTCGAGTTCGAGTTCGAGTTCGAGTTCGAGTTCGAGTTCGGTATCAAAACAGGTTTTTTCAAAACAGGTTTTTTCAAAACAGGTTTTTTCTTAATTTGTGGTTTCTTTTTAGGAGGTGGTTTTATTTTTTCTTTTTTCTTTAAAGGTAAAGGTGGTTTATTTTGAAGTTCTCTTCTTATTTTTAAATAATTTATAATTTTATTATCGTTTAGATTGGGTGTTTTTTGTATATTCATAGCATAATTTACAACTACATTTACTATATTTTTGCCAAATTTACCATACATTTTTTCTGCTTTTTTGTAGAGTAATAATCGTTTTAATTCAAGTCTTTTATTTAACATAGATTCTTTAACAATTTCCTTTTTTATTTTATTGGCTACAGTTTTCTTTATAATACCATTTTTAGTTTTGTTATTATTTGGTGCATTTTTTATTTTTGATTTAACTTTGTTAACGTTATTTTTTAAAGACATTACGTTTCCGTATTTATCCATCCATTTTTTACCGTATATTTTTTGTAAATTGTTTTCTATACCCTTATTATTTAATTTTCTTTTCTTTTCTGTTATTTTTTGTTTTTGGGTTTTTACTTTTTTAATTGTATTATTTTTCATTTTGTTTAATAGATTTTTTTCGAGTTGTTTATTTTCTAAATTAATTATTTTTAATTTTTCACATATAGTTTTAATGGTATCACTATCGTCTACATTAATACCTTCAGATATGGCATAAGAAACAAGTTCATCTTTTTTGAAATCTTTACATGGTTTTCCTTTTATCTTAAAATTTGAATTTCCCTTTTCTATAGCATTTAATGCGTTGCATATACTTTTTTTCTTTTTATCCCCGGATTTTAAGAATATACCCATTTTTTTAGCGACTTCGAGTAAAACGGGTTTTGTTAATCGTTCGCATTTTCTCCCGTCTATTTTCATAGTACCATTTTTATCGTATGTTATTTGTATTTTTTTATTTTTTGTAGTTGTTGATTTTTTTGTTTTTGATTTTCTTTTTGGTTTTTTATAACAACATTCGTGTCCTTGTGGATTTTTTCTTACTTCAAATCCTTCTTTACACGGTGGTCTTCTAGTTTTAGGGCACGTTGTTACCTGTACACTTTTTCGTGTTGGTACTCTAATCTGATCCACGTTTTTGTTTATTAAACCCATGGTATACCCGCTATTGTGTAATTTTCTGACTGCTTCTACTGCAACTAAATACGCGTTTTCGAGATTATCTGGATTATCTTCACCGAGTACCTGTATAGCACCAGAACCAAGTACTTCGGATTTTGTCGAAAATACAAATTTATGACCTCTGTATGTCATGTATAAATTTGGTAATTGTATATCAGTTTCTGCTTCATAAGAAACACGTTCCGCATTTAATGGATTTTCACTCGCGATTTTTGATAGTTTGAAATTAACGTTAACTTTAAACTGTCCCGCGATGTTATTATATACGATTTCGTTATATAAAAAACCCTGTTTTTGTGTGTACGTATCGATAATATATTTTCGGAGGGCTTCAACTTGTGTTTTTAAATTTTTATATCCTAAAAATCCACCAGAGAATCTTATTTTTCCGTTTCTGTATATGTTAAAACTAAAACTTTTCTTTTCGGTTTCACTAGAAATATATCCAGAAAACTGTACAGAAAAGAAGTTTTTATTTAAATCTCCTTTCATACCTAGATTTACACTATGTATAAACCCAGTTTGGAATTGTCCATAATACCCTTTTATTTCACTAACTGAAATGTTTGTGTATGCGTTTATAGGAGTTTGTCCTCTTGGTCTCTGTTTTAATATGTATTTTAAATTGACACGTTCTTCATTTGTAAATTTTTTATTAATTAAAACGTTATACATACCGGGATAGAACCGACCAATTTTTAAATTGGTATGTTGTATTCCCTGGTGATCATTTTGTGATGTACCATCTGGTTTCTGTATTTGTATGTTAGATTCTTTTACAAATTGTCTTGGGTCCATACTTATACTAGTGTAATATTTTAATAATAATTTTTAGTGGTCGTTACCAAAAGTTAACGTTTCTTCTACTATATCAACACCAAATATAAAAGATTGTCTTGGATACTGTCTCCCCTTGTATGTTAATATATCATCTCTGACTTCTATTTCTCTCTGACTAAAAGGTCCAATATAAAAGTCCTGGTTGAATCTTGGTTTTCCTAGATTATTTGCTTGACAATGTACATTAAACGCAGCTACGAATTCTTTTTGTGGGCAGTATAAGCTACTATCTATTTGGACACCGGGTGATTCTAAAAAGTTTTCCAAAGTGTTTGCGACCATAGCGACCTGTTTCTGAACTTTCTTAAAATACAATGGTACGACATTCCATATATCTTTGTTTGCGTATTTTTGCGAGTATTCTAAATACGCGCGTATACATTTTTGTAATATGATTGGTAGTTCCTTATCTAATTTTCCATCAAGAAGGGGGTCTGCATCCCTGACCTGTTTAGCAAAATTCCAAGTGAGTATGCGCCTTAATACACTTCCAGAATTATCTTTCCAGTTTGGAACTTCGTTTCCACCGAGTATTCCAGGTGTTTTCCATTCTATAGATTTTGCTTTTTCGTGTTTTATTGCTATAGAGACATCTTCTCCAGAAACGATAGATTGGAATTCTGCCTGTTCGAGTGATATATCACCTTTAACTTCTGGTGCTATAAAAACAAACGCATCATAAATAGAAGATAAACCAAATTTCTTTTCGCTGTTATTTGATAAAGTTTTCACGTCGTCACTTCCATAAAATTTTTTGAATATTTTTGTTATGATCGTTGATTTACCAGACCGTGCAATACCTTTTAAGAATGGTATAATTTGCCAATTGTCCATGTCATTTAATTCGAAACATATGCGTCCACCCATAACATACATCCATTTACACACTTCTTCATCAAATTTCTGATAATCTAAAACGGACTGCATGTGTGGCGTTGGTATGTCGTACCAATTTTCAACGTGTTCATAACTTATGAATTCTTTATTAAAATATTTACAACTCACTATACTTTGATCAAGATTTTTATATTCTTTTGAATCGTACGAATAAAAATACGAATGATACAAACCTGTTTTTGCACACCATTTTTTACCAATAAATAATCCATTTGTAAAAGACCATACCTGTCTATTTTTGTTTATTTCAGGAAATTGCATGTCTTTACAATCCGATAAATATGTTATAGTATCTCTAATAGCGCCACCACGACTCGATAAGTTTTTCCATAATTCAAATTCGGTTTCTTTTTGTGCAGTGCTATATACGTATTCCTTTATTGTTTGCATAGGCTTCCATGCACGTGTATCGTATCCGTCATCTGTTTTTATTTGAGTACAACACTGACCTTTGTATCTTTTAATATTGTTTTGGTACAAACTATTTAAAAGTTGTAGAATGGCTTGTTGATAAGGACTTAATTCTTCTATTTCTGTTATTGTGGAACACCTAAATATAGAAGGGTCAGATTGTGGATTTATTGGTATATAAGTTGGATTATTTATTCTTTCGTGTATTCTAGTATTTCGGAAAACTATTTGCCATGCATCATCTACTTGATCTATAAGGCGGTTAATTCGTGTTGATATTTTTATATCGTCGCCATCTTCTAGATCTAGTAATTTTAAAGATTCAGCACGATGATACATTTGACCGAGTTGTGTTTTCATTCTCGAATGTTTCCCTGATATTGCTTCTATGTCTATTTTATCAGGTAAACCCGTATTTGGGTTAAGATCTGATTTATTAAAAAATCTATCGTAGCCAAGACGAAAAGATATATGGTCGTCGTTACTGTGTAATCCCCATAAATGTTCCAACTGGGCTAAGAAATTCATATACTGTTCATTATTGAACATTTGAATCTGGTTAGTCCACATGACCTCGTTAGATTCGTTAGGATTTGCATTGTCATCTATATAATGCGTATTGTCCATGGAATAGTATATTATGTTATACTTAGTAATTATTATTTTAAGCTTTTTTCTGTAATTCAGATAATAGTTTAATCATTATTTTATTTTGTACTTCTAACTGTCTCGATATATCGACAAGTGCTGTACATATAGTATCACCTTCTTCGGTAGTTGTAACAGAGCTTAAAAGTTCAGTTAATTCAAATAAATCGTTATTGTCCTGAAATAATTCATCATCGAGATGACTGTCGAGATCATTTTCATCGATATCAACATCAATATCAATATCATCATCATCTTCTAAAAATGAACCTTCGTCGTCCATTATTTCAGATTCACTGGATTCGGATTCGGATTCAATAATTTCGTCGGTGATTTTTTCATCAACATTTTCAAGTTTTGGTACAGATTCAGTAGACATTTTATATAAATCAGGAAAAATCAATTTGTGTTTTTTCGCATATATTATCCGAAAAAAAAATCTCAGTGTATAGTACAAACAAACTAAATATGGCCGGTGGTCTCATGCAACTCGTCGCCTATGGCGCCCAAGATGTCTACCTTACAGGTAACCCAAAAGTAACTTTTTTCCAGGCGGTTTACAAACGCCACACTAACTTCGCGATGGAAAACATCGAACAAACTGTTAACGGTACTGCCGGTAACTCTGGTCGTCTTTCTGTCACGGTCGCGAGAAATGGTGATTTGATCGCCGACATGTACGTCGAAATGAAAGCCAAGACCTTGGCGAACCGTGCCAAGGATGGCGCTGCCGCGGATTGCTGCTGGGTCGCGGAACGTGCGATCAAGGATGTTGAATTGTCGATTGGTGGTCAACGCATTGACAAGCACTACCAAAGATGGTGGAGATTGTACTCTGAATTGTACTTGGATGAAGCCAAGAAGGCTAACTGGGGTAAGATGACTACTGGTAATGACTCGACGGTTTATTTGCCACTCATCTTTTTCTTCAACCGCAACCCAGGATTGGCGTTGCCATTGATTGCTTTGCAATACCACGAAGTCCGATTGGACTTTGACTTGACCGACAAATGGACTCAGTACACCGATGGTTCCACTTTCAAGGTCTGGGGTAACTACGTCTACCTCGACACCGAAGAACGCAGACGATTCGCGCAAAAGGGTCACGAATACTTGATCGAGCAAGTGCAACACACTGGCTCCGATGCCGTTGCCGCTGGTACCAAGCAAATCAGATTGTCTTACAATCACCCAGTCAAGGAATTGGTGTGGTGCGTTGAGAAAACTGAAGCTAACACGGCGAACTCCTTCTTGTGGAACTTTACAACTGCCAGCCCAATTGCCACTTGCAATCCAACTGGTGACGCTGTTTCGAATGTTGCCGTGTCTACTTCTCAATTGGGTGCGCCAGTTATCTTGCAAGGTCCAAATGCGGCACAATTCTCTGAAGAGACCGGTAACCAATTCACCGATTTCAAATTGGTCCTCAACGGCCAAGACAGAATGAAGGCCCAAGGCAGCAAATACTTCAACCAAGTCCAACCATTCAACCACCACTCTGGTTGCCCAGCCCCAGGTATCTACTCGTATTCCTTTGCGCTCAAGCCAGAAGAACATCAACCAACTGGTACTTGCAACTTCTCCAGAATCGACAACGCGCAAGTTGCGATCACTTTGCCAGCTTCGTGCAACCCAACCCTTTCCATGTTCGCGACCAACTACAACGTCCTCAGAATCCAATCCGGTATGGGCGGTCTCGCGTTCTCCAACTAAGCGTTTATTAGTTTTGGGTTTTTAGAAAAAAATAAAATTTAAAAAATAATTAAAAAAATTAGATTTTAAAATTTAGAACAAATTTTAAAGTGTAACCTTAAAGTATTTCTGTATTTTCTGTATAATGTACTGATCTGGTTCAATTTTTTCTGTTTCGATTTTGTTTATAGTATCTAACGTTTCACGTATTCTATACGCAAGTTCAACTTGTGTATGATTTCTTTTTATACGTAGCATTTGAATTCGTTTACCTATTGTATCATTCATGATGTAATAAATTAGAGTTTAACACCTAGAATTCGGCGCAATTTTTGCATAATTTTATGATTCGGAATAGCTTTACCCGATTCGTAAGACGATATTATATCCGATGAAACGTTGATTAAATTTGCGAGTTCTTTTTGTGTATATTTTTTTGAGACGCGTGCTCTTTGAATAGTTAAACCCGTTTCTTTACCTATCTTTTTGTGTGTACCTATTTCAGTTTCTTCGAGTTTTTGTTCTCGTGATTTTCCTGGGTTTTTATTTGGTAACTTGATTTCCTGTCCGAAAAATTTTACATATTTTTCTTTTTCCTTTGTTTTATCAACTTTACCTCGAATAATAACTGGATCCCAATCCTGGTAATGATTCATTTTTATTATAATGACTTAAAATTTTAAGTAATAATATAAATATGTTAACTCTTTATTATGCGATTGGAACAATAGTTCTGATATCAGTATGTTTTATATTAAAAAACGGTTGGTGTTTGTGTGGTGATGAAGATAATGAAGACGATGAGGAACCTCGTCCAAAATACGAACCCAAACTCCCAAGAGGGTTGTATTGGAAACACTAATAATAGGAACCCTGAAATATAAAGATTTAACGTTTATACTATGGTAATGAAAGGTGTTTATATATTTTTAATAGTTTTTGGAACTATTTGTGCTACGTATACAGTTTTTGAACCCGTTGTTAAATGTTATTATAAATGTTTTCCACTAAAACGAGAACAAATAATTGAAGTATAAAGTTTAAACCTATATATAATATAAATGATTGAAGCGTATACAGACGGAAGTTGTTTGGGTAATCCAGGTCCAGGTGGTTGGGCGTATCTCATAAACACAGACACTCAAATTGAAAACGCTGGTGGTAAAGATATTACAACGAATAATGTCATGGAGATGACTGCGATAATAAAAGTTTTAGAAAAGTTTTTAGAACTCGGGTATACAATAGTTCGTGTTTTTACAGATAGTAATTACGTGCGCATGGGATTAACAGAATGGTCAAAAAACTGGGAACGTAATGGGTGGAAAACGACAAATGGTTACGATGTAAAAAATAAAGATGAATGGATAAAAATGATTGAATTGATGCGTAAATTTGAAATCGTCGATGTTAAATGGGTTAAGGCGCATAACGGAAACGTAAACAATGAACGTGTTGATACATTAGCTAGGGAATATGCATACTTATTTTCTAAGAAATAGTAATGGGAGTTAACATACCAGACCAACATCATTGGTGTCCAAAACAGGAAAAACTTCTTATCGGATGGGCCGAAAAAGCTGCCGGGTATAGATGGTTACATAACTATTCGCGTATGTTTTATAAGAAACAAAACGATTGGTTATCGTATCCGTGTATAATCATTTCTAGTATAACAGGTGTTGGTGGTTTCGCGGTTTTGAGTCCAAACGATGAAAATATGTCAGACGAAAAGAAAAAACAAATCATAGCTGTTCAATACTTTTTTGCATTTTTAAATGTTCTCGCGGGTATACTTACTTCTGTTTCTAAGTTCAATAATAGTTCAAAAATGATGGAAACGCACTCTGCTATGTGTATTCAATGGTCCAAGTTTTATAGAAATATAGAGATGGAATTATCACTCGAGACGGAACATAGAGGTGACGTAAACGAATTCGTAACTAAGTGTCGACAGGATTACGATCGACTTTTAGACGAATCTCCAGATGTTCCTCCAAATGCCATAGATGCGTTTAATATGGCTTTTCCAGATAAAGAAAATAAACCCGACGTGTGTAACGGGTTAAATGTAATAGGAACAAACCTTGGTGGTAGTACAGATAGTGAGTATAATAATAAACGTAAAATTGTTAAATGGTTAGCTAAAACGAGAACAAATACACCCGATTTAGAAAATGGGGGAAGAATGACCAAGGAGTTATCACATCAAGAATTACAATCACATCCATGCATATAGTAAACCTGTATAAAGGTGAAAATGAATAACATAGTAAAATGAATGAATACAAGGAGTATGTTTTACGGTTAATAAAAGTTGTATTTGGCTTAAAGTTTATGGTCGATGTATAGATATGATCCTATAGCTCAATTGGTTAGAGCGCGGTGCTTATACATTATAGGGTATACCTAAGTGGCTTTATCGTCACGTACGCAACGCCGAGGTCGCGGGTTCGATCCCCGCTAGGATCATAATTACCTTTTTAGATGTACTGTTCTACATGTAAAAAGTTTTATATATACACATAAATTAAAATATTTATTTATTTCAAATGGTTCAACCACTACAGGATACATATTTTTTAACATTGATTTCATTTGTTTCAGTTTATATGTTAAATAAACATTTACAAACAAATTGGGCACCTAAAACCGAAGATTTAGTAAATAGCGGTTTGGTATACGGTTTCATTATTCTTTTTCACTCTACTTTTGGTGTTCAGGCTATTACAGAACAACCTAAGGCACTTGAAAATTTAGTAAAAACACCGTTCATGAAATTTTTCAGTTTGGCTGTCATAACGTTTGGTGCAGTTCGCGATTTTGAAGATACTTTATTCGTTCTTTTGGCGTTTATGGCTATACTTCAACTCATGAGAAGTAAAGAGGAGAGAAAGAAGTATCCGTATATACTAGTATAATGAGATACGGATCACTTTTGAGACAAATGTTTAAAATTAGATGGAAAATAAAAAATACACAAGATCATCACGTCATACCACGTCAGTTTAAGAATCATACCATTGTTAAACGGATCGGATATGATATAAATGCGTATCAAAATATTATAATACTTCCCCGAGAAATAGGAAATTTACGTAAAAATAGAGTTATACACGATGGTCCTCATTATAAATATAATAAGTTTGTAGGTACAGTACTCGATTCAATGGTATATATGGAGAATCCCGAACCAGAATTTAAAGAGTTTGTTAACTTTTTAAAAATTGGGTGTCGTTTTAGACCACAGGACATACCGTGGAATTAAAATTAATTTTTAATATACGGGTTGTGTAAAGTACAAGTAGGATGTTTAACCGTATTATTATGGTTATTACTTCCTAATTCTTCCCTATTTTGATCTATATAAACTGGAGAAGTTACGCACTTATTTATTTTGTTTTTTGTGAGATAAGCCGAAAGTGTGTGATCGTTTCTATGTCTCCAAAAAGTAACTTCATCGCGTTCCATGTACGTTTTAATAAACGATTTTTTCATGACGAGTGCATGATTGCATAACATGTCCGTGTTATAAGGTGCAAGGTATAAGTGTTCCGAAATTTGTTGATACGTCATTCCGCAGTTAGCCCAACAATATCCTAAAAATAAAATTTCAGAATTTACTTGTTTAAAATCTCTGATAGCTCCATATATTTTATCCAAGCTTACTTTATATCGTATATCATCTTCGAGAACTAATATCGTATCGTAACCATTTTTATACGCGTCGTAATAACACGTGAAAAACGATAAAGCGACGGGAAGTTTCGTCCATTGTTTATAAAGATATTTATTTGATTCGACGTATGTTTGACTTAAACGTGTATAATCTTCGGTGGATAAATCATCTGGTTTTATTGCATTAAATAATTTATACGGTGTTTGTAACATTCCGACCATTTTTTTCGCGTAATCACGTCTTTGTGGCATACATATACAATAGATCATATCAACTTCGACGTTTTTATTATCGTGTTGGATGATTTCAAACCTGTTTTTGAAACGGTTATATACGTTATTTGGTAAAAAATCTTCGTTTGATTGTGTCATTGGTACAATATCTGGACTAGCTTCTTTTCTAGGTCCGTTATATAATTTAACTAGGTTTTGGTCGTACGATATATTTTTTACAATTCTTTTTGGATCCCATCCATTTTCAATTGTATCTTTATACGGTCCCTTTTCGGCACTGTGTGTTACGAGATGTGGGTATCTTTTTAAATCGAGTTTCATACTCGAAACGTAAGGAACCAGGTAATCTCCGTTTTTACCTATAATGTTTCTAAATTTTTTGTTGTTTTCCTTATAATTCTTATCTTTAAAATCTTCAATTGTTTGATTAAACCAGTCGTTTATTAAAGGGTCGTTCTTTTTTGCTTTTATGAAAAAGTTTTCTAAACACACCACACCGTCTTTTGAAAATCGATCGGCTTTATAACAAAATGTATTTTTATCATCTGGTAACCACGAAAATATATTTTTATTTGCAAATACGGATGCGTCTATCCATATACCACCGTAGGTTTTGAGTAAATAAAGTCGAATTAAATCAGATTTATTTGCTTCGTTGTTCGTTATTTTCGAAAACTCGTTCATTTCGTTTTTGGGAATCCATCTATTTACGGTGTTTTTGTTTAAAACTCGTATATCTTTACACCCACCTACGTTTTCTAAATTTTTTATACATCTTTTTACTATTTCTGGTTGTTTTGGTGAATCCCAGTATGTCCATACCGTATCACTGTTTATAGGTTTATTATCCTGGTATTTTATAGTTTTAAATAAACTAAAGACTATAAACAGTATTATTATTATAAAAAGTATTTTTAGGTATACTTTCATACTTAAAGATTACAAACATTATATTTTCGTACGGAGCTACTGTCATATAGCGGTTAGTATCTTGGACTTTGAATCCAATCACCTAGGTTCAAATCCTAGCAGTAGCTGGTAACGATGCCGTGGCCGAGTGGTCTAAGGCGCCAGATTAAGGCTCTGGTCCGAAAGGGCGCAGGTTCAAATCCTGTCGGCATCACCCGTGCGATAGCTCAGTTGGTAGAGCATTGGATTGTAATTTACACAAATTATTATAACTATTTGTTTAGTTGCTAAACTCCAATTGTCCCGAGTT
>Ga0310343_10000192_pt1 | contig 27900 bp, 19 predicted proteins | sample HC15DNA2025_MG_FD_203519 | JGI IMG/M metagenome (GOLD analysis project Ga0310343, IMG submission 203519) | Marine microbial communities from station ALOHA, North Pacific Subtropical Gyre - HC15-DNA-20-25_MG | ecosystem: Environmental > Aquatic > Marine > Oceanic | place: Pacific Ocean: North...
CTCGTCGGCCTTTTCCAGAGCTTCCAGCATCCGGTTGCCGAGTTCTTCCCGACGTTGCTCCAGTTCCTCAAGCAGGCGCTCCTGCTCGATGTTCTTCCTGCTCTCGTCCCGAGCATGTACGAAGCGGGTATGGTTGTACTGCCGGAGGGCGCTGAGTTCTTCCTCCAAGTCCTTGAGCCTGTCGCTTTTCTCGGAAACCAGGAGGTTCATCTTCTCGCGCTCTTCATCGCTTATGCCAGGCAGGTAGAGTCTTTCCTCGAGATGCTTGATTTCCTTGTGCAAGTCGCTTGCCTCATCCCTGAGGTTGGTCTTTTTGGAAGAAACGTTTTTCTTGGGGGCAATCAATTCCTTGGCCTCCAGAAAGGTCGCGTGCCCGCCCTCCTCGATGGCCTGCAATTCCTTGAGAAGAAGATCGATCTCGCCCATGCAACTATCGATGTCGTCGCCCAGGTCCTGCCCTTGTCTCATGCCTTGGCGCAACTCCTTAAGCTTCGCCCGTTGCTCGCGAAGGGATTGGCGCACTACGGATCGGGCCTCACGCTTTTCCTTGGCGGAAGACTGGATGCTTTCTCCGGGGTTGATTCGGGGGTCGTTTTCCATGGGATTCCTCGTTTTTAGCTTTCGGGCGGGAGAAGTCAATAAAAGGGAATCGGTTTTCCTGCTCCGCCAGGTTCGAATACCGTAAAATTTTCGGACGACTATTCCCGCAAGACGTCCGCCCTACTGAACAAAACCTTGTAAAAGCCTCTTTTCCCATCTTCCATGGATGGAACGCTCTTCGGGAACCTCATGACCACAGACCACAATAAACTCCTCACTCGAATTAAAGCCCGTTACTCCGGACTCTCTCACGAAACGATGAGAAACCAATCTCTCTCGCCAAAGGCCTTGTCCAAACCCAAACGAAAATAGATGCGTTCATTCCGCAAAGCCTCGGGCATGAGCTTGCTCTTCGCCATCCTCTCCGGACTAATCGGGCAAGATTCAAGCAACGAAAAGCCCTCTCCGGAGGCCGGCAGCGAACAAGTCTCGGAGGTCATCAGGACCTTTGGAGGGCGGGGAACCTTGGCCGACGATACGCCCCCTACCCCTGCCCGGGAAGCGGTCGGGGAATTCCAGATGAGAAAGGGTTTCGCCGTCGAACTCATGGCGTCCGAGCCAGAGGTCAGGCAACCGCTCTTCCTAAGTTGGGACAGCCGGGGCAGGCTCTGGGTCTCGCAGTACCTGCAGTACCAATTCCCCGCCGGGCTGAAGATCATCGAGTACGACAATCACCTGAGGGCCCAATTCGACAAGGTGCCCGAACCACCGCCTCATGGAGTCAAGGGAGCGGACAAGATCACGGTTTTCGAGGATCTCGACGGCGATGGCTTATTCGACCGCAGCAAGGACGTCTTAACCGGGCTCAACGTCTCGACGGCAGTAGTGACGGGGCACGGTGGAATCTGGGTGGCCAACCCGCCCTACCTTTTGTTCTATCCCGACAAGGACCAAGACGACGTCCCCGACTCCGACCCCGAGGTTCGTCTATCGGGTTTCGGACTGGAGGACACTCACTCGGTCATGAACAGTTTGCAGTGGGGGCCGGATGGTTGGCTCTACGGCGTGAACGGAAGCACCACCACGGGCAAGGTTAAGTGCCCCGCCACGGGCAGACTCATCGAGTGGCAAGGACAGATGGTTTGGCGTTATCATCCGGGAACGACGCGCTTTGAAATCTATGCCGAGGGCGGAGGCAACACCTTTAGTTTGGAAATCGATTCCAAAGGCAGGGTTTTCTCAGGGACCAACAACGGCAATACGCGGGGCATGCATTACCCCCAGGGAAGCTACGGCAAGAAGAACTGGGGCAAGCACGGCCCCCTAACCAACCCCTACGCCTTCGGTTATTTCGAGCATATGAGACACGAGGGTGACCGCAGGCGTTTCGCGCAAGCCTTCTGCATCTATGAGGGCGGGCTTTACCCCAAGGCATTCAAGGGCAAGATCATTGCCCCCAACTCCCTTCACAACGTCGTCTGGGTCAGCAACCTCAAGAGGGAGGATTCCGGATTCCGCACCGTCGACGAGGCAAACCTCATGGACTCCGGGGACCGCTGGTTCAGACCGGTGTTTTGCGGAGTAGGGCCCGACGGGTGCGTTTATTTGGCCGACTGGTACGACACTAGGCTCAGCCACGTCCGACCGGTGGATGATTGGCACAAGGCAAGTGGCCGGATCTACCGGGTCAAGCCCGAGGGAAGCGCCCCCGCCCACCGAATCAACGATTTGGCCAAAATGAAGGATTCGGATTTGCTGAGCCTGCTCGGGCACTCCAACCAATGGGTGCGAAGAAGGGCCCTGCTGGAGATCGGTTGGCAGCGAAAGCGGTCGTTGATTCCATCCTTAGTCGGGAAAGTGCGGGCAAACGCAGGACAGGTCTCCCTGGAGTCCCTCTGGGCCCTCAACCTCTTGAATGGCCTGGAGGGAAAACGGGCGCTCGAGTGGCTGGACCATCCCGACGCTCACCTTAGGCGCTGGGTGGTGAGGTTGCTTGGCGACAAGGGCAAGGTATCGGAGGAACTGGCTCGGGCCATGGAAGCCATGGTCGAGACGGAGAAGGACGCCGAAGTCCTCGTTCAATTGGCGGCGGCGGCCAAGCGCTTCCCATCAGGCCAGGGTTTGCCCCTTCTCCAAGCGCTCGCCGAGCGAGACCCAGTCAAGGGGGACGAGCGTTTGCCACTCATGATCTGGTGGGGCGTGGAGGCTCATGCGGAGTCGGGACGGAAACTTCTTCTCAAGTGGTACGGGGAGAAGGACACTTGGGTTCACCCCGTCTTCAGGCAGATCCTGGCCCAGAGACTGATGCGCCGCTACGCCATGGCCGGAGGGGCGCAAAACCTCAACAGTTGCGCGGATTTGCTGGATTCGGCGCCGGATCATCACGCTTCCATGGTTCTTCTTACCGGCCTGCAGTTGGCCTTTCAGGGAACGAACATTCCTCCCCTGCCGGAACGGTTGAGCAGGCTCATGGACTCCCTTGCGGCAAAAACGGGGAAAAACCAATTGCTGATTGAGGTTCTGCGGGGAAATGAGAAGGCGATCAGTCAAGCCGTTGCGGTAGTCGGGGATTCCTCAGCCGATACGATGCAGAGGCTCGAGCTGGCCAAGGCCTTTGGTTCCATCAACCGGCCGATGGTAGTCGGGCCGCTTCTCAAGAACCTCGGTAGCGGCCACCCAAGCGCGGTCAAAAGGGTTTCCCTCCTCTCTTTGGCCCAGTACGACGACCCGAGGATTCCCAAGACCATCCTCTCGCGTCACGGCTCGACCCTTCCGGCCGAGCATGGGGTCAGAGGCACGGCCCACCGCGTATTGGCCGGCCGGCTCGACTGGGCCAGGCAATTAATGGGAAAGATCGACCTCGCCCACGTCAAGGCGCGCAACGTCGCTCCCGACGTGGTCCAGTTGCTCTTGCAGCACGAGGATCCGGAGATCAACCGCAAGGTAGCGCGCCATTGGCCTGAATTGAGGGCCCAAAGCTTGGTTGAGAAACAAAGGGAAATAGACCGCATAAAGGAGCTCCTCTCGGGGCAAGGCGGCAAAGGCGACCCCCTTGCCGGCAAAGTTCATTTCGAGCAACGCTGCGCCTCCTGCCACAAGTTGTTCGGACAAGGCGGATCAACGGCCCCTGACCTAACGGGCTATGAGAGAAAGAACCTGGATTTTTGGCTTCCCGGCATCATAGACCCGAGCTTGGAGATCCGCGAAGGCTACGCCAACTACGTACTCAAGACCAAGGACGGGAGAATTCTCGTTGGGGTCATCCTCGAGCAAAGCCCTCAAGCCGTGACCCTTCGGGACGCGGCCAACCAGAAAATCACCCTGCCCCGCTCCTCGATCGATAGCCTCGAGGCGACTCCCGTCTCCCTCATGCCTCCGGGCTTGCTCGGTGGACTGGACAAGGATCAGTTGAGGGATTTGTTCGCCTACCTGAGCAAAGAGAAACGGGACTAAAGGTCCTGCAGTCCACCCGGTTCCCTCTCGGCGAGAAAGGGATCTCCGTCCGGATGAAGGGCTTCCTTCCTCTCTTCCTCCAGTCGAACCAGTTCCCCGTTGATCTCGCTGATCAGCAAATCGTCGTTCTGCTCGAGGGCGGAGAACATTCTTTCATTCAGTTCTTCCCGGCTTTGTTCCAGTTCCTTGAGCTTGTTTTCCTTTTGAAGGTTTTTCTCGTCCTCCTCCCGGGCCGACACGAAACGGGTATGGTTGTATTGCCAGAGGGCCCGAATTTCATTTTCAAAGCGTTTCAGGTCATCCTTTTTACGGGAAATCAACTCGAACGCTTCCTGCAGTTCATCCCTACGCAAGCGGGGCGTCAGAAGCCGTTCCTTAAGCTCGGAGATTTCCTTCCGGAGAGCGGCTTTCTCGGCCCTCAGGTTTGTTTTTTTGGCGGAAACTCCTTCCTTGGGAGCAATCAAGGTCTTGGCCTGCAGGAAGGTCGTATGTCCCCCTTCCTCAATCGACTGAAGTTCCTTGAGCAACAAGTTGATTTGTCCCTGGCAGGAATCCATTTCGTCACCCAAGTCCAGGCCTTCCTTCATCTTGCGGCGCAGACCGATCAGTCTTTGCCGCTGCTCGTGCAGGGAAGCCCGGACAACGGAGCGGCATTGACGCTTCTTCTTGACGGCCGAACGCCTGTTTTTTGGGAAGGGTACTGCAGTATTCATAATCATCTGTCCTGTTTTGTTTTTATATTTTTAGTGTATTTGCATAGGATAGATAGTCCTGTTTTTTCCAAAGCGCAAACAAAGATCCAAAAAAAAGCTTTTGTAATAATCTTCATCCCCTTAGAAACGGGTTGAAATGAAGCTCAAGGATCAGGCAATCATCGTCACGGGCAGCTGTACCGGAATCGGAAAGGCAATCGCCAAGCTGTGCGTCGATGAGGGAGCCAAGGTCGTGATCAACGGGCTGGAAGCGGATTTGGCTGAGGAAACGGTAGCGGAGCTGGGGCCGGACAACGCCGTTTCACTGGTCCGCGACCTGACCGAAGAAGGATGCCCCGAGGAACTCGTGGCCTTGGCCAAAGAGAAGTTCGGGAGGGTGCACGGAGTGGTCAACAACGCCGCTTTCGTCACCTGGTCCGACGTCGGCTCGACCGACAGGGACTATTTCAGGCGGGTTCTCGAGGTTAACACAATCGTCCCTCTGGCTCTGATTCAAGCCGCGCTGCCGGAATTGAGCAAGACCTCCGGAAGCATCGTCAACATCGGTAGCGTGAACGCCCATTGCGGGGAACCGACCCTTCTCGCCTACTCGGCCTCCAAGGGGGCCCTCATGACCCTTACCCGCAACCTCGGCGACGCCCTCATGCAAAACCATGGGATACGGGTCAATCAGGTCAACCCCGGGTGGGTGCTCACCGAGAACGAGGCCAAACGCAAGCAGGAGCATGGCCTTAAGGATGACTGGTATGCCGATTTGCCTAGGAAATTTGCCCCGGCCGGACGAATCCTCTGGCCCCGGGAGATCGCCACTACCGTGGTTCACTTCCTAACCCCCGATTCGGGACCCGTCAGCGGTCAGGTCGTCGACCTCGAGCAATACCCCATGATCGGACGCAACCCGCCCAAGGACGACAGCACCCTTCCCGCGGAATAATTTCTCGCCAACCCAAGCGCCCTCGGCTGGGCTAATTGGAAGGATCGCTCGTCAGTTTGAAAAAAACGTCTGCGTACCTACGCCCCAACTCACGATAGGAGGAGGCATCGAAGTGCGACTTGTCTCCCTTATGATCAAGCCCCTTGGCTCCTACAAATCCTGCGTGCTTTAGTTTCTTGGGAAGTTCTCGGTGGGCTTGATCCACCCGTTTCTTGGCGTCACTCCAAGGACGCTCCTTGAAAATCCCCATTTGACCGGCGAGGAAGGGAGCTTCCGGGGCGTCCAGTTCCTTGCGGAATCTCGCCACCAAGTCGTGCAATCTTTTCTCGTAGGCCTCGGCCAGGCCTGCCTTGGAATCCGACTCGCCCTGATGCCAAAGAATGCCTTTGAGGGTGCCCGCCTTCATTGCGAGCTTGGAACGCTTGATCGCATCGTCCCAAGGATAACCGCGGGTGGGCCGGTAGTGCTTGCCCGGTTGCCAAAAGGAAATCGGAGAACCGCCATGGGCGCAGGGGATCAACCCGACCGTAACTTCAGGACTCTTCTGGGCCACAACCGTACCAAAGGTTTTCCCAAGACCGACCCCGACCATTCGCGGTTTGTCGAAATGCAGGGGATCGGCAGCGGGCACCCATTGGCCGGCTTTATTAAGCATAAGGACGCGCGGATGAGGTTTCTTGTCTGCAGGGGTGACCTTGCCACGCCCGGCCATATTGGACTGTCCGACCAGTAGGAAGAGATGGAAATTCTCCTTCTTCGGAAGATCAGAAGCGAAGAGGAAAGGGCTTTGAACACAAAGGATTCCAAGGATGAGAGAAAAATATCGTTTGCGTCTCATTATCATTTCTATTCGAAGGAAATCGTCGAGCCGGGCTTGAGCGCGTGTTTGGGCATGTCGGCCAAGGAATCGAAGGTACGCATGGCGCCGACTTCCTCAATTGTGTTTTGGGTCTCGTCGTACTTTCCGGTCTTGGGATCAAGCACTCCCTTGGAATTAAGTCCGAGATGCTTCACCATGAAGGGATACATGGCCTGTCGCTTAACGTACTCGTATCCGTGCTTCTCCCTTGGGAAATGAGTATTCTCGACCTTGTCGTGAGCTCCGAAATACTTGTAGATCGACTGGGCGTAGGGGTATTCGACCTTAGGCGTATTCTTCGTCCAGTCGCCGCCCACGGAGATTAGTTTTAGGGGACGGGGGGCCGCCAGGGCAGCAATCTCAGCGTTGTTGGTCTCCAGGCTGGAGGTCTTGTGTATGGGCATCCCGCTTTCGCAAGGGCACCCCCCGAAGAAATGAGCCGATACCATGACCACGGGCACGCTGACCGCTACACGGTCGTCCAGCGCGGCAAGGAGGAAGGTCTGGGTTCCACCACCCGAACAACCCGTCACCCCTATTCTCGCCTTGTCGACACCGGAAAGGGATTCCAGAAAGTCCACCGCGCGTATGCTGCTCCAGGTCTGGAGGGTAAGGGCCTGCGGATGCTTGTGGTTCCAGCCCAAGTGCTCGGAATCGCCGAAGCCAACCATGTCGTAGGAAAAGACCACCGCCCCCATCCGGGCCAAGGTGGCGCAACGGTTCTGCTGATCCGGACGCAACCGTCCACCGGCCGGCCCGCGGGCATGTCCATGCGGACAGAGAATACCCGGGCTCTTGCCTTTCCGGTTCAAGGGTCGATAGAGATTCCCATAGACGAAGAAGCCTGGACTGGCTTCGAAGGCCGCGTTTTCGACGGTGTAGCGCTTATAGGAACGCTTGTTGTTGATGATGGCGTTAAGAGGCGTGCGCTTGGGCAAAGGGGACAGCTTGGACCCGACCAGGATTTGCCGACGCACGGATTCGGCCCTTTTTTTCCATTCCTTCAGGCTGGAATGGGTCGAGGCCATGCGCTTGAGCTGGGCTACCGCCTCGGCCTCGGTGTGATAGTTCCCCCTGCAGAGGATGGGTTTTTCCGCCCAAGCCAAGGACGAACAAAGGAAAAGGCAAACAGGAATGAGGGGTTTCATGGTCGGAAGGTTGGCAGGTTTTCAAGGAGCGGGCAACCCCAAGGCTGAGCGTCATTCACCAGCCGCTCGAACTAGACTCTCATCCCGAAGCTCTACCGGAAGAATGAGCTTTCTTGTCAAGGGAGGACCTAAGCACTAGGTTGCAAATGCCGTGATCGCGGATCCTACCTCCACTTTCTTTAAAAAGGTCCTGACCCTGCTTGGCCTAGGCGGGATGTGTTGCTTCGGTTCCGATCCAAGCCCCGTGCTCGTGGTGAATGGACGAAACAACGCGGCAAAGGACGTCCCAGCCAGGCCCAACGTCCTGCTCATCGTGACCGACGACCAGCGCCCCGACACCATTGCCGCCCTAGGCAACGAAATCATCGACACCCCGAACCTGGATCGATTGGTCAAGCGGGGCATGACCTTTGAGCAAGCGACCTGCGCCAACCCGCTTTGCGTGCCCAGTCGGGCGGAAATCCTCAGCGGGTGCTCGAGTTTCCGAAACGGCGTGCTGGGCATGGGAACAGAGCGGATTGACCCCAAGCTCAGCCTCCTGCCAAACGTCATGGCAGGCGGAGGCTATCATGCCTGGTACGTCGGCAAGTGGATGAACGACGGAAAACCACTGACAAGGGGGTATCAGGAAACCCGGGGTCTCTTCAGCAGCGGCGGTGGAACTTGGAAAAAAGGCGAGGTGATTCTTGGCCGAAAGGGACGACCCGTCACCGGCTACCGAAACTGGACGTTCAAGGATGCAAAAGGAAAACCCGACTTGGTTAAAGGAATCGGCCTCACTCCTCTTACCGACAAATACGTCGCCGACGGAGCCTTGGAACTCCTGAAACGAAAAACCGACAAACCCTTCTTTCTTCACCTCAATTTCACCGGCCCGCATGATCCGTTGATCCATCCTCCCGGTTATGAGGGCAAGTACGAGACAGACGACCTGAAGCTACCGGACAATTTCCTGCCAAGGCATCCCTTCGACCATGGGAACCTCGAAGGGCGGGACGAAAGGCTCTTGCCTTGGCCCCGCACCAAAGAAGCCGTACTCGAGGAAATGGCGGTCTATTATTCGGTGATCGATCATATCGACAAGCAGATCGGACGAATCATCGATCAGCTAAAAGCGGACGGACGCTTTAAGAACACCTGCGTCATCTTTACCAGCGATCATGGATTGGCTTTGGGCAGTCATGGACTTATGGGCAAGCAGAACATGTACGAGCACACCATACGAGTTCCCCTCATTCTTGCAGGTCCGGGGATTCCCAACGGCAAGCGAAGCAACGCCCTGTGCTACCTGCGGGATCTCTACCCCACGATATGCGATCTAGTGGGAATAGAAATACCCCTGCAAGTTGAGGGAAAGAGTTTGAAGCCACTGCTCCTCGGTCAAGAGGATGGGATATACACCGAGGTTTACGGATACTTCCGCAATAAGCAGAGAATGGTAAGAAACGAGCGCTTCAAGCTGATCCACTACCCTCACTTGGAACGCTACCAGCTTTTCGACCTTACGGAAGACCCAAAGGAGCTCAAGGACTTGAGTGAAGACTCAGCCCATAAAGCGACTCTTGCAAGGCTGAGAGGAAAGCTGAAGGAATGGTTCCGGGACCGGCAAGAACGGTGAAAAAACCGTTCTTGCCTCGGCCCCGGACACCTTAAACAACTGGACTAGAAATCGAACTTAAGCCCGACCTCAACGCTTCTGCCCGGCAAAGGAGCATACTGTTTCAGCACGGACGCATGGTTGTAGGCAAGCTCATCGGTAAGGTTGTATCCCCTAACGAACAATTCACCCACGGAACCTCCGAAATCAACGTCGTAGGAAGCAAAGGCATTGAGCAAAGAATAGGCAGCGGTCGACTCCTCGCTATGAGCACCATGAACGGCAACTTTATCCTGTTTCATGGAGCGGGTGAGCCGCATGCCGTAATCCAGTTTACCTTGTCGAACTTCGAAACCCAGACCCAATCTGGCTGGGGCAATTCTTGGCAGGTTCGTTCCCTCGGACTCATTGGTTGCCCGTAGCATATCACCATAAGCGGAAAGAAGCATAGACCAGCCCGGGTTTTCAATGGCGAGCCAATCAACTTCCGCTTCCAAGCCATAAAACTTGGCCTTAGCCGCCTCGTATATCTTCTCAGGCAACTCTTCGGCACCTGCCGCTGGAGGGGTGTTTCCGTCAGGATCTCTTTCAACACCGGTTTCTTCCAAGAAAATATAATTATTAAACTTGGTATAAAAACCCGTAAGCTGACCGGTCACCTTGCCTGAGGTACGACGCACCAATACCTCAACCCCGCGCGCGGTTTCCTTGCCCAGAGCTGAATTTCCGATTTCAAAACTCTCGGTAGCATGGTGGGCTCCATCACTGAATAGTTCAGCTGAATCGGGAACTCTTTCGGTATAATTAAGGTTCCCTCCGAGGCTCCATAATTCGCTAAGGATTCGATTGAATCCAAGGCTGGCGCTAAACGCAGAATCATCACGATCCGGGACTCCTGTGAAATCCTTGTCGATATGATCCAAACGAACACCCCCGTTTACATTAGTTTTTTCGTCCAGTTGGTATTCCTCGATGATGAAGATACCCAGCTTCGTTCTATCTTCAGAGGATATGGCTGGGTTTGTGTTGGACGCTCCCCCAAAAATAGACTCCTCGCCAACGATTTTGAACTCATCAAGAAGCCCGTGAAAGCCAATGACGCCATTGAGTTCACCAATTTCATGGCTCAAGACAATCGTTCCTTCAAAGCCTTCTCTCAAATACGTAGCGTGGGTATGCCATTCCGTAACGTTATTCTCCGTTTCGTAACCGCTTTCGCTATGCTTATAGTCCCCATAGCCGAAATTCAACGTAACCCCATTCAACCAGTCGGAGCCGACAACGTCGAATTCTGTACGAAACTCGAAACGATCGCTTTCCATCTCAATGAGAGTGTCGCTTTCCGCATGCTCTCCTGGCACGCCATAATCATTTACGTGCCTGGTGAAACTCAGCCCGGCGTAACCGGAATCGAGCATGTAAGATCCCCCGAAACCAATCGACGAACTGACTCCATGACTATTTTTGACCGAATCGAATGGTCCGCTAACGGCACCCGTATGATGATCCTCTGTGGAGAAGGAAGGGGCATCATAATCATTGTAGTCCCGCTTAGATCCGTTAATTTGAAAATTAAGTTTACCGGAACTACCAAAAGCCGTTGCTCCGTAATTCCAGCCATCATTAACGCTGTTATAACTGGAAAGCAGGGATGCTCCTTGAGCACCGTACGGGCTGGTGGGAATACTCCGGTCGATCACGTTGACCACGCCTCCAATGGCACTGCCTCCGTGCAGGAGGGCGGAAGCTCCGCGCAAGACCTCGATGCGGTCGACCATCAAGGGATCGATCGGTACGGCATGATCCTCGGATTGAGCGGAGACGTCAAAAGTGTCGGTTCCGTTTTGCAGTACACGCACGCGAAACTTATCCAACCCTCGAATGATCGGACGGTTTGCAGATGGGCCAAATCCGGTTTGGCTCACGCCAGGTGTTTCGGATAGGGTTTCGGCGATGGTAGCTCCTTTCGATTTTTTAAGATCGTCGCCTGATAGAACACTCCAGGCTTGAGTTGTGTCGGAGACGCTCGGAGCGAGCGGGGAAGACTCGACCACAATGGGTTCGAGTTCCTCGACGTTATTTGGTTGCGCCTCTTCCTGCCCGAAGAGCAGGGACGACGACAAAAGCAAAGCAGTCAGTTTTAATTTCATTTTGGATGTTTGTGTTGGGCCCGTATGAGTGATGAGTTAAAGTGCGACTACGGCAGGTAATGTTACGGGCAGAGCCGAGCGCGAAAAGAGGGGGAACAGGGCAAGCGGCTGCCTGTAAGGCGAGCCTAAGCCAGTTTGGTGGACTTACGCCCCGACTGGAGGATCTCTGGCACCGAACGGATCAACCTTGTGCGAAACCCAGAGATGGCGGGCAACGAAAAACCCTGATTCGCTGATCGAGGATTCGGATGCCGATAGATCGGGAAAGAAGTCATGCAACAAACACCCTTCCGCGAAAAGAAGAACGGGACAGGGCAAATCTTCCTCATTCTCTTCGCTCTCGCCCTCATGGTGGGCACCGCAAGCATGATGGCCTCCGGCATGGGGGCATCCCCCATCTCCATGAAAGATTGATTCATGCAGGGAAAAGCTGACGCTGGAAAGCGAAAGCAGGGCTATCAAGCCGGCCATGGGCATGGCCAAGACTCGGAAGAAGAATTTCACGCGATCATTATGGTTTTATCGCAACCAAGTTGCAATAAGAAACTCTAGTCTGCCGGAGCGAGGTAGGTGAAACGACCAAACCTCCACTCCCCTTGCGGTTTTCGCAAGAGAACCTCGGCTGCGAAGGACTCACCGCGGGTATTGCCTCTCTTGTCCGTCCCCGACACGATGACCTTGGCCTTAACTCGGGCCTCATCATTCTCCAGCGAGAGAAAACCCAGGTCCTCGAAGCGCAACTCCAAGCGCTTGGAAAGAATCCTTATCCGGCCATATCTGTGGGCCAGTTCTTGTCCCGTGTATTTGCCGGAGAGTCTTTTGGCGCTTCCCGTTCCAAGAACGACCTCCTCACAAAACAACTCTGGGAAATCATTCATGACGAGGGCATCCGAGAGCGGGGAGGCATCCTCGGTCTTGGAGACCAAGGCAGACAATTCCTCGAACCGCACGCGAATCCGATCCTCATCGCTCGGCCAGAACGACCAAAGCGCGACCAAGGCAACCGGAACCAAAAGGACCGTCCCCAGGATGATTCGCTTGCTCATTGATCTCATTACGGGGATAACGACTAACATCGATCCGTAATAAACCGAATGCAAATCCCATGAGAATTCCACGATACGCCCTGCCGGTCCTCGCTACATGCTCGCTCGCCCTCATTCCCTCCCTCGGCAAAACCGATCCAAAACCGGCTTCTCATTCCCTCAAGCTTGATTCTTCGGGCAAGGGGTTCCGGTTGAGCAAGGCAGGAAAACCTATCCTGCGCTACTTGGCCAAGCCCTCCGCCGAGTCCGCAAAACATGCTCCTCATTACTCGAGAAGCGGATACCTACATCCGCTCTTTTCCCCTTCGGGCAGGATCGTGACGGGGGACTATGCCTCCGACCACCCCCATCAACACGGAATCTTCTTTGCCTGGACCAAGTCAACTTTCCGGGGCAAACCCACCGAGTTTTGGAACCAGGCCAGAAAACTGGGCGACGTACGCTTTCACCGGTACTTGGGAGAGGAACGGCGGGACACCTCTTGCTCCTTTCTCTTCGAGCAAATCTTCACCAGCGGCAAGGATTCCGACAAACCGATCCTCAAGGAGACCTGGCGGATCGACGTCCCGGGCAAGACAATGTCCCAACACCAGTTCGACCTCGTTTCCACCCAGACCTGCGCCACCAAGGATCCACTGCTCATCCAGAAGTATCATTACGGCGGAATGGCCATCCGGGGGAACTCCCAGTGGATGGCGAAGGACGCAGAGGGGAAACCCAAGGGAAGCATGCTCACCTCCGAGGGGAAGACCCGCAAGAACGGCAACCACTCACGCCCCCGCTGGGTAGCGATGCACGGTCCGGTCGACGGCCAGGAATGCGGTGTCGTGGTGATGAATCATCCCGACAACTTCCGCTATCCCCAGTGGGTCAGGCTACACCCCTCCATGCCCTACTTCGTCTACGCCCCCATGGTCAAGGAACCCTTCTCCATCAAACCGGGGAAGCCGTATATCTCAAAGTTCCGCTACCTGACCTTCGACGGCAAGCCCGACCTCAAGATGATCGAGAGAGCCTGGGAGGACTGGGTCGGGCAAAGGTAGTCCAAGCTAGAAAAAACCTTGTCTCAACTGGTTCTTCACCCTCAAAATAAGAGCCAAGACCCCCCTGTTTAAAATCAATGAAGTCAGCAAGGATTGCTACTCTCGTTCTGAGCCAAGTAATGATGGTTCAATTTTGCCTTGCTGGCAGCGTTTCCAAATACTCGAAGTCGATCACCCAAGCCAAACCCGACCGCCCTGCAGATTGATCCGGCCGAATACCTCTACGACGGGGACCGTCCCGTCCCCATCACCGATGGAGGAAAACCCATCCAAGCCTTGCTTTAAGTTGCGGTCCGCTCAAGGAGGGGGCAAGATTCCAAACCCATGATCAAACCCTTCTTTTTCATCTTGTCTGTGGCTCTGCTGACCGGTCTTGCCCACGCCCAACCCAAAACCTCCCCCTACCCCCCTGAGGTTCCCAAACCCACCTATTCCGAGGTTTCCTACGGCAAGCACGAGAGGAACGTCCTCGACTTTTGGAAGGCCACATCCAAAGCGCCCGCCCCGGTGGCCTTCGTTATCCACGGCGGAGGCTGGAAGGGAGGATCGAAGGAAAGGCTCCCGCGCTTCGCTGATCCCAATGCCCTGCTTAAGGCGGGCATATCGGTCGCGGCCATTAACTACCGCTACGTAACGGCTACCGAGAAACCACCCGTCAAGGCCCCCTTGCATGACGCCGCCCGGGCTCTCCAGTTCGTTCGCAGCAAGGCCAAGGAATGGAACGTCGACAAGAAGCGCATCGGAGCGGCAGGCGGTTCGGCCGGAGCGTGCTCGAGCCTGTGGCTTGCCTTTCAAGACGACTTGGCCGATCCCACGAGCAAGGATCCGGTTGCCCGTGAATCCTCCCGCTTGTCTTGCGCCGCAGTCACCGGAGCTCAAACAACGCTCGATCCAAAGCAGATGAAGGAATGGACGCCCAATAGCAAATACGGGGGTCATGCCTTCGGTCTTAGGAACTTCACTGAATTCCTCGCCAAGAGAGAGGAGATCATGCCTTGGATCAAAGAATATTCTCCCTATGCCAACGTCAGCCCGGACGATCCGCCCGTCTATTTGATTTACTCGAAGGGTCCTGCCCTAGGGAAGGAACAGAAAGATCCGACTCACACCTCCAATTTCGGGGTCAAGCTTCAGGAGCATTGCCGATCCAAGAAGGTCGGATGCGAACTGGTTTACCCGGGGGCTCCCGGCATCAGGCACAAAAGCCCGACCCAATTCTTGATCACGCAACTGGGTCGGAACTAGTCAAGCAACTTGCTTATCGCCGCACTCGGAATGCATAACTTGACTACCATCTGCAGGTTCTGGTTCTGGCCATTCTCCCTGGTGTAGTAGATGGAGTTGGTGGCCGAAACCATGCCCACCACTTCGCCCCCGGAATTGAGCACGGGAGCGCCGCTGGAACCCTTGGCGTAATCCGCCGTGATGGCCATCCTCGGGGCGGTCATATTCTTGGCCCTCCAAAGGAAATAGCGCGAGACGTCGCCCTTGGTCATTGTGAAATAGCGACCATTGGGGTGACTGATGACGTTGATGGCGGACCCGACCAGGGCCGCTTCCCGCGACAAGGGAAGCGGGGTCAACCTGGCCCCCTTGAGGCGGAGAATTGCGACGTCGTCGGCTTTGCTCGCGGCGAGGACTTCCGTAACGGGGTAGGTTTTGCCCGACAGATCCATGGCCCCCAAGGTTGCGCCGTCCTTATCCTCGATCACGTGATAATTGGTGGCAATGACCCCATCGGAGGTGATGGCGAAGGCAGAGGCCGAACCGACGTGCCACTTGGTGCACTTGTCGCATTTGTAGATTCTCCCGATCATGAGGACGGAGGACTTGCAGCGCTCGTAGATTTCATCAGGGGAGAACCGGGACGGCTTCTTGCCGGGAAGGGAGACCTTGGCCTTCCTGCGGTTGAGCTGCCGGTTCAATTCAGCGAGTGAGGTTACCTTCTTTCCTTCTACCAAGCTTTCCAGCCCCTTCTGAAACCTAGCCTTCATGCCGGCGTCGTCGATCACCTTGGGGGCGGCGGCAACCGAAAAGACACCCTGGCAAAGCAGCATGGGAAGGAAAAGGATCATGGGTTTTTTTATCATTTCGCAATTGAACAGGAACTTCAGGTGTAAGATCAAGCCTGATTACCTTGCATCGTCCATGGAATACTCTTTTCCTCAAGCCCATGAGACCCTTCTTCGCCCTTTTCGCCTTCCTTGCTCTCCTTTGCACGGTCGCGCATGCCGATTTGCGCATGCCCAAGGTCTTCGGAAACGGGATGGTCCTGCAGAAAGACAAGCCCGTTAAGCTCTGGGGATGGGCGGTAGCGGACCAGAAGATCTCGGCCCGAATAGGCGACCGATCCGCTCAGGGCAAGGTCGACGGCAAGGGGAGATGGTTGCTGGAATTAAAGCCCATGGAAGCAAGCGGCAAGGGCCGGCAACTAGTCGTCACGGCGGGAAAGGAAAGCCTGACCTTCGAGGACGTGCTCATCGGCGAAGTCTGGATCTGCGGAGGCCAGAGCAATATGGAATGGACCCTGCGCTCGACCCGGGACGCCGACCTCGAGCTCGAGTCGGCGGATACCCCTGCGATCCGCTTCCTGCGCCTGCCCAAGGTGGCGAACCTGGAGCCTCAGGATGATTTCCCGGTCAAGTCCCCCGAGAACCCGGAGGGGAACTGGCGGCAGGCCGTTCCCGGACAAGTTGAGAACTGCACGGGAGTCGGCTATTATTTCGCAAGAAGGCTTCATCGCGTCCTCAAGGTTCCCGTCGGCCTGGTCGACGTTTCCTGGGGTGGCACCATGGCCCAGCACTGGTGCTCCAAGAAGACGCTTCGCGGCATTAAGGAAGTGGAGCCCTATTTCGAGAAATTCGAGACCGCTCTGAAGGAATGGAGGGTAGGCGGGGGAAAGGAGGGGGCCGACAAGCGCTTCCAGTCCGATCTCAAGGCCTACCGGGAAGCCCGGGCCAAGTGGGAGGAAAAAAAGGAAGGACGGGCGCCGAGGGGGCCCAATGCAAACGCTTATTCGGATCCCGCCCAAAAGGGCCAACCGGGGGGCATGTACAACGGGATGATCCTCCCCATCGCCAAGCTCTCCATACGCGGAGCCCTCTTCTACCAGGGAGAAAACAATTCCTTCACCGTCGGCTGGAAACCCTTTCATCGGACTTTTCCTTCCGTCATCTCGGACTGGCGCCATGCGTTCGGGGAAAAGAACCTGCCCTTCGGCATCGTTCAGATCGCGGGCTGGAGCAACCGCAGGGGGATGACCTACGATATGAATCATCATTGCAACGTGATCCGCGAAATCCAGCACGTCGTCTGGCAAGGCACACCCGGCACGGGCCTTATCGCAACCTACGACACGAACTCGAACGGCAGCATCCACCCAGGGCGCAAGATGCCCGTCGGGGAACGCTCGGCCCGCTGGGCCTTGGCCGAGATCTATGGTTTCAAGAGCGACGGGGGACGCAAGAATCTCGAATGGATGGGACCAGTATACGAGTCGCACCGGACGGAGAACGGCAAGATGATCATTAGTTTTAGGGAGGAAACGCGCAGGGGGTTGCGCCTGGATCAGGACGTGGAGGTCGGCTTTTACGTCGCGGGCAAGGACCGGGTTTTCCGCGAGGCCCGCGCCCGGGTGGACCAAGGCAAGGGAACGGTCGTTATCTGGCACGACGAGGTCCCCGAACCGGTTGCGGCGCGCTATGCGTTCAGCAACCTTCCCATGGGCGGACTGATGAATGCCCGCGAGTTGCCCGCCTACCCATTCCGGACGGATGACTGGCCCATTACCCCCCATCAGTCGACCGGCTCCTATCTGGTCAAGGAAGCCTTCGGAGGTAAATAGCCAACGGAGGGAAGAATGAAATCTGCTTGAAAGAACAAAGCTTAAAATTACTATCTTCACCCTACCCATGAGCGCTTACCAAGACTACCTGAAGGAGATCGAAGAGAGGAAGGGGATGGGCCTGAGCCCCAAGCCCATCTTCGATGCCGAACTACTGACCGAAATCATTTCCCAGATCAAAGATCCGGAAAACGAGCACAGGAAGGGGTCGCTGGACTTCTTCATCTACAACACCCTGCCGGGCACGACCGGGGCGGCGGGACAAAAGGCAGAGTTTCTCAAGGAGATCATTCTCGGCCAATCCGTAATCAAGGAAATTACGCCCGCTTTCGCCTTTGAATTGTTGTCGCACATGAAGGGCGGGCCATCGGTCCGGGTTCTCCTCGAACTGGCCCTCGGCGACGAAGCCTCGACCGCCCGTGAAGCCGCGGAGGTACTCAAGACGCAAGTTTTCCTCTACGAAGCGGACATGGGGCGAATCGCAGAGGCCCACAAGGCGGGAAATGAAATCGCCTCGGATGTTCTGCGAAGCTATGCCCAGGCCGAGTTTTTCACCAAGCTCCCTGAGGTCGAGGAGGAAATCAAGGTAGTCACCTACGTAGCCGCAGAAGGAGACATCTCCACCGATCTTCTTTCCCCCGGGAAAGAGGCCCATTCCAGAGCGGACCGGGAACTTCACGGAAAATGCATGATTTCCGAGGCCGTTCAGGCGGAAATCCGCGGGCTCCAGAAACAACACCCCGACAAGAGGGTAATGCTGATCTCGGAAAAGGGAACGATGGGCGTCGGGTCCTCCAGGATGTCGGGCATCAACAACGTCGCCCTATGGACCGGGATACCAGGCAGCCCCTACGTCCCCTTCGTGAACATTGCTCCCATCGTAGGCGGAACGAACGGAATATCACCCATCTTTCAAACGACCGTGGGGGTGACCGGAGGGATCGGGATAGATCTCAACAACTGGGTCAGGAAGCTCGATTCCGAAGGCCAGCCCGTTCTCGACGCGAACGGCGAGCCGGAACTCGAGCAAACCTACTCCGTGGACACCGGCACGGTCCTCACGATCAACACCAAGCAAAAGAAATTGTTCAACGGGGAAACGGAACTGGTCGACGTCTCCCCCGCCCTGACCGCTCAAAAACTTGAGTTCATCAAGGCAGGAGGGTCCTATGCCATCGTGTTCGGCAAAAAACTGCAGAGCTTCGCGGCCGACACGCTGGGCATCGAGTTGCAGTCCGCTTACGCCCCGGCAAAGGAGGTTTCCCATGAAGGCCAAGGCCTCACGGCGGTTGAGAAGATCTTCAACAAAAACGCAGTCGGGGTAGCTGAAGGCAAGGTGTTGCATGCCGGATCGGACGTCCGGGTGGAGGTCAATATCGTGGGCTCTCAGGACACTACGGGCTTGATGACTTTGCAGGAACTGGAATCCATGGCCGCAACGGTCATCTCCCCCATCGTCGACGGGGCCTACCAATCGGGATGCCACACCGCCTCGGTATGGGACAGGAAGGCTCAGGAAAACATTCCTAGGCTGATGAATTTCATGAATGAGTTCGGCCTCATCACGGCCCGCGATCCGGATGGAGAATACCACGCCATGACGGACGTCATCCATAAGGTCTTGAATGACCTAACGGTAGACGAATGGGCGATCATCATCGGGGGCGACTCCCACACTCGGATGTCCAAGGGGATCGCCTTCGGGGCCGATTCCGGGACGGTTGCCCTGGCCCTCGCCACCGGCGAGGTATCGATGCCCATTCCCGAGTCGGTGAAGGTAACCTTCAAGGGCGACTTGAAGGACCACATGGATTTCCGGGACGTGGTCCATGCCACTCAGGCTCAAATGCTCAAGAAATTCGGGGATAACGTCTTTCAGGGAAGAATCATCGAGGTCCACCTCGGAACCCTGCCGGCCGATCAGGCCTTCACCTTCACGGACTGGACCGCCGAGATGAAGGCCAAGGCCTCCATCTGCATTTCCCAGGACGAGACCTTGATCGAGTCCCTCGAAATCGCCAAAAGCCGGATCCGGGTGATGATCGAGAAGGGCATGGACAACGAAGGGAAGGTTCTCCAAGGCTTGATCGATCGAGCCGATCAAAGGATCGGGGAAATGAGGTCGGGAGGGAAACCGGCCCTCACCCCTGATGCCGACGCCAAGTATTTCGAGGAATTCGTAGTCGACCTGGATCAGGTCGTCGAGCCCATGATCGCGGATCCCGACGTCCATAACGACGACGTCTCCAAAAGGTACACCCACGACACCATCCGGCCCGTTTCCTTCTACGAAGGGTCCAAGAAAGTCGATCTCGGATTCGTCGGTTCCTGCATGGTGCACAAGGGCGACCTCAAGATTGTCTCTCATATGCTGAGGAACTTGGAAAAGGAGAAAGGGAAAGTCGAATTTCAGGCGCCTCTGGTAGTGACCGCCCCGACCTACAACATCATCGACGAACTCAAAGAGGAAGGGGACTGGAACATGCTGCAAAAGTACTCCGGTTTCGAATTCAATGACGACGCCCCCAAGAACTCGGCACGCACGGAGTACGAGAACATGATGTACCTGGAGCGTCCGGGGTGCAACCTATGCATGGGTAATCAGGAAAAGGCCGAAAGAGGCGATACCGTCATGTCGACCTCGACCCGCTTGTTCCAGGGGAGAGTGGTCGAGGATTCGGAACGCAAGAAGGGGGAATCCCTGCTTGCATCCACTCCGGTGGTCGTCCTTTCGGCGATTTTGGGAAGAATCCCCACGATGGAGGAATACGAGTCCGCCGTGGAAGGGATCAACCTGACCAAGTTCGCCCCTCCACTGGAAGCAATGAGCAATTGAACCCCGCTTGCGGAGGCACTGGACCCGTACGCCTCTCGCAAGAACGGAAGGAAGGAGAAGGCCTCAGCCCTTTACTTGGTCGCCTTGTAGCGCCCTTCGATGTGGAGGACTTCCCCGATTAACTTGTGGACGTAATTGCCCTCGAGAACAAATTCGTTCTCCGATTTTGAAATGCATCTTTTTTTCCAGATTACGTTCTCTCCGTTACGCAGGATGACCACGCCGTCCTCCCGTACTTCCCGGGAGTAGCTCTTGAGGTACTTCCAAGTCCCCAGGGCCGGGTGTCCCTTGAGGTCGACGGGGGTGGGAGGAACGAAGGCGGGAATTTTGCCCGCATCGATCGGGGGGGACAACTTGCGCAGGCGGATGTTGCGGAACTCGATGGGCGCTCCCTCGGACTCGAGACAAAGGTAGCCCGAGGCCGGGGAAATGCCGTCCCCGCCGGAGACCTCCTCCCCGTTCACCCAAAGGCGGACTTCGCCATCGACGGCCCGTACGTAGTAATGGTTCCATTGATTGATTCCCTTGGTCGTCTCCTTGGAGGGAAAACTCCGCTTGCCGTTAGGGGCAACGGGGGGGAAAGGCTTCATTTTGACCGGCCCGACGGGAAAGACGTCTCCATGACTGGTAAACCAATCGGCCGGCTTCTTGTGTCTCTTGGTATAAACCTCCGCATAGCCCAGGTCCAGCACCTGTACCTCGATGCCGTGTGGGAGGCGGCCATGGCCTGCCGCCAGCTTGGCGATGCTGGCCGGGGTACCCCAGACGAAGACCCCCGAGTTGCCCCCCTTTTTCTTGTGCATCCATTCGAGGAGCAGCTCGAAATTCTTCAAGGGTTCGCGATAGCGGATTACGCCCGTGGGCTTCCCCGTGCAGAAGGCATGCCCGCCTTCCCAGCGCCAAGTGTCGGCCAAGCAATTGACGTTCACGAAATCCTCGCCCGTGAGCACCTGCCAGCCAGGCTCCTTGCCGGTGGGAGGAACGGGTTCATCGGACCGGGCAACCGCTGGAGCCGATGCGTCGGAACCACAAGCCTTGAGAAAACTGGCCAAGTCCGCCAGCTCTTGGTCCTTCAGCCCGAGCTCGGAAGCAGAAGGCATCCAGGAATCGTTGAGATAATCGACCTTGGCGCCCGCCCTGCGGAAGAGAATCTTGCGGGTTTGACCGCCCATCACCTTGAGCTTGAGAGAGCCCGCGTGCCAACTGTAGTTGGCCAGAAAACCCTCCGCCACCTTGCCGGTTTTTCTGGAGGTGAGGCGGACGGGCTTCTCGAAGCCATGGGCCAGCTTTGCATCGGGATAGACGATCTCCTTGACGATTTCCTCCACCGTGCGCTCCTTCCCCCAATGAGTGAGCTCGGGGCCGAAGGGGACGCCCACGCCCTCGATCTTGTGGCAGAGGTAACATTTCCCGGCATGGGCCTTTCCGCGGGCCGGGTCGCCCTTGAGCTTGGCGATTTGAGCCGGCTCTGAGACCTTGGTAGGCAAGCCGAGGTTTGCGGGAACGGGATAGCTCGTGGTCATCATTTCCCCTTTCAGGTCATTGAGGTCCTTGGCCACGATTTCGCGCACCGTTTCCTGGTAGTAGGGAGCCTGAAAGGCAGGCAGGGTTCCAAGGTTCTGCAACCGCCTGCTCCGGTCGACGCGGTCCTCGTCGTTGCGAAAACCGGCAAAGGCCATGGCAAGGAAGCGGAATTCGTCGACGGGAGGCTCCTGAGCCCGAATGCACAAGTCCAAGTCACGTATGGATTCGGGCGTATGCAGGCGCCAGGCCAGATTCTTTGCTTTCCATTGCCATTGCCGGGGCTTGGGAAAAAGAGGACGGATCAATTGTTCGTACACTTCCTTCTCCTTGCCGTGGAAAGCAACGCCCAAAGCCTCGAGGTAGTACCGGTTGCGCCCGTCGTAGCCATCAATTAGAGGCTCCAGGGCCTTTTTGCACGAGGAAAAGGACGCTCCCTTCAAGCTAACCGCAACCTCCCTGCGCACGGAGGGGAACTTGGATTCGGCCAAGGCATGCGCTCGATCAAGCAAACCCTCTGGATCGGCATGCCTCAGGGCACGGTAAGCCACGATCACCTTCTCGGGCTCATCCTCCGCATCCAGATATTTTGAAACCTCCGCGCAACCGGAATTACCAAGCTGAGCCAAAACCCAGACAGCCCGGGAACGCAAGGTCGCGTCCTTTTCATGCTCACGCAGAAAAACAAGGACTTGCTTGGCGGCGCCCTCTCCCTTTTGGACCAACTGGGCGGCGGCGTGCGTACGTACGTTGACGGCTGGGTTTTTCAAGGCATTCAAAAGACTTGGGACAGTTGAAAAATCAATCTTGGGCGTGACCGGCTTAGGTCCGTTTTTGCGGGTTATCCGATAGATGCTCCCGCTCACTTGGTTTGTCCGTCTGCTGGTATCGTTGTAAAAATCACTGAAGAAAAGGGACCCGTCGGGAGCAAGGGCGACGTCGGTGGGCAAAAAGCGCTGACCTTTTTCAGAAGGCCTGAGGCTAACGAAGGGGCGGTGGGAACCCATCTCGATCTGGGCATCCACCAGCTTGGGCGAGCAGGCCATGATCTCCTTTCTTACCATGCAACATACCAGGTAGGTCCCTGCCAAACCGAGGGTATCGTCCTCGACAAAAAGGTTTCCGGTTGGTGATCCGGCTCCGTAGATCGAGCCGGGGGGGAAGGCTCCGGGATAGTTTTCCCGCCAGTGGGAGCGCGAAAACCGGCGGTTCTTGTTCCAGCCCGCAGGCTCCTCCCAAGTCTTGGCCACTTCCTCCCAGGATCGGCTTCCGTCCCTCAGGTCTGCATAGCCCATATTGGCGTGTTCCATGATCCAGGAGGAACGGCTGTGGGCAGGATCATCGTTGTCGCTCTGCAGGACGTCCCCATGCGAGGTCACGAACATATCATGCGGGTTGCGCATGTTCTCCCCGGTCGGCATGAGCCCCGTGCCATCCGGGTTGATCCTCATGGTCATTCCGCCGACGTAGACCTCTCCGTCCCAGCTTTTCCTGCCGATGGCCTCGGGGTATCCATAGTAGCAACCGGCCAAGTAGCGCCTGCCGTCCTTGGTCTTGAGGTCGGCCCCGCAATTGCCGAAGGAAAAGTGCCACTGCCCGCTGGGGGCTCCCACCACCGCATGAACGGTATGGTCGTGGTTCTTGTTCTGAAAACCGGTAAGGAAGACTTCCCTCTCGTCGATCTTCGGATCAAAGACCGCATTGCGGTCGACGTCCGTGTAGACGATGATCGAGGGGGTCGCCGATAGAACGATCCGGTTGTCGAAGACCGCGATGCCCAAGGGCGCGTGCCGGAGATCCTTCTCCGTCACAAAGGGATGGGAATGATCCGCCTTGCCGTCCCCATCGCGGTCTTCCACCACCATGATGGATCGACCGGACTGGACCCGCAGGCCCTGGTTGTAGTCGATGCCCTCAGTCAGCCAGAGCCTGCCTCGAGCATCGAAATCCATGGCCACGGGAGAATAGATCAGAGGGGACCTGGCCCAAAGCTCGATGGTAAGGTTATCGTCGGCCAAGTCGAAAGCCTCGATGGGAACGCCCTCGATGGGCCTGTCCTCCTTGGCAAAGCTTTGCCGATCCGGAGCAGCTTGTAGATTCAGGCAAAACAAGGCAATGAGGAGACCGCCTTGGACGGAGCGTAAGACATAGGGCAACATAAAAACGGATTATCCCGCTTCATTGAGCGAATCCAAGCAGGAAATGTTAAAAATCAATTCATCTCTTCTTAGGGAATCTGCTCGATCGGACGGCTTAACTGGACTAAGGATCGAAGGCATGAAAGCGCTGGTATACGAGCAACCATGGAAAATGACGCTGCAGGACTTGCCCAAGCCCAAACCGGAAGCCGGGGAGGTATTGATCAAGATGGAGTCGGTCGGGATCTGCGGAAGCGACGTGCACGGCTTCACCGGCGAAAGCGGAAGGCGGACCCCCGGCATGGTCATGGGCCACGAAGTGGTTGGGCGGATCGTCGAACTTGCCGAAGACGTCGCCAACCGGCAGGTCGGCCAGCGCGTTACCGTCTTCAACGTCCTTTCCGACGAGGCTCCCTCCCCCGAGGAAGGGGATCCCAGCTTTCTCAACAAACGGGTGGTCGGTGTAAACTTGGGAACACGCGGGGCTATGGCGGAATACCTTGCCTTGCCTGCCCGCAATGCCATTCCCGTATCGGAGGACATCCCCCCCGAGGTAAGCGTGCTCGCCGAACCGGTGGCGGTGGCCCTGCACGGTTTTCACAGGTTGGAAGAAAAAGGCATTGCCCCGAAATCGATCGCCATCATCGGTTCGGGCACCATCGGCCTTTGCTCGCTTTTGGTAGCGCGGTCCCGGGAAGTGGAACAGGCCCTCGTACTCGATCCGATCGCCGAAAAGCTCGAGCGCGCCCGATCATTCGGTGGGAAAACCGTCCGAGTCGATCCTGCGGACGAAGTCGCCCGAATTGCCCAAAAGGTCGAGGATGAGCTAGGAAGTCGACCGGAGTTGGTCATCGACGCGGTAGGGATCGGGGCCTCCTTCGACCAAGCCGTGGAAATGGCGGCGGAAGGAGGAACGATACTGCTGATCGGGAACTTGGCCAAGCAGGTTGAGTTGCCGCTTCAAACCGTCGTCTCGAACGAAATCTCACTGATCGGAACCTATGGGTTCGACTTGAAGGCATTCGAGGAGGCGGTGGAGATCTTGCCCGGGATGGAATCCGAGCTCGCAACCTTCATCGAAGGGCATTGCGCGCTAGAAGACACCCCAGGCGTCATGACTGCCCTTGCCAAGGGCGAACGCCAGGCTCTCAAGATCGTCATAGACTTCTAGGAAACCGTCGTGAAAATCTATTTTGCAGGATCAATCCGGGGAGGGAGGCAGGATGCAGCGAAGTATCTCGAGTTGATCGAGTTTCTGGGAACCCTGGCCGAGGTCCTGACCGAGCACGTGGGCAGTCCCGAACTAGGGGCGCAAGGCGAGGGAGCCAAGCCCGACGATGAAATCTACCTCAGGGATCTGGAATGGCTTAAATCCTGCCACGCAGTGGTCGCCGAAGTCACCACTCCCTCCCTCGGCGTCGGTTATGAGATCGGCGTTGCCGAGAAGCTCGGCAAGCCGACCCTCTGCCTTTTCGACGCCGGACAAACCGAATTCACCCTTTCCGCAATGCTTTCGGGAAACAAGAACGTTGAGGCGCGCCGATACCAGTCGATGGGGCAAGCCAAGCGCCACCTTGCCGAATTCGTCTCGAGTTTGCGGCAAACTTAGTCTTTTCAAGCCATTTGCTTTTATGAAGCTCTCAACCTATTTCACCCTGCTTGCATCCTTGCTTATCCACTTCCTGGCCTTTGGTAAAAACGGGGGACCAAACTTCATCATAATCATCGGGGACGACGTTGGTTGGGATGCCTTCGGATGCACCGGCATGAAGGAAGCCAGGACTCCGGCGATAGACCAGTTGGCAAGCGAATCGAGCATGATGACCCGTTTCTACTGCAGCGTTTCCCAATGCGCCCCCTTGCGGGCCGAGCTGTACACCGGACTGCTCCCCAAGAACAACGGCGTGCTGGCAAATGCCGTGAAGGAGAAGCGCACGGGGGTAAGGAACGTCGCCGATCATTTGATTCCGCTTGGGTACGAGGTTGGCTTGACGGGAAAGAGGCACTTCGGCTTGGGGTCGGCCAAGATCGACGTGATCCCCGGATTTTCGCCTAATGGAAATGGCTCAAACCAAGTGCATTCTTTCGATGGGGTCGAAAATTACGTTTCCCAGGCGAAGCAGAAAGGAAACTCGTTTTGCGTAATTATCGCGGCCACTCATGCCCATCATCCCTGGGATCACGGCAAGGAATCGAATTTCCCAGCCGGCAACATTCGGGTGAGACCCCATTACCTGGATACGCCCACTGCCCGGCAGGCGATGGCCAAGCATGCCGCCGAAGTGGAGGTGCTGGACCGACAAGTGCGGGAGACTCGTGAGCTCATGAAGAGGATGGATTTGGAAAAGGATACGATCCTGATCTTTCTAAGCGAACAGGGCATTGCCATGCCCCGGGGCAAATGGTCTCCCTACGAGCACGGATCGAGGGCTCTTTGCCTTGCCTACTGGAAGGGACGCATCCTGTCTCGAAAGACCACCGCACTAGCCATGTATTGCGACGTCGTTCCGACCTTGGTCGATTTCGCAGGCGGAAAAGACCCTGGCTTGGACGGCAAGTCACTCAAGCAATTATGGACAAGCAAGCAGGTCAAAAGCCATCGTGATGAAGTGCTGATCTCCAACGTCCACCCTTTCTGGCAAAAGGCAATCGTCACGGACACCTATAAACTGATCTGGACCGGACACCCCGAAAGGAAGCACGTCTTTAGTAACTTCACCTCCAGAAATAAGTTTTTTTCCAAGCCCTGGGCAGAATGGATGGACGAGGCCAAGACCAATGAAACCGCTGCCCGCAAAGTGGAACGAATCCTTCAGCCCAAACCCTTCGAACTGTACGACGTCGTGAGCGACCCTTATGAAATCAACGACCTATCCAGCCTTCCCGAACATCAAAAAAGAATCGCAAGCTTGCAGGCAAAACTTAAAAAGCTCATGACCGATTGCGGAGAATCAATAACCCCCCCCGGACCGGAAGAGTCGAAGAAAAAGAAAGACAAAGCGAACAGGCGCAAACCCCGAAGACCCTCAAAGTAAGAAATCATGAATGCAAACCACCACCTTTCATCCAAGTTAGCCTTTCTTAGCCTTGTCCTAGCCGGCTTTCTTCCCCTATCCGGAAAGGACAAGAAACCCAACGTCCTGTGGATCACCAGCGAGGACAACAGCATCGAATGGGTCGGTTGTTATGGAGCCAAGAATGCCAAGACTCCCCATATCGACCAGCTCGCAAAGGAAGGATTCCGCTACCTCTACTGCTTCGACAACGGTGCCGTCTGCGCCCCGACCCGCTCTTCCTGGATTACCGGCATGCACGCGATTTCAAACGGGACGCAACCCATGCGCAGCGGATTTGAGATCCCCGGGTTCATCCGCTTCTACAACGAGCAACTTCAAAAAGCCGGCTACTTCACGAGCAACTGCTCGAAAACGGACTACAACCTACGCGGTCCCAATGGCCGCAACCCCAAGGATTTCTGGAACTATTCCGGTGGGGACTACTCAGGCACTTGGAAAAAGCGCAGGGAAGGCCAGCCTTTCTTTACCGTATTCAATATCGGGCACAGCCATGAATCCCGAGCCTTCGGGGGCTTGAGCCAAGAATCCAAGAATCCCGCCAAAATGATTCTCGCTCCTTATCACCCGGACATTCCCGAGATGCGGGAGACTTACGCCAAGTACGGTGGAGCGGTCGAAAACATGGACCGTACCGTTGGCGAAGCGGTTCAGCGCCTCAAGGACGACGGACTCTATGAGGACACCATCGTCGTCTACAACTCCGATCACGGGGGCGTGCTCGCCCGGAGCAAACGTTTCCTCTATTCAAGCGGCATTCACTGCCCCCTGATCGTCCGTATTCCGAAGAAATGGAAACATCTATACCCCCAGGGCGGGAAACCCGGTTCCACCGTCGACCGCATCGTTAGCTTCATCGACATGCCCAAGACCTGGCTAAGCCTCACGGGTGCCGAGATCACGAAAAACTTTCAAGGAAGAATCTTTCTCGGCCCGCAAACCGAACCTGCGCCGAAATACCATTTCTCCTGGCGAGAGCGCGCCGACGAACGGTTCGACAACGT
>Ga0310343_10000193_pt1 | contig 27820 bp, 27 predicted proteins | sample HC15DNA2025_MG_FD_203519 | JGI IMG/M metagenome (GOLD analysis project Ga0310343, IMG submission 203519) | Marine microbial communities from station ALOHA, North Pacific Subtropical Gyre - HC15-DNA-20-25_MG | ecosystem: Environmental > Aquatic > Marine > Oceanic | place: Pacific Ocean: North...
GGTTCGGACAGGAGTTGTTTTAGGGCTCATTCTATCAATCGGAATACATTTTGTGGTTGGGGAACTCGTTCCTCGAGCAATAGGTATGCAGAATTCTGTTGGCATCCTTAAGGTGATTGCTCTTCCACTTAGTATATTCAAGACTACATCGTATCCTTTTTACAGACCCTGTATCCAAATTGCTGAAGCGTTATTGAAGAGCCTTGGATACGAATCTAAATCGGACTTCGATTCTATCGAAGTTGATTCTCAAATACGTTCTATTGTGAGTAGTGGAGAAGAGCTTCCAGAAGTCACGGAAAGCATTCTTAACAATGCCATGGACCTGCGAAAACGAGTGGCTCATGATATTATGATTCCCCGGAATCAGTTGAGGTTCTTCGACGTGGAGGACTCAATTGAAGAGAACATTAGAGTGGCTAGAGAAACAGGCCATACGCGTTTCCCGGTTTGCGAAGGCGATTTGGACCGGTGTATTGGGATTGTCCATATCAAGGATGTTTTCCGAACGGGAAAGCCAACAGAAGAAATTGATCTGAACCAGTTGAAGCGGTCTATTCCCCGCTTTTCCACTGGCGAATCGCTCGAAGCCGTGCTGCAAGAGTTTCTCAAGCAGAAACAGCATTTCGCTTTATTGATCGACGAATTCGGCGGGGCTGTGGGTGCGGTCACCCTCGAAGATGTTTTAGAGGAGTTGGTAGGCGAGATTCAAGACGAGTTCGATTTGGACAAAGAGATGATTTCTCGCTTGGCGGAAAACGCGTTTCTGGTCGATGGTTTAACGCCCTTGCACGATGTGGCCGAAGAGATTGGCGTTGAGCTAGAGTCGGAGGAAGTCTCGACGTTTGGAGGCTATATTACACTAAAGTTGGGCCGTATGCCCCACTTGAATGAGGTTTTCAGGATAGATCGCCTACAAATAACGGTCGGCAACGTCGATGACCGAAGAGTTATCGCCGCTTCAATTGAGGTATTGTCAGCGAAGAAAACGAACGAAGAGGCCGAAGAAAAGGGTTGAATTTCAAAGTCCTTGGTCCTGACGGGGGACATATTTCGTATAATGGCTTGAGTTAGAAGGGGAAACCTGTTTGCTTGAGAAGCTCAAGGTTCAAACGAGTCCGGTTTAGGAACTATTACGAAGTGCAGACTCTTCCTCCAGTGCTGAAAATCAGGCGTGGCCTTTTGGGTCTTACTTGCCTGTTTTTAGGCGAAGTCTCCGCGTTTGCCGGTCCTGATGGCCAGGAGTTGGAAACGGTTCGGGATCAAGAGGAAAGGGAATACGTAGTACCCGTTTTAGAGTACTCCTTTGATAGAGATTTAGAGCATGCTTCACCGCCAAACTACAAGTCCGCTAAGGTATCAGGACTACCTATAGCCCTGCGGCATCGTATTGACGCCCTGTGGTCCCAATCCAAGTTTTTCGCTGATTATGATCGTACGGCTTCAGATTTTCCGGTTGTCGCAGAAGTTCGCTACCGCTTGCGGACTTCGCTTTGGTCTGACCCTGAGCGTATGGCCCGGGCTCGACTATTGGATGGCACCCTTTTTCAAGCCCTGGTAACGCGAGAGTTCGATCAGGGACAGCGGTTTGAAATGTCGACCGCTCTGCAGTACGGATCGACGGTTTTCGTGGGGTCGAACCCTGCCATTCTGGATCAAACGAATCTTCCCGTAGAGTTGAGAATGAGATTGAATCAAAGCTTGGAGTTGATTGAGGGTGTAGAATTAAATTCTGCCCGATTGATGGGAAAAGATGAGAATGCTCAGTCATTCGAGCAATCCGTTAAATTGGGCTTGGGGTTAGAGCTCAGTGATGAACTTTATGGGCAGATTACGGCGGGGAAACGGTTTTCCCAAATGGACGGGGGAAACGAATCCTCGTTGGGTTTTGATGGGGCCCTGGTCTGGCAAGCGGGTTCGGATACTCAGTACTCGTTGACGTTCAACCGATCCACCCGTCCATCGCTACTAGCTAATGACTTTATCGAATCCGAGACAGTATACGTTTCAGGAGACACCACTTTGTCAGATATGTGGTCAGCGTATTATGGAGTTTCTCGAACCTGGATTCAGCTCGAACCGCGGTTCGGCAAAGATATAGAAATCGATAGTGGCGAAGTGGCAGTCGTCTTCTCGCCAACGCAGTCGATTCGTTTTTCTGGCGGTTATGTTTTCCGTAGCGGTAGTTTGAATCGCCTGAACGATGACGAAGCCGAGCAAATTATTCGCCTGTCCGCTTCTCTTCTCTATTAGCTACTTAATCGCTAGCTAAAGATTAAAGATGGGATGCTCGCCGCAATCGATCGTTTATCGCCTGCCCAAGGCCGAGTTCCTGAGTTTCCTCAGCGACGATTTTTTCATATTCCTTTGTATCGACCTCACGGAGTTTAGCGTATAGACGTTTGGCGATCTCATCGAGATTGCCGGTTTCGGATAGCCAATGGATGTTGGAAGTCGTTTCGTGATTAGGCTTTCGCAAAAGTAAATATGCGACTTTCGAATCGGGTTCTTGAAGTTCTTTTTCCGAGACAGGTTCGACCCGAAGTTCCACAGGGATCCGAGGACTGTAGTGTTTGGGGAGAGACCCGGGAGCTATCTGGAAGGATTTTGACGTGGGGGCTGGCACTTCGATGTGGCAGCCAAGCGCGTTTTCGATATCCTCCAAGGGTAATGCTCCGTACCGAAGTACTTTAGGCCGCCTCGGGTCTCTCGCATCAATAATCGTGGATTCGACCCCTAAAGAACAAGGCCCTCCGTCTAGGATGTACTCGATCTTTTCCCCGAGATTGACGTTCACATGGTCAGCTCGGGTGGGGCTAATGTAGGAGAATGGATTCGCACTAGGCGCGGCGATAGGGAACGGGCAGTCGACCATAAGCCGCCTAAAGTCTGGGTGGCTCGGGCTGCGAACAGCGACCGAATCGAGGCCCGCCGTGACGATATCGGGAATGATGGGCTTTTTCTTAAGTACGATCGTCAGGGGACCTGGCCAAAAGGCGTGACAAAGAATTTCCGCTGCCGAATTGGTGTCGCAGTAGGTCTCGATTCCTGAGAATCCAGGTACATGGCAGATCAGGGGGTCAAGGGAGGGGCGATTCTTTATATCGAAGACTTTTTGGCAGGCCTCTGGATTCATGGCATTGGCGGCGAGGCCATAAACGGTTTCCGTTGGCAGAGCGGCGACTCCCCCGGATAGCAAAAACTCGCGCAAGAAACGCAAGTTCTGATCGGTAGGTTTCAGTAATTTAGCCACTGATCCTTGGGGCCTTTTGGCCGGGGACGACCGTGGCGTCTACGGCGTTAGCACCTTACTGCATCATCAGCATATTGCGAGCGCGCTTAATCGCCTTGTTGATCTTGCGTTGCTGCTTGGCTGATAGACGAGTGATTTTCCGGGGCAAAATTTTGCCGGTTTCGGTGACGTAACGGCTCATTATGTGAGCATGGGTGAAATCCAGCTCTTGCGGCGTCAGGCTCCGGTTTGGTGTTTCGCTACTCATTGGGAGGGGGAAGGTACGCTGGACGAGCGCCTTGTCAATAGCGGAAAACGGGATTTTTTCGGGAAGTCTGACTTTACAGAGCACGTAAGTTGAGGCAAAACCCTGGCCATTGAATGGGGCCTCGGTTCCATTCCCCGCTGGGGCCATAGTTCAACGGATAGAACAAGCGTTTCCTAAACGTTAGATCTGAGTTCGATTCTCGGTGGCCCTAGAGGTGGTAAGTGTTTATTTTGGATACTAATACGCTCTTAGATTTTCTGCTTCTAACTTAATTATTCTTCTGGTTAAAAAGTCTGCAATGAAATCCCTCGTCTACCTTCTGTTTTGCTTGCTCCTTGTTAGCTCGTCCCTGTTTTCGCAACAGAATAGGCAACGCCGAGCTATACCGTCCGATGAAGAGGTGCAGCGACGCGTTCCAAATGGCGTCACCTTCGTTCCGAATCTTGTTTATCGAGAAGGCCACGATCGGTGGAAGCTCGATCTCGCAATGCCGAGCGAGCTCGGAGATGAACCGAGACCGGCGATTGTATTTATCCATGGCGGTGGTTGGCAGAATGGTGATAAGCGTGCTTCCGGTTTTTTAAATCCTGCGCTGAGCTATGCTGAAAAGGGGTATGTGTGCATCACTACCAACTACCGGCTGACGACCATGGATCGATGGCGAATAGACCATTGCATCGCGGATGTGAAAAATGCCGTACGATGGCTGAGAGCTAACGCAGAGAAATACAACATAGATCCGAATCGCATTGGTGCCACTGGCAATTCAGCTGGAGCTCACCTGTCTGTCATGCTTGGAATTTGCCCGCCGCAAGCTGGCATGGAGGGTAATGGTCCATACAGCGATTACTCCAGCACCGTTCAGGCCGTTGTTGCAAGCGCAACGCCTACCAGTTTTCTCATACCCATGAGCGAGCGTGGAAGGGAGCGTTTTGAAGAGCTTGAGGCATCAGTCGATCCAGGAATGGATTTGCTGCGCAAAAGTATCTCGCCGATAACTTACGTCTCGGCCGAGAGCCCTCCCATGTTGCTTTTCCATGAGGAGTCTGACCGTACTGTTGGCGTCTACCAGTCGGATACCTTCGTCCAAGCATTGCGCGGGGTAGGTGCCGAAGACGTCAATTATGTGCTCTTTGGCGATGGCACGGGCCATGGTACGTTTAGGCAAAATATCGACCTCACAGAGCCTATGAGGGAAGCTTTCTTCGCCAGAGTGTTGAAGCATAATTAGTGATCTCATTTGAGCGAACCACTGGCTCTATTTGTTTGCCTTAGACAATGCATGGGTATTTGGAGTCTGAATGCTGCAGCAGTTTTCTTCACTGGGATCACTTCTCCCCTCTTTTCTTCCTCTATTCCTCGCGACCGCTCTCGCAGCCCAGGTAGAAAAAACGGGGCCAAAAGCTACGTTTGAGAATGTAGCCTATGGAGATCATGCTAACCAGATACTTGATTTGTGGCAGGCAGAGGTCGACGAGCCAGCTCCCCTTGTAGTATACATACATGGGGGTGGTTTTACTGGGGGGTCTCATGACAAAGTTTCTTATGCCAAAATTCAGCGTTATTTAGACGCGAATATTCACTTTGCCTCTGTGGAGTACCGTTTCTTAAAGCACGCTTATTTTCCTGCACCGCATGAGGATGTCGTAAGTGCATTGCAGTTTATCAGGAGTAAGGCGGACGATTGGGGTCTGGATAAGTCGAGAATTGCTGCTTCTGGCGGTTCGGCAGGAGCTCAACTGGCTGCCTATCTTGCTTGGGGAGATGACCTGGCTGATCCTGAAAACGATGATCCGATAAAACGCGAGTCCACAAAACTAAAGGCCGTTGCTCTCAATGGCGCTCAATCCACATTGAATTTTGATTGGTGGGTAGACAACATACCGGGGTACAGGCTGGAGTTCCACAGCGGACGTCGCTCCGATGAATATTCCAAGGTAGAGGAAAGAGCCATACTTAACGAGATATCGATAATTAATCATATAGATGAAGGGGACCCTCCGACGTTCATGAGCTACTGGATGACTCCGTCCTCAGAAATACCGAACAATCTGAGACGTGCGAGGGGATGGATTATCCATCATGTTAATTTTGGTTTAGCTTTGGAGGAAAAGCTTCTCCAATCGGACGTGGAAGTCGTTCTCAAGTATCCGGGCGCATCGCCAAAGTTCAGTAGCGATGTAGATTTTCTGTTACATCACTTGAAAAAGTAAGTGAGGAAGGTATGAGCCACAATCTCGATCTTCTAACGAGATTAAAAGGGGAAATCTATAGCCGATTTGTTCACAGTTAACGAATGCTCGCCAGTAAGTTACGGGAGGAAAGTAGTCTTTAATTGAAGGTTGGTTTTGGATTCGATTACGTAAATGGGCAATGTTGGCATTTACAAGGGGTTGCCTTCTTGTTACATCTGTCGAGGGTCCGAAGGTATTGACGCGAGGACTGCCTAAATGGTTTCCAGAAAATCTAGGGAGCTGGACACATCAATCGCTTGGCAAAACGATTTCTCCTTTGGCGATCCTGGATACTGTATCCAAATAAAGACTATGTTCCAGTTCGAGAGTCCGTTCTTGTAGCGATTCGGCTGTGTCATGGGAATGCACCAGGATTGATTGCTGTTGGAGAATAGGTCCCTCATCATAATTCTCGTTGATCAAATGTACGGTGGCCCCGGTTTCTATTTCTCCAGATCGAATCACTGCTTCATGAACACGAAGACCGTACATTCCTTTACCTCCGAACTTTGGAAGAAGCGATGGATGGATATTTAGAATTCGATTGGCGAAGGTGGATAGCGTCCGTGGCCCAATCCGCTTCATGTATCCAGCGAGCACGACAAGATCGATTTTATAGGCGAGCAAGGTGTCTCTTATGGATGTGTCCAGATCGTCGGGATCGGGATGTAGCTTTCCATTGAGGATTTCCACGTCAAGGCCGGATTCTCGAGCTCTAGTAGTTGCGAACGCGGAGGGATTGTTGCATACCAATAGGGAAGGTGATGCGGGAATGCGTCCGTCCGCACAAGCATCGAGTATTGCTTGCATGTTGCTGCCGTTCTTCGAGGCTAGGAATCCCAATTTCATAAGACCCAGACCCTGGATTGGGCCGCTTCTTAAGGCAATCGCCTTTCATTCTTAGGAATTCCCGAATTCCATTTGGCATTAAGCAGACAGCCAGGCCGGAAGGACTATAGATGTCCTAGCCGCTACTTTAGGCTAGTCTGATGGCAGAGTCCAATGAGCATAGGAATTTGAAGCGATTGGCCTGTAGCTGGTTGCCAGAGCAGGGTTGCAGTGCTGTCGCTAGCGAAGTGCGATTGCCTCTTTCGAACTTTAGAGTCGATGTCGCCGGTTACCAACCGCTGAGAAGCCTATCCGCTGAACCAGGCACTACCTTCGCGATGGAATGTAAACAATCACGTTCAGACTTCCTCAGAGATGCGGGTCAAGAAGTTAGAGCCCTTGATATGAAGGAGGGGCACCGCCAGCGAATTCAAAGATTGCGTGATTTGCTATCCACGCATCTGCCGCAATGCCGTCTCAACGAATCTCTATTTGCCGAATATGACACTTACGACTTTTCCAGTTGGAGGCATGCGACCTGGTTTAAGCTGAATGCGGAGTATATGCGTTTATCTAGAAAGGTTTCGAGCGGAGTTAAATTCGACAAGATCGCCCGTTACGGCTGCGCACGCTATTGCTATTTGGTTGTTAGCGAGAACGTGATTCGGAGCGAACGTGAACTGCCTTTAGGCTGGGGGTGCCTAGAAGCTAGAAATGGGGAATTGGTTCTGCTTAAGTTGGCCTTGCCCCTTGGGACGAAAGCTAGCGCTCGGCTCAAATTGCTTGAGAGAATTGCAGGAGCCAAAAACAGATGGAGTGGTTAGAGGAATATGAAGTGGGCTGCTATGGAGCCTAAGCCGACAATTCCGCAGTAGTAGGCGAAGTGAATCAGTTTTCCGTGGTTTACAATAGCGATCATCCATCGGCAGGCGAGTACTCCGGAGATGAAAGCCGCAAAAAATCCGAATAATAAGGATATGGTGGATACACTACTGCTAGCCAGCCCTCCATCTAGAATATCCTTGGCGTTGGCTCCGACGATGGGGATCAATGCCATCAGGAAGGAAAAGCGGGTCGCCTTCTTTTTGTCCACACCTAAGAGTAGCGCTACAGCGATGGTCGAGCCTGAGCGAGAAATGCCTGGCAGCACGGCGAATGCTTGGGCGATCCCAATTAAGAATGCCTTTGATTTACCGACTTCCTTGCCTTCATGAGGAGTGCAATAGGTGAAGGCGAGAAGCCCACCCGTAACGAGAAGCATGCAACCCACTAAGAGGACGTTATTGCTGAATAGCGATTCGATTTCTTCTCTGAAAAGCAATCCGATGGTGACGACAGGGATTGCTGAAATCAGGATTTTAACTACATAGTCTGCCGTGTCATTCCAACGAAACTGCAAGACTCCTTTTATCAAATCGAAGATATCTCGGTGAAAGACCACTATCGTGCTCAGAACAGTGGCACCGTGAACCACAACGGTGAACGTGACACCACCGGTCGCCTCTATGCCCAGAAGCGATTTGACCAACTCCAAATGGCCGCTGCTGCTGACGGGAAGAAACTCCGTCAAACCTTGAATAATTCCAAGGAGGACTGCTTCTATCAGTGACATTTTGAATAGTGATTAGCGTAACAATTCGACCGATAAGCGAGCGGTAATGACGATTGTTGAGAGTAATCGACCGGGTTTACCCATTCTTGACGAGATGACGATGTCTCGCCGTTGGAATGCTATCCAGCCATGGCGAGTAGCTCAGAGGCCATTGAGGCAGACTGACGGTCGTAGGGTGGGCCGAATAGATTGAAGTGATTCAAGGAGTGATATAGATTGTACAGCGTTTTTCTCTGTTCGTACCCAGAATCCAAAGGATATGCGGCATTGTAGGCTTTGTAGAAGTCCAGGTTGAAACCTCCGAAAAATTCGGTGAAAGCGAGATCGGTCTCGCGATCGCCGTAGTAGCAACAAGGATCGTAAACAAAGGGACGGCCATCCTGATCGAAGGATACGTTTCCCGACCACAAGTCTCCGTGCAATAAAGAAGGCTTGGGATTGTAATCCTCGAAAAACCGGGGAATCGAATTCAATAGAGTTTGGGCCTCGACAAGCGGAAATCCTTTCTTGGCTGCCAACTCTAGCTGGAATGCTAGCCTATGTTCCTGATAGAAGGCAATCCAATCATTTGTGGGTGTGTTTCGTTGCAGAGTGGCACCGATAGCATTGTCGCGATTCCAACCAAAGCTCGTACCGAATTTTTGGTGCAGCGAGGCAAGCTGTTCCCCAAGAAGTTTCCAGCCGTTATTTTCGGGTCTGCCAATTGGTATGTATTCGAGTACCAGGTACGATGTTTCTCCAACGACTCCCGATGCGATGGTCTTAGGCGTTCGGACGGTTTTGCAATTAGCTAGTTCCCGAAGCGACGCGATTTCGTTATCGAATTGAGATAAAAAGGAGGCTCGGTTCGCTTTTAGAAAAAACGCCTTGCCCGAACCCGCCAGCTTTTCTGCCCGGTTGATACAGCCCCCGCCAATAGGCGAACGATCCAGTATGCGGAACGGGATGCCTATGGCATCGGAGATTGTTACTTCGACGGCTTCGTAGAAACTCATAGGGTTAGGAGGGATTAGCTATGCGATTCGTCAGAATGTTGATATTGATTTCCGCGGAGTTCCACCAGTAGGCCGCGACAGCCGTCCTCGAGGAGATCCAGCACGTTTTCGAAACCGCCAAGACCTCCGTAGTAGGGGTCAGGCACCTCCGTTTCGTTAAACTCCCGGCAGAATTCGCAAAACATGTGAACCTTGTTCAGACCTGCTTCATTGGGTGCAAGACGTCGCAGAACATCGAAGTTGGCTTGGTCCATGGCCAGAATTAAATCGAACTCCTGAAAATCCGTGGATTTTATGCCCCGGGCGCTACCCGTCATAGGAAGCCCACGACGTTTTCCGGCGGCAGACATTCTTGGATCGGGTGGATTGCCTCTATGGGCGTCCATTGTGCCTGCCGAGTCGCACCGAACATAGGAAAGCCCGGATCGATCGAGCAGCGCACGCATGACGTTTTCCGCGCTCGGGGAGCGACAGATGTTCCCCCAGCATACAAAGAGAATGGAGCGTATTTCAGATTGAGGTAGAGGCATAGGATCACCGGCAGCTCAAGTGGAGCGCCTAATCCGAGGGCAGGCAACTTAGAAGGGTTCTCGGCGTTTTATCGGTTACCGTGGACTCATTCTTCGACTAGTGTAACGGGCATTATGATAGACCTGATTAAGAAAGCTGTTCTCACTAGTATGGGGCGGCCGCGTTGACCAAGGAAAAAGCGGAAGAAGCCTTGGGGGAGCTGGTAGATGAGGGGCAGTTCTCTGCAACCGAAGCAAAAGAAACTACAGATAAAATCGCCGAGGATGGTAAACGCGAGTTCGAATCGGCCACCAATCAGTAGCAGCAGACGTTCGATGAGTTCCTCTCGAAGGCCGGGTAAAACCAATTTTGTCCTTGCGAGCCGTTAAGGAAAACCGATTTTGGAGGCTAGGCGAGATCGCGTCGTTTCGGCGATCCCTCTGCGCGACAAATAGTACCCCTCAGAAGAATCTCTCGAAGACGCGAAAGCGATACTCCTATTTTTCCGGGAGATCCTCGAGGCGGGTATCCACCGACAGAACCTATGCTAAGGTAGGTTTTGGGAAAGGGTTTAGTAGCCGCCTTTTTCGTAGAAAGTTAGGCGATTGATTAGAGCCTGAGCCTCGCGAGGAATATCGAACCAATCGCTCAAGACGATCTCGGGAACATTGTAGGGCGTATTGTAGAACTGTTTAGTAGCGATGTTGTCAGCCTTTACCCAGCCCGCTTTGACAGCGACCCCTGCGAACAAGCCTTTGGTCGTGGTATAAACGAGAATATTGGCGTTCTTGTAGTCTCGGCCTCTTTTCCGTTCCGTTTGTACGCCGACGGGACCCGCTACGGCGGATGCATCGGAACTCAGGTCGAATCGGCCAGTATAGGCCCGACGCACGGTTTCGTCATCCATGATAACGTAAACGGTATCGATTTCTTTGACCCCTAGCTGCAATCCGACGTTGGCGCCACCTGTCGATACGAATGCGGGGACACCCCACTTTCCGTTTAAGGGATTTTTGGCTACCAGCACGCCCCGGCCGCCATGTCCGCCCACAAAGAAGCCGCCTCGGTAATTGAGGGTTAGGATGATCCCTTTGGCTTGCTGAAGAATGGAGGCCGGAATAGCGGTTTCCTTCTCAGCCATGATTTCCTCGAGGATGTATTCGCTGTTAACGATTCGCGTAACGAGGTTTTCTCGCTTGGGAGCTGCGAATAGGGAATTGGCGCAGATTGCGAGACTAATTGCGATTGCGAGGTTCCGGAAAAGGCGGTTCATTTTATCTTAGATGGGAGCTATACGGGTGGGTTCCCGTATCAACGAATGTCGAATTTTTCGAATTATTGGGGACTCGGAGCGATGATTGCAATAGAAAGGCGCGGTTTTAATCTAAGCGAAGGGGTTCTATTAAAAGAGCATTGATGCGCGGCGGCATCTTTTCACATTCATTTAGCTTTAATGCCTTTGTCTCAGAAAATTGTATAACCGAAGGTTGAGACGAAGGCTTTCCTGGCTCTTGGAGGCACTAGCCTTAAACCAGCAGCGACGCTACACGATATAACCCGCCAGCAAACACTCCAGGAAAAGGACGCGGAATAAGTCGCTTTCGATTTAGGTTTTGATCTGCCCGGTGCCTACGATCTTGAATTTGTAGCTACACAATTCTCGAAGTCCCATAGGTCCACGAGCGTGTAGCTTGTCTGTGGAAATCCCGATCTCGGCCCCCAGTCCAAACTCGAAACCGTCGGTGAAGCGGGTACTGACATTCCAATAGACAGTTGCGGAATCCACCCCATTGAGGAAACTCTCCGCGGCGGTTTTATCGGTAGTTAGAATGCAATCACTGTGTGAGCTACCGTACCTATTAATAAAGGCGATCGCTTCGTCCAGCGAATCAACGATCTTGATGGAAAGAACGAGATCGAGATACTCGGTTTTCCAATCATCATCTTCAGCGGCTATGGATTCGATGCGAGCGTTCTCCAAGATCGTTGTCGCTTTGGAATCCGCCCTTAATTCAACGCCTTCGTCTCTCAATGCTATGGCTATTTCGGGCAACGCGATTTCCGCGACTGAGCCGTGGATGATGAGATTTTCGGCTGCATTGCAAACACTCGGCTTTTGGCACTTGGCGTTGACGACGAGTTCTTTGGCCTGGGAAATATCCAGTTCCTTATCGGCGTAGATATTGCATATCCCATCGAAATGCTTGATGACCGGGATATGGCTGTGCTCGGCCACGAAGCGTATCAGGCCTTCGCCGCCGCGAGGGATGATACACTGGACCTTGTCATCCAACTTCAGCAGTGTATTGAGGGCAGATCGGTCTTTAGTGGGGATAAATTGAGATGCTTTAGGCGGAAGTCCGCTTTCCTCGAGAGCTTGGGTCACCAGCTTCGCCAAGGCAATGTTGGTATGATAAGCCTCTTTCCCTCCTCGTAGAACGCTAGCATTGCCGGATTTCAGGCATAGAATAGCGCAGTCCACCGTAACATTGGGGCGTGACTCATAGATGATGCCGATGACGCCGATCGGTACGCGTACCTTCTCAATGGAAAAACCTTGAGGATGTTGATAGGTTTCTAGCGTTTCTCCGATTGGATCAGGAAGCTCCGTCACCTGCCTGGCTCCGGCGAGCATATCTGAAAACATTCGATCGCTAAGCTCCAACCGCTTGAGCATCGCCTGAGTGATACCATTCTCGTATGCTGCAGATAAGTCTTTAGCATTCTCCGCTTTCAGCGAATCCACATTTTGTTCGATGAGCTCGGCTAGCTTGATAATGGCGGCATTCTTTTGCTTTGTGGGCGAATTAGCCAATATCAGCGATGCTTCCCGAGCATCAGCAGCTATTTGGTTAATCAACGCTTCAATATCGATTGCTTCAGTTGTCATAGTCCTATGTATTTGGAAAGGGTAAGATGGGGAAAGCCTCTAGGGCTGCAACCTTTTCGTTGATTTGGGCGAATTGGCGTTTTTTGAATACAAAAAGCGGAGCTCGAAAGAGCTCCGTGAAATCATGAAGCGCCTGTCTGGCTGCTCTTTTAAAACGGCTTGGGTACATTTACCCTGGCCCCTTCGAGCATTGTCGAAACTTTTGCTAGGAGGTCTTGCACGATTTTATAATCCTTTTCGTATTTCGTTATTAAGGCGTTCATCTCCTCGATTGTTTTGGGATCGAATGTGACTACCATGTCCTTAATCTCCTGAATGCTTGATTCTAGATCCGGGATTTGCTCTTTCACGACTTTCAATGCTTCGTCCGGCAGATAGGCTTTCAAGAAATCGTACTTATCCTTGATACCCGGCATTTGGCTATTGGGTTTTTGCGTGTTGGCGTTCAACTCCGAGAGGAGAGCCTTTTTCTGATCACCCAGGGCGGCGGCAACTACAGCTTTGAGCTTGTCAGCTTGATCTTCGGCCTACTTTTGCACGTAAGCGAGCCCGCTCTTGAGCTCGTCTTTCGTTGCTGATTCAGCCTTTTGAAGAGCGTTAAAGGACGGTTTGTCCGAGGATTGCGAGCAACTGGCCAATCCCAGGCTGGCAATAAGGATCAAACAGATGGACCAAGTGAGATTCCTTTTTATAGCCTTAGGATTTACTCAGAAAACGGCTGGGTTGGTAATGCTTTAGCGGCTATTGCTGGGCGGCCCGGATTTAGGCAATCGTCTTGAATTTAGAGAAAATTCTAGCCGAAAAGCTGGAGGTGCACCTCGCTGGCCTGTTCTGCGGATAAGCGAGGCCCGAATTTGGACACGACTTTTGACGCTGCGAGACTGGCGAGCGTGCCAGCCTCTTCGAAAGACTTGCCATGCGTTATTCCGTATAAAAATGCTCCCGCGAACAAATCGCCTGCTCCGTTCGTATCTACGGGAACCGTATCGAATGACTGGATACTGTAGAAATTATTTCCGTCAAAGACCAGCGCTCCTTTTGGGCCAAGGGTGACCACGAAAGATCTGGCTATGCTTTTGAGAGCTTCCTGAGCTTTCTCGATCGTCTCGGCCCTAGTATATAAAAGGGCTTCTTCTTCGTTGCAGAAGAGAAGATCGATTCCACCTCCCACGACTTCCGTCATTTGATCTCTAAAATACTTAACCATGCTTGGGTCGGAGAACGTTAGGGCGGTTTTAACGTCATTCTGTTCAGCTAGTTGCTTCGCTTCGATCATAGCGGCCCGACTGTGAGCGCCCGTGACGAGATAGCCCTCAATGTATAGATAGTCGGATTCCCGAAGAGCTTCGATGGCGATTTCCTTATTTGAATAATTGGCTGTGATGCCCAGATACGTGTGCATGGTCCTTTCCGCATCGGGTGTAGTCATTACCAGGCACTTTCCCGTGATTCCCTCTTCATGAGCCCCATGGGATAGATTTGTATCCACATTATTGGACGCTAGATCTTGATGATAGAAATTTCCCATTTCGTCATTCGCCACTTTGCATGAATAATAGCATCTAGCTCCGAATTGGGCCGCTCCGATTATGGTGTTGGCCGCGGAGCCGCCGCATTGCATATCGCTGCTAGGCAGATGAATCGCTTTTGCGAGTTGGTGTTGCCGAGCTTCGTCGACCAAGGTCATAACCCCTTTTTCGATCGCGTGCTCTTGGACGAATTGGTCGCTTACTTCCGTGACGATGTCGACTAGGGCGTTGCCCATTCCGTAGATATGGTATTTGCGAGGCATGTTTTTGGGAATCCGGATATGTAACGGTCTGTTTAAATTGTAAATGCTGAGACCAAACCGTCACCCGCGAGTCACGCAATACAAATTCGAGATTGATCGTTTGAAGCTGTCCCGCCTAGAGTCCTTTATGATCAATGATCTCGTCGACGAATTTCGCAAGTTGCTGGAGGCATACCCGCCTTGGCTGGTGATCACCTGTCTGGTGATTGTGAGCGCTGGCCTTCTCTATGTTGTGTGGCGAATCGTTAAGTTCGGGATCGTCTTAGTAGTGACAGCCTTGCTCATCGCCCTTGTAGCCTTCGCGGCCTGGACCCTATTTATTGCCTAACCTTTTGATTGTTGGCTAGGTTCTAGTTGACCTGTCTCCATCTTTCCCATTCACATGGGATCTGTCGTGCAGAAAGATCAGCCCAAGAAATACATTTTCGTAACCGGGGGAGTCGTATCATCGCTTGGAAAGGGGCTGACCGCCGCGTCTTTAGGGGCTCTGTTGGAAGAGCGTGGAGTGACAGTTCGGATCCAGAAATTCGATCCCTATTTGAATGTCGATCCGGGTACTATGAATCCCTTTCAACACGGCGAGGTCTATGTTCTCGATGATGGAGCGGAGACAGACCTCGATCTAGGGCACTACGAGCGATTCACGTCGGGCAAGTTGAGTCAGTTCAACAATCTGACGTCTGGACAGATTTACGAATCGGTTATCCAGAAAGAACGGAAAGGCGAATATCTGGGGGCTACCGTGCAAGTAATCCCGCACGTGACCAATGAGATCAAGGCTAGGATTCGGGATGCCAGCGAGGATGTCGACGTTCTGATTACCGAAATCGGAGGCACTACTGGAGACATCGAGGGCTTACCCTTCCTCGAAGCGATGCGTCAGTTCTCTCTGGAGGCGGGTCGTGGTAACGTGATTTTTATCCATGTGACCTTGGTGCCTTTCCTGAATGCCGCAGGAGAACTGAAGACCAAGCCCACGCAGCAAAGCGTGGCCAAGTTGCGGGAGATCGGTATCCAGCCGGATATACTAGTTTGCCGGACCGAGCATCCGATAGACAGGGAGATTAGAGAAAAACTCAGTCTCTTTTGCAATGTCCCTGTTAAGGCGGTAATTGAGGAAATAGACGTCGAGTCATCTATCTACGAATTGCCCTTGGCATTGCAGAAAGAAGAGATGGATGATCTTGTAGTGGATTTGCTTGGACTGGATGCTCCGGCTATCGAACATAGCGTATGGATAGATATAGTTCGCCGGCTGAAGTCGCCTTCAGGTCGAGTCGATATTGGCGTAGTCGGCAAATACATAGAGCTGCAAGACGCTTACAAGTCGGTCTACGAATCTCTAACCCACGCGGGCATTGCCAATGATTGTGCGGTTAATATTATGCGTATCGATGCGGAGGCCTTGGAACAGCCTGAAGGTGTAAACAAGCTTAAAGGAATGAACGGTATCCTCGTTCCGGGAGGTTTCGGAGATCGGGGGATCGAGGGAAAGATCGCCGCGGTGAAATACGCCCGAGGAAAAGGTATACCTTATTTCGGACTCTGCCTTGGCTTGCAAATCGCGGTAATCGAATTCGCCCGCAATGTGCTCGGTCTCGAAGGCGCTAATAGCTACGAAGTTGATGAGAAGACACCACACCCGGTTATATCCATGATGGACGAGCAGAAGAGTATCGTGGAAAAAGGGGCGACTATGCGATTGGGATCCTATGAGTGCCAAGTGAAACCGGGGACCAAGGGATTTGAGGCTTATGGCGAAGAGTTCGTACGCGAGCGCCATCGTCATCGGTACGAAGTAAACAATGATTACGTTGAACAGATCGAGAATGGGGGACTGAAAGTTTCCGGGATCAATAAGAAGCGAAACCTGGTTGAGATGGTGGAGTTGGAGGATCACCCTTGGTTCTTAGCGGTTCAGTCCCATCCAGAGTTCCTCTCGAAGCCGAACAAGGCCCATCCCTTATTCCAGGCCTTTGTCAAAGCTGCCCTGGAGACGAAAAACGCTTAGATTTTAGGGGTTCGACATTCGCTCGATTATCGTTCTTCTGAGAATTGGTGATAATGCTGAGATTGTGTCATGTCTAAACTACTGATTGAGGTTCCCATTCCTTCCATGGGAGCGACTGTTAATGAAATCACTTTGGTAGACCTGTTTTGCGAGACTGGGAAAGCAATCGCTAAAGGGGAAAAATTGGCGGAACTTGAAAGCGACAAATCGATTTTCGATTTCGAATCTCCCTGTGATGGAATTATTAAGGTTATTTGCTGTCGAGCGGGGGACATCCTCGAAGTAGGGGCCCCGTTTCTTCGCATCGAAACGGACGACGCCTCCCTGGGGCATTTGAAAGTAGATTCATCCGCTAATTGGGAAACACCGCCAGACGCCAAAAGCCTGGGTGAAAAAGCGGAAGTAGCCCCGCTGGAGGAAATCGCGACTACAGCGACAGCAGTTGAGAAGGTGGCTTCGCCATCATCAGCGAGGCAGGGAGCAGCGGGGGGGGCTATTCGCTGGACACCAAAGGGTAAGAAGCTGGCTCTGGAGCTAGGCTTGGATCCCAACTCGATAACGGATATTGTGGGTACAGGTCCAGGAAGGCGAGTTACGGGATATGACGTCCAAAATTATAGAGGCACTGCCTCGGTTGTGGAGTCCTCTGTGGTCGCCACTGCCAACAAGTACTTGGAAACGGTCTGCGTTGCTGGAATTGGTTATGCGGTTCCTAAGAATGCTCGTTCGAATGAAGAGATTCTCAAAGAGTTTCCCGGCAAGACTGCGGAAGAGATTGAGAAAGTAACGGGAATTAAGCAGCGCTACGTCATCAGTGAGGGCGAGTCAGCAACGAGTTTGGCTGTCGAGGCGTCCAACAACGCTTTGGAAATGGCTGGATTGCCCGTTTCGGACATTGACGCAGTAATTGTTGCTACCTTGCTGCCAGATCAGCCTGTTCCCGGGGCGGCTAGTGCCTTGGCTAAAGAAATGGGTATCGGCAATGCTTTAGCCTTCGATTTGAACGCCGCTTGTTCTGGCTGGCTTTACGCTCTCGAAGTAGGGCGGGCTTTCATTGTCGGCGGAACGGCGAAGAAAGCGTTGGTCGTAACAGCAGAGATTCTCTCGCGGATCACCAATTCCAAGGATCACGAAACCGCATTCCTCTTTGGCGACGGGGCTGGGGCGGCTGTACTGACCCCGCAAAAGGGAGGTCATCGCTTTTATCGACATGAACTAAGCGGCGACTCGCGTTTCACCGACGCAATCTGTCGCACTGGAGGCGGGGCGATGAACCCAATACCCCAATCTGGAGATAATCTGGACTCCTTCTATATTCAGCTCGATGGGGGAGTCGTATTTAAGAGAGCGGTACTGGCGTTTTCGGATATCATTGAGAGTGCTTTGAAGCGGCACAATTTGAGCAAGGACGATGTCTCCTGGATCGTTCCTCACCAAGCGAACGCCAGAATATTAAAGGCCGTTAGCAAGCGTGTGGGTATCGATTACGAGAAATTCATTGTCACAGTGGGCAAGTACGGGAACACCTCGGCGGCTTCGGTATCGATGGCCCTCGGTTGGGCAGCGGAAGAAGGTATTTTCAAAGAGGGCGACAAGATTATCTTTTGCTCCGTTGGAGCGGGCTTTACCTATGCTGGTGGTTTGATGGTATGGTAGCGGTGAACCATTGATTCTAGCGAGCCATCCTGGAGAATTCGTATTGAAGCAAGCTAATCGCTTTTATCGCTGCTGTTTCGCACTTCAGCACATGCTCCCCAAGTGTGATTGAAAGAAACCCAGCATCACTGATTTCTGAATACTCGGAATCGGAAAAATCTCCCTCTGGTCCGATAAGAAGCAAGCCAGATGGATTTTTCGTGAATTCCATTCCTGCCAGTGGCGAGTATAGCGGTCGGCTATCCATCTGCAAAGAGGCGATCAGGCAGATGCCGAACTCGCTAGTTCCCGATTCCAAAAACTGTTCCAGAGGGGTTTCTGGATAGATTGTTGGAATAAATGGGTTGCCGGATTGCTTGGCGGCTTCGATAGCGACTATCTTCCACTTATCGAGTTTTCTACCTCCACGAACTTTCAATTCAGTTCGGGCCGATAGGATAGGGTAAACGTCTTGAACTCCCAACTCTGTCGCTTTGCGAATGATGCTCTCCATGCCTTTCGCTTTCGGAATCGACTGCGCGAGGGCGATCCGCGTTTCAGGAGGCAAGTACTCGATATACTGTATACCTTCTAATTTGGCCCCCCGTTTGTCAGCTGTCTTGATTCGGGCACGCCACTCGGATCCGCGACCATCGATAACGGACACTTCGTCGCCCGCTTGGGCACGATGGACGGCGATTAGGTGGTGAGACTCCTCGGAAGATAGGAGAATTGTTGGAGTGCTCGGATCGAGTTTAGGAGAATAGCTCCGAAGGCCAGACATAGAAGTGACTTTGATTAAGCACGTAGTCGATACAACCCATTTGAGGGCGAGGCTTAAAAACGAAAGGGCCCCGTCAACGGGACCCTTTCTAACTTATCAAACTACAAACCAGAATTGAGAAAAAACTACAACTAGCTATTACAAAGGAGGTAGGCGCGTAGGGCGGGAAAACGTTCAATAATCATGCAACTTTCTGAAAATTCCCCTTTTGCCGCCTGGTTTTCCCTAGAATCCAGGCAAAGAAAAAGTGCCGCTAAGCGGCACTTTCTCAAATTATCAAACTACAAACTAGACACGAAAAATGAACAAAACCCTACTAAAATTAAATGGGATAGACGGTGGTGCTGTTGAGAACGTTCAATTTTCTGACGGGAGATTGCAGCAGAAGGAAGAAGCAATGTTTAAGTAATTATTAATCAGAAGGTAAATAATGGGTATAATTGACGGGCTCACCGTTTATCTTCGGAAAAGAGCGATCATCAAATATCGTTAGCTTGCCTCCAGATAGTCTTTCATATTCGTATACGCCATTCTGGTCGGTCAGCTCGGCAATCCGAACGACATCTTTAAAGGTTTGGAAGTTCGGATAGTTCTCGATGCTCTACCGCCTCGATAAAAGTTGGCTGGGTACCTTCTTGGAAATAAAAAAGATCGTAAATTACGGTCTTGTTTTGGTACCCAGGGGGGGAATCGAACCCCCACTCCCGAAGGAAGCGGATTTTGAATCCGCCGCGTCTACCAATTCCGCCACCTGGGCAATCGTGTTGAAGGAGTGAGGTGTATGCAGAAGTCGATGAGGAGAATCAAGTTAATTCCTGTGGGTTCAAGAGCGTATTTGGATCTCAAAAAAACGGTTGTAATCGTAGGGAGAGCTCCCCAGATTTTCGAGCCTTTCCTTTATTGTCGGGCCATGGCGCAGCCTGGTTAGCGCGCTTGTCTGGGGGACAAGAGGTCCCGAGTTCGAATCTCGGTGGCCCGACCATTTTTCGAATCGACAGAATCTAGCGGGAGTGTTCAACTCGAACCCAAGTTCGAACCCTATTTTCAAAAGGTCTACGCGCTCGTTTGTGTTGGTCCTGAGCGTTATTACTTGCTTGGTTTGTGCTTCCAATTTTGACAAAGGTGGATTTTCGAGTGTTGACTCCGAGCACTTCGACAAAATCGCCCACTTTTGCGTATTTGGATTGCTGGCGACGCTTTGGTTCCGGTTCTTGGCGGGAAGTCTATTCGGCTCAGCCCGGTGTATTGGAGCGATCGTTTTGACGCTGCTGTACGGGGTCGTAGATGAGTGGATACAATACTATAATCCATTGCGATCGTTTGATGCCTGGGCTTGGATTGCCGATTTGGCCGGGTCTATTGCGGCCATCTGGGTATATCGAAATTGGCGGCTTTATCGCTGGGTGCTAGAGACGCGAGTTTTTGACCTGTGTCGACTAAAGTTGACGTAGATAGATTAAGCGGGCCAGCGCAACCGAACCTTGCCTTTAAAGTGTGCGAGCTTTCTATAGATACCGATGAATGAAACCGCGGCGGCAGAGAGGATTCGCTTTCTTACCAATGAGATTATACGGCACGACGAGCTCTATTATCGCAAAGCGAATCCGGAAATAAGCGATTTCGATTATGATCTGCTGAAGCAGGAACTAGAGGAGCTCGAGCGGGCCCATCCTAATTTGGCTCATGAGGATTCGCCGACTGGGCAGGTAGGCGAGGACTTATCGGATGGATTTCAAGTGTATCAGCACCGTTTGCCGATGCTGAGTCTGGATAATACGTATTCGAAAGATGAATTCTTCGCATTTGTCGAGAGGGTTGGCAAAGGGCTGAGATCGAAATCGATCGAGTTTGTCGTTGAGCCGAAAATCGATGGGGTTGCGGTAAGCGTCACGTACGAGAACGGACAATTAGTCCGAGCAGTCACTAGAGGAAATGGGGCGGAGGGTGATGATATTACCGCTAATGCGATTTTAATAAGAGAGCTTCCGAAGTCCATCGAGGGGAGTCGCGTACCAGAGATCATAGAAGTTCGCGGGGAGATTTACATGCGCAATGACGAATTCGATCGGATCAATGCTGAACGGCAGGCGGCGGGACTAGACGAGTTCAAGAATCCCCGCAATTTAGCTGCGGGAACGGTGAAGATGTTGGATCGTGTCGAGGTAGCGAAGCGGCAATTGAATATTGTTTTGTACGGTCTGGGGTTTAGTCAACCGAGTGCATCGGATACGCAATGGAGATATCATGAAAGCTTAAGAGAATGGCGATTTCCTGTTGGCGAGTGCTTTTGGAAAGTCAATGGGGCCTTGGAAGCTTGGGATGCGATCGAGCAGTTGGATGCCATGCGCAACGATTTTGCCTATCCTACCGATGGGGCGGTTGTTAAGGTGAACGGTTTTGTCGAGCAAGATATCCTGGGGCAGACATCCAAAGCCCCGAGATGGGCAATAGCTTACAAATTCGCGGCCGAACAAGCGGAAACCTTGCTGGAAAATATCTTCATACAGGTTGGCAGAACCGGTGTATTGACTCCGGTGGCCCAACTGAAGCCGACAACTCTCGCAGGAACGACCGTTTCCCGGGCGACCTTGCACAATGCTGAAGAGATGGAGCGTAAGGACGTACGTGTTGGCGATATGGTAGTCGTGGAAAAAGCCGGAGAGATCATTCCTGCGGTTTTACGGGTGATCGAGGAAAAGCGTCCTTCAGGCAGCTCGCCGTTCGTATTTCCAATTACTTGTCCGGAATGCGGATCGGAGACCCGCAAATTGGAAGGGGAAGTCGCATTGCGATGTATCAATTCAGAGTGCCCAGCCCAGGTGCGGGGGCGCTTGGAGCATTTCTCATCCCGTCAGTGCATGGATATCGAAGGATTGGGAATTGCCTTAGTCAATCAACTGGTCTCTCGATCCTTGATATCAAATTGCGCTGATATCTACCGTTTGACTTTCGACGATCTGGTTGGTCTGGAAAAGTTTGCGGACAAATCGGCCAAAAATCTGCTGGAGGCTATTGAGAGAAGCCAAGGTAATGAATTATGGCGACTACTGCACGGATTGGGAATTTCTCAGGTAGGCGTTGCTGCAGCCAAAGATTTGGCGAAAGCGTATGATTCGCTAGCGCATCTGCGGGAGGCCTCTGTCGAGTCGCTGATTGAGGTAGAAGGAATTGGGGAAAAGACGGCGGAGGGCATCGTGACGTACTTTAACAACAAAGCCAATGCGTCCATGATCGATGATCTATTCGAACTAGGCATGAATCCCGCAGCTCCGGAAATTCCTCAAGGAGATGACGTGATTTTCGACGGTATGACCTTTGTTATTACAGGCACTTTGCCTACCATGAAACGCAACGAAGCGAAGGCCCTGATCGAAAGCAAAGGTGGGAAAGCCGTAGGTAGCGTCAGCAAAAAGACGGATTATCTCGTAGCCGGGGAATCAGCCGGCTCGAAATTGTTCAAAGCTGAAAGCCTGGGGGTTCCCATACTTAGCGAAGGCGGATTGCTGGCTTTGATTGATTCGCTTGGGTCTGGTGGATCTTGAGCGTTAGGACTCAGTTTGAAAAGAGCTGAGGCTTACATTCCTGCCGGCCCTTGCATTTTCGCTTGAAGCTCCGTTTGGAAATTCTCGATATCCTCCTGGCTTGGCTTATAATCTGGCTGGTCAGGATCGAGCCCTAGTCGACCTGCAGGATCGACGTACCATTTCGCTGATACACCATCGCTAAATGTTACGCTGCCGCTAAGGGCTGTTCCTGGTCTTTTAATCGAGTCGATATCTACCGTAACGCCCCCGCCGTGAGCTGCCGTTTGGTTGGTCTCCGTTCCGGATTGATCTAGAATTCCGCCGCTGCTACCCGCAGAGCTCGCGCCGGAGTTAGTGGGCGCATTCAGATCCGTGGAAACCTTCTCTTGGTCCTGCAATTTGAGATTCAGATCGTCGATAAGGAAACGGGTTTCCATATAGGTGGCCGCAACTTCGAATTCGTTGGTGATCAAGCTCTGAATATCCGCGATGGAGGCTCCGTTGTTCAGACGTTGAGCGATAACGCTCTTCTGTTCGTCGCTAAGATTCATCAATGTATTTAGTTCAAAGGCGATTGATTTCCAGAGGCAATGGTTTTTCTAGCCTTTGTCTATCGAATAGAAGAACGGGGACAGCCCACTAGCTAAAAAATGGGCCTAAAAGAAACTACCTGGAGAGCTGGGACTTCAGGTAGTCGACGCTGTGTCGGACCGTATCGTCTTGGTCGACGAGATTCTCGACTTGGCGGCAAGCATGGATGACTGTTCCGTGGTCCCGTCCGCCGAAGGCTTCTCCGATCTCTTGCAATGAGTGCTTCGTCAACCCGCGACTTAAGTACATGGCGATCTGCCGGGGTACAGCTATATGATTGGGCCGACGGCGGCTAAGCATGTCCGAGTGCCGAAGTTCGAAGTACTCCGCTACTCGCTTCTGAATAGCGTCGATCGTCAATTGCTGGCGGGCCGCTTCCATTAGGACATCCCTCAAAAGCATTTCGCAAGTGGTTATGTCGAGGGCTTTGCCCGTAAGCGAAGAATAACTGCAAACCTTTATGAGGGCACCTTCCAATCGCCGTATATTTTTAACGATGTGCTCGGCAATAAAGTTAATCACGTCCTCCTGCACATTGAAATTGTGCTGCTCAGCCTTTTTGCGAAGAATAGCCACTCGGGTTTCGAAATCAGGAGCCTGAATATCGGTGACCAATCCCCATTGGAATCTGGATACGAGGCGATTCTCTAGCTTGGCGATCTCGTTTACCGGACGGTCGCTAGAGAGGAAAATCTGCTTCTGCTGCTCGAAAAGCTCATTAAAAGTGTGGAAAAACTCTTCTTGAATGCGTTCCTTGCCGCTCAAGAACTGAACGTCATCAATGAAGAGGACATCGACCTTGCGATAACGCTTTCGGAATTGGGTTAGCGTGTTTTCCTGAATCGAGGAAATAAATTCGTTGGTGAATTTCTCCGATGAAAGGTAAGCGATGCGCGCCTCCGGCTTATTACGGTGGATGTGATGGCCAACCGCGTGCATGAGGTGAGTTTTCCCCAAGCCAGTGTCGCCGTAGACGAAAAGCGGATTGTAAGCGCCGGCAGGAGCATGGGCAACAGCCATTGCAGCCGCGTGAGCTAGCTGATTATTGGAGCCTACAACGAAATTCTCGAAGGTATTTCGACGATTGAGCGTTGTCTCCGCAGGGCTATTGCTCAAGGGAGCGAAGCGACTCACTGACGACTGGAATCGTCCATCGACACAATCGGCGATTCGATTGCTATCTTGGGCAGTCTCGGTTTCGCCGCTGTTCTTGTTTTGAAGGGCAACAGTCACCGGATAGCCAAGAAACCGCTGAAAAGCCTTCGACAACAAATCGAGATAGTTGTCGTTGATCCAAATCGCGGAGAACTCGTTGGCGACCTGAAGCACGACAGCTGAATCGTTGGCCTCGAGACAATCTACGTTGGCGAACCAGCTCTCGAAAATGTCTTTAGGAAGGAGCTCAGTTAACTCGGCTTTAACTTTTTCCCAAATTTGTGTGGGATCGGAAACCTGCGGCATTGAAATATGTTAGAAACGTTAGCGGTTATTCACATCATTGATAAACGCGACGAAACGCTGGCTGTTTCCAACTTGGTTTCCATAAAAAAGTGCCACTTCAAAATGAGTTCAACGGGCTCACAAGAGGCATTCTCTATGAATTCCTTGATAAGTCGTTGCTATTTAAGAGTTTAAAGAGGATGATAATGCGGCTTATTCGGAATGGAAAATCAAGGTGTTAACGAAGAGCGTGGGATGCGTGTTTTAAAGGAATTGTTTTAATAGTAACGTAAAGAGAATCGCAATTCTCAAGTTCTAGTTTTGTACAACTTGTTAACAATCCGCTGCGTATAAGTTTTCATGCAAAAACCTTGCCTTGGAAGAGCTCATTACTCTCGCGTGGAACTCTTTAAATAGCAGCTGTTTAAAGATGGAAGATTCGTGAATCGACGATCTTAGACGGACTTTGCTGACCGTCTGGAATGGCGGAAGCGGGATAAAATTATTTTTTCCCGGCCATTTTGGCGATTAGGTGGTCATTGAACTCGTTCGCGGGATCGTGCCCGAGTCTTTTCAAGGCTTGCACCATGGAAGCGACTTCTACGATTCGGGCGATATCCCGACCGGGACGGACATAGATTTCAATGTGGGGAATGTCGAGTCCGAGAATGGTGAAGTAGTCTTGATCCAATCCTGTCCGATCTTCATTTGCGTCAGGTGTCAGCTCCATAAGCGATACCACAAGATCAATACGTTTTTCTGGACGAATGCTGCGTACGCCGAACATCTCGCCCACGTTGATAATCCCAATACCGCGGCACTCCATGTGCCCTTGATTGAGCTCCATGCTGGATGCGATCAATTCGCGTTCATCCAATAATCGGATACGAGTGATATCGTCGGCAACGATACTGTGGCCTCTTTCGATCAAAGCCAAGGCGCATTCGCTTTTACCTATACCGCTGCTTCCTCGGATAAGCGTACCCATTCCTTTGATATCCATCATCGTCCCGTGCTCTGTTGTGGAAGGGGCGAAAGCAGCGTCTAGAGCCAAGGTAGCTGCATTGATGAAGTTCATGGTGATCATTGAGGTTCTCAAGATTGGCAGTCCGCGCGTTTTGGCGATCTCTGTCATTACTGGCAATGGTAGATAGTTGCGCGCGATCACCAGACAGGGAATCGTGTATTCGATGAGTTTTGAAAGGCGTTTCCGTTGTGTATCCTCATCCAGACTACGCAAATAGGTCATTTCCGATGCACCGAGAACTTGGAGCCTCTTGTTGGCGAAGTAACGATAGAATCCGGTCAAAGCCAGAGAGGGTCGGTTGACGCTGCCCTCGCGAATGACCCGCCTGAGCCCGCGCTCCCCGGCAACCAGTTCTAATTTCAGTTGATCGGCGTACTCCTTTAGGAAGTCTCGAACGGAAAGGTTGTCGATTTTTTTGACCGGCTTGGAGTTGGGCATCGAAGAGTGTGACTGTTTAGCGGTGCTGAAGTGTAGTTAGCGACTTAAACCGATTCTACATATTGAAATTCTCGCCGAGGTAGAACTTGCGGCTTTGGGGATCATTAAGTAGGAAGTCGCGGTTGCCGCTGGTTAGGACTTTGCCCTCATGAATAAGGTAAGCTCGATCGACGATCGCCAGCGTATCTCGGACGTTGTGGTCCGTGATGAGAATCCCGATCCCTCGTTCTTTGAGCGCCAGCACAATCTTTTGTACCTCCGCAACATTGATCGGGTCGACTCCGGCAAAGGGCTCATCCATCAAAAGGAATTCTGGTTGCGTGACCAGACAGCGGGCAATTTCCAGCCGGCGACGTTCCCCACCGCTCAGGGTGTAGGCCTTCTGCCGCGCTAGAGAGAGCAGACCGAGATCGGAAAGCTGGCTCTCGATCAATCCTTTGCGTTGGCGGCGATTCAGCGGTAGAGTTTCCGCTACTGCTTGCACATTTTGCCAAACTGATAGCTTGCGAAAAACGCTGGGTTCTTGCGGCAGGTAGCCGATTCCCAGACGAGCCCGTCGGTGGACTTTTAGGTGGGTAATGGTTTTCCGGTTGAGTAGAACGAAGCCGCGCGTTGCTTCGACCAAGCCGGCGATCATGTAGAAGGTCGTGGTTTTGCCCGCTCCATTTGGGCCGAGGAGTCCAACGACTTCACCCGTGTTGATATCCAGGCTAGCTCCGTTGACGACCGTGTTGTTGCCGTAGGTTTTTACCAGGCCACGGGCCTCGATTATGTGCGGCTCCTTTTTCGTTTCCTTGGCAAGTTGAGTTTCCGCTTCTTTGGCTTCTTTAACGGGGGCTTCACTCATTGCTTTGCTCGGTTGCCTCTGGGTCTTCCTCGTTGTTTTCGCTCTCGGGGTAAGGGGATTCTCCCTCACCGTTCTCCGGATCTTCTGCTGGCTCCTCTGGAGGCACGATTGAATCTTCGTTTTCCTCGAAGCCGAGGTCCTCGATAGGACGGCCCGTAACACGGATCTTATTGTTGGTATCCCCGATCAGCTCTACTCGCCCATTGCCGCGAAGGATGCGCATTTGGGCACCCGTTCCGTCGATCGTAATATCGTTTTGGTAAACAATCGGATCTTCATCCAGGAGTATGTAATCATCGTTAGGATAAACTTCGGCCCGCCCGGAAGTCGCCATTCGCTCTTCCTGAACGATCTTCACGTTCCCAGTGGCGATAATCCTACGGATCGAACTGAGGTCGCCGAGTGTGTCGTTCCCCTCCTTGTCCTTCACGTCTGTGAAGACTTCGATCTGGTTGCAGGTGATTTCTAGATTGGTGGCGGTCAGTTTAACGCTGCCACGGCCAATAAGGTAGCCTTTTTCCTCGGTGATTTCCGCTTCAAGCGTTTCCGCTTCGATTTCCGTCTGCACCAGAGGCTTGCCAGTCGAGGAAAGGTTGGGATCCGCTTCGCCCGAAGCAGCGTCCTGGCCGCTAACTAGAGCAGGCCAAATAAGCGTTAGGCAGGAAATGAATAGGGGGCGATTCATTTAATGACGTTTCCGATCTCGTCGAAGATTACTATTTTCACTTTTTTGTTGATTATTAGTTGGTTATTACGCTCCTGCCAAATCCAATCCTCTCCAGTAAGGCGGAAGATATCGTTCTCCAGGGAGATCGCCCCGGGACCGGAGGCCGTGCTTTTGCGGTTCTTGTCGAAGCGGAACATCGCCTCGGGGCTCTCCATGGTTCCGGTGACGATATCACGTTCATCGCCTGAATACTGGTTCAGCACCATCCCGAGAATACGGACTTCGCTGGAATTGATGTAAATGCCTTGGTTGCCCCTCAAGTAGCCCGTTCGGTAGCCGGCATCGTTGAAGAGTGGCAACTTGAAATTGGTGATCGGGGCGTTCGGCGTTTGGGCGAACAGCAGTGTCCCGCCCAGAAGCAGGAAGGCTAGGATTGGGCGTTTATTCTTTAAAAGAGGGGATTTCATCGAAAGTTCCAAATCGTCTTACTCTATT
>Ga0310343_10000194_pt1 | contig 27634 bp, 27 predicted proteins | sample HC15DNA2025_MG_FD_203519 | JGI IMG/M metagenome (GOLD analysis project Ga0310343, IMG submission 203519) | Marine microbial communities from station ALOHA, North Pacific Subtropical Gyre - HC15-DNA-20-25_MG | ecosystem: Environmental > Aquatic > Marine > Oceanic | place: Pacific Ocean: North...
GCAGCAGTTGTATTAGTGCCTTGCATGGGGGTTACTTCTCATCTGCATAGTTCTGTTCCAGAGATTGAGCGCTATGTTGAACCACAAGGTGAGATTGGCGCTTTTTTGGCAAAGCGTTTCAAAAAATATAGTGATAATCATAAAGGCTGGTCTAAGGAAATATGGGACATGGCAGCAGTTGCCTGGGTGCTATGTGAGGATTGGGCACCTAGCCATTTTATTTCCTCTCCAATTTTGACGGAACAGGTAACATGGAGTTTCGATCATTCTAGACATATCATACGATATGTTCATCAAATTGATCGCGATGCAATAATGCAAGATTTCTTTGAAAAATTGGAAGTTTTTTCTAAATAATACTCATAGATTCTTATTTTCTAAAAACCTATTTGAGGCCCTCGTTGCAGTATTATGTATCTTTATTTATAAAGAAGTTTTCCCTGTACCATTTCAATTCATCAATACTGTCTTTGATATCTGACATTGCAAGATGAGAGCTGTGCTTTTCTTTATATTGTTCTTTAGATACATACCATTTGTTTATGATTTCTTTTAAGGAAGAAACATCTACCATACGATAGAATAAATATTCTTCCAAAATAGGCATTTCTTTTCTGAGAAATTTTCTATCAACCCATATAGAGTTACCGCACAAAATTGCTTGATTTTTTTTTGCATATTTTTTTAGGAAATTCAATGTTAATTTTTCAGCTTTTTTAATATCAATTTTTGATTCGTTTACTCTTTGCAAAAGACCGGATTCTTTATGCTGTTTAGCAGGCCAGCTTTCCATATTTGATAGTTCTTCATCAGAACGAAGTATAGCAATTTCAGGACCTTCGGCAATAATATTTAAATCATCATCAGTAATTGCAGATGCAATTTCTATTATGAATTGGTCATCCCCAAGACCTGTCATCTCAAGGTCAAGCCAAAAAAATATTTTTTTATTTGCATTCATATAAATATTAGTTTTTTATTTATGATACATTATACAAATGGAGATAAAGTAATTAATGTTTTTTTTTAAATTCAAAAATATTTCTTTTTATGTAATCTTTTCAATATTTACTTTATTTGTATCAAATAATCTATATGCACATGGAACTGTTACGAAAGTTGAAACTACCTTTCCTTTGTGGATATATATTTTAGGTGGTGCAATAACTGTACTTCTTTCATTCATAATAATTGGTTCGTATGGAAGAAATATTCCCGGATTAGTTGATTATCAAAAAAAGCAAATAAATATAGATTTAGAAAATAATCTTATGGTTAAGGTTTTTGTTGGTTTTTTAAAGATTTTCATTATATCTTTATATTTGCTAATTATTATTTCTGGTTTTATTGGGAATTATGATGAAATTTATAGTTTGTCATCTATTTTATTTTGGGTAGTATTTTGGGCAGGATTTTCTATATTAAGTTCAATTTTTGGAAATTTTTGGTTTTACATTAATCCTCTAAAAGTATTGTTCGAATTTTTTGAAAAATTGCTAGGTTTTACAGATAGGCGAAATTACACTTATCCAAAATATTTTGATTACTGGCCCGCTGTAGCGTTATTTTTAATATTTGCTATTTTTGAATTGATTTTTGAAGGATCCGATAAACCAAGAAACATATCATTTTTTGTAATTTTCTACTCAATTTTTATTTGGCTAGGTATGTATATATATGGTGGTAATACTTGGCTTCAAAAATCAGATATTTTTACCATTGTATTTGAACTGTTTTCAAAACTATCATTTATTGAAAAAAGTAACAAAATAAAAAAACAAGGTACTAGTGATTTATTTGATAAAAAAGATTTATCCAAATATAAATATTTCATAAGATATCCTTCATCAGGACTTTTAATTAGTAACAAAATAAGCTTTCCCTTAGTAATTTTTATAATTTTAGTGCTATCGACGGTGACTTTTGATGGTATTTCAATGACCGATATTTGGATTGAAGTAATTTATGAGTTTTCCAGAAATGATTATCTTAGATTTTTTGTTCAATTCATATCTCTAATTCTTTTATTTTTATCTTTCGTGATTATATTTTTTTCTTTTTGTAAATTAATTAAATTATTTGGAAAATTAAAAATTAGTACTAGTGAAATTGCTTCAATATTCGTTATAACTTTATTGCCCATAGCAGTTGCTTATCATCTCTCACATTACTTATGGTATTTTATAGTTACCGGCCAAGAAACTATTGCGCTAATTTCTGATCCATTCGGTTATGGATGGAATTTATTTGGTACAAGTAACTTTAAGGTAAATAGAGATTTTAACCTAGAATTAGCTCATTCTATTTCAGTAGGCCTAATAATACTTGGTCATATTGGCTCAGTATTTACATCTCATGTTTACGCTGTAAGATTATCAAAAAACGAAAAAGATGCAAATTATAGTCAATATCCATTTCTTATTTTAATGATTGGTTATACTATATTGAGTCTATGGATAGTTAGTCAGTCTTTAACAATATAGTATGGTGAGGGTATATGAAAATTTCTGATTTATCAAAAAGGAAGCAAAAAATAATTAGGGCATGGTGTATGTATGATTGGGCAAATTCGGCTTTTGCAACGAGTGGTGTAGCAGCTATTTTCCCAATATATTTTGTAGCTGTTTTTCAAGATGCTTTTGGTGATGAAGCAACCTTTTTAGGAATGACTTTTACTCCAACATCCACATGGAGTTTTGGTATAGCTATTTCCACTGCTATTGTCGCCTTTGCAAGTCCTGTGCTTGGTGTTGTTGCAGATAGAATACCAATAAAAAAGACATTATTACTTATATATACTTTATTAGGGTCATTTTTTACAATTTTAGTTTTTTTTGGAGTCTATACTGATTTTAATTGGGCTTGGGTCATGGGATCTTTTTTTATGGGTAATATTGGTTTTGCTGGAGCTATTGTTATATACAATGCTTTTTTGCCCAACATAGCGCCTAATGAACTTCAAGATGATGTGAGTGGCATAGGTTTTGCTTATGGTTATATTGGAGGAGGATTATTATTACTGATACATGCTATACTTATATTCCTTTTTCAGGATACATCTAGCGAAGACTTGATTACAAGATTGTCAATTGCCTCTATTGGCTTGTGGTGGTTTGGCTGGTCTATATGGACTCTAAGGGTAATCCCAGAGCCAAAAATTGAAAAACCTATGATTAATCTAAAAATTTCACAAGTCTTCAATCTATCTATTCAAGAGTTATCTAAAACGGCTAAAAATATCAAGAAATTTAAGTCAATGACAATGTATCTTGGTAGTTATTTATTATTTAATGATGGTATTCAAACTATATTAGCAATAGCAGGAGCATATGCTGCAGATACTTTGGGTCTTCCATTAATGTTTGCTGTTATTACTATACTTCTAGTTCAATTTACTGCAGCAGCTGGATCATTGCTATTTAACAAATTGAGTAGGATGATTAATACTAAAAATGCTCTATTTTTATCTTTGGTAATTTGGACTGTAATAGTTATATTTGCCATATCTATTACTCCTTTGAAACCTGAAAAAGCCTCTGAATTTGACTATAGTATTACATATTTTTCTGGTGTTTATAATGTAGAATCTGTTCCTGAATTTGACAGTGACAAAAAATCTAACGATTGGAATGAACTCTTGTTAAGAAATCAAATTTATTCAGCTTCAATTGAAAAAAATGAAAAATTAACCTATGAACAAGCTAACAATTTAGTTGAATTTGTATCAGAAAATAAAGCTTCTGAATATTCAATTATTGTTTCGGGTGGGCAGTTAAATAATATTCAGTCTATTGGGCCTAAACATCCAAGTTCTCTTGGTGAAGGAGGTATTGATTGGTGGCCTAAATTTATGAGACAAAATATTTGGTATCCTTTAGGGCTTTCTGTTGAATATCAATGGCTTTTATTAGGAATAGCAGTTGGGTTAGTTATGGGTGGAAGTCAAGCACTTGCTAGAAGTTTGTTTTCTAAAATAACTCCTAAGCACAGAACAGCCGAATTCTTTTCATTTTTTGGATTTGCAGGTAAAGCATCATCGGTTATTGGCCCTATGATTTTCGTTGCTGTTTCTGCAGCTATGGATGCTAGAGTCGCAATAATGGCTGTTTGTTTATTAATTGTAGTGGGTATGCTTTCACTTAGGTTTGTGAATGTTGAAGAAGGTATGAGAGCAGCAAAAAACGATGAAGATTTATTTTTCAAGTCTCTTTAGTTGAGTATTTACCTCGCTAGGATTATCAACCGTTATTCCAGATAAACCTAATTGTTTAGCAAGAATGACTTCATCCTCACTCATTACTCCCCATGCTCCAATAAATAATTTGTTAGATCGAGCATGATCAACAAATTTTTTACTTATATTATTAATATAGGGAAAAATTCCTAGAAAACCATATTTTTTGCAGATTTCTATATCATTCTCGCTTGCAATTTTGACAAGATAGCCATGATTTATATGTGGAGAAATACTTTTAGATAGAATAAGTTGATTTATATCAAAAGAAATAATTGATACTCCTGGTATTCCAAGATACAAAGTTTCGAATATTTTGTCATTGTATAACTTATTCTTGACTAATAAATCCTTAATTATTGGGATTATTTTTTTATCCCTTGATTTAATTTCAATAAAAATATGAGAAGAATTTTTATACCTACTAATTATTTCTGAAAGAGTAGGTATATTCTCTAGATATTTAATTTGACTATCAAAATTATAACCAGCATTTAATTTTTTTATATCTTTAAGACTAAGTGAGTTAATATTACCTGTACCATTAGTTGTTCGATCTACAGTCTCATCATGCATAATTACCGGTATATTATCACTTGTAAGGTGAACGTCCAATTCGATCAACTTGAAACCACTTTCAACAGCTAGGTCAAAACTTGCTATTGTATTCTCAGGTCTTAATGCCGAAGCGCCTCTATGTGCAATAATTTTCATAACTGTTAAAAAATATTTAATCTTTGTTTATTATATATTTAATTATCAATAAAAAATAATTCCTTATCATTTTGGTATACTATTATATTGACACAATATATAAATTTTGTTAATTTGGATAATTGTATACTAATTTGGTATACAATGCTTGAAATAATATATATGAGGTATAAATTGAAAAAAATTATTTTACTTATGATGCTAACTTTGGTAAGTGTAATGATATTTGCATGCACTACTGAAGAAGCTCCTGATAAACCACTAGTTATCTACTCTGGAAGAGGTGAATCACTTGTTCAACCACTTATTGATCAGTTCTCTGATATGAGCGGAATTGAAGTAGAGGTTAATTATGGTAAAACAACAGCTATGGCTTCCACTTTATTAGAGGAAGGTGACAAGACTCCTGCAGATGTTTTCTTTGCTCAAGATCCTGGTGGTCTTGGTTCAGTCGATGCTATGCTTGCAACTTTATCTAATGATGTTACTTCTTTGGTACCTGAATGGGCTAGAGATCCTCAAAATAAATGGGTTGGAACATCTGGCAGAGCTAGAGTGGTAGTTTATAATACAGATGCTGTATCGCCATCAGACTTACCTGCTTCCCTTGAAGGTTTCACAGATCCAAAATGGAAAGGAAAAATAGGGTTTCCTCCAACAAATAGTTCCTTTCATGCAATGGTAACTGGTATGAGACTAACATGGGGTGATGAAAAAACTAAATCATGGTTAGAAGGAATTATGGCAAATGAGCCGAAATTCTATGCAAAAAATACTCCTACTGTAGAAGCTGCTGGTAAGGGTGAAATAGAGGTTGGTTTTGTAAATCACTATTACTTACATCGATTTATTGCTGAAAATGGTGAAACATTTGGAGCTAGAAATTATCACACAACAGCTGATGACCCAGGTTCAATAGTCTTAGTTGCAGGTGCAGGGGTGCTAGAGCAATCAGATAACAAAGATAATGCTGAAAAATTCTTGAAATTTTTGTTAAGTCCAGTAGGACAGCAATTCTTTGCTTCTCAAACTTATGAATATCCACTAAATGATGGAGCTAAGCCTAATAGAATGCTTACTCCTTTATCAGATATTAAGAAGTTTGATATAGATATTGCTGAATTGAAAGACATAGAAGGAACAGTTGCTTTACTTACTGAAGTAGGAGCATTGCAATAATATAAAAAATTCCTCCGCTTACAGTTTCTAATCTACAAAAACCTCCGATTTTTTTTCGGAGGTTTTTACTTTAATTGTAATTTTTTACACTGTTGGCAAAACCATATCATCTTCGGTAAAATCTTGCCAAACTCTAATTCTTGCAGCCATATCTCTTATACGATCTTTCTGACCAGAAAAATTAAATAAATTATTCATCTCATAAGGATCAGTATTAAGGTCGTATAATTCACATTGATCACCTGGAGATAAATTTAATTTCCACCTATTTCCAGTTATTACACCTCTCCATGGTACTGCTATCATTCGGTTGATTTCAGGACTTCCAAGATTTCTATCATTCATTCCATTCCATTGGATAAATACATCATTATTTTTTAGATTAGCATCACCTTTCAGGACTGGAACTAGAGAATTTCCATGGAGAGTTTTTGGAATTTCTGAACTAGTGAGATCTAAAATGGTAGGTACAAGATCAACTTGACTTATAGAACCTTTGATATTAGTTTTTTTATTATTATTTAGCTCTGGAACATGAATTAATAATGGTACGTTTGAAGACTCTTCATATAATGATCTTTTCTCTAGCATTCCATGATCTCCTCCCATCTCCCCATGCTCACTTGTAAAAATTATTATTGTGTTATCAGATTCTCCTGATTCTTCTAATGCATTTAAAATTTTTCCTATCTGATTATCCACTAGTGTTACATTTGCAAAATATTGAGCTCTTAGTTTCCTAAAACCTTCTTCAGTAGTTGTGTCATGTATGTCGCCACCTTCTGCTCCAAGAGGATTTACCCCACCAGACATATAGAAATCTGATCTTAGTTTATTAATCAATGACCCATTATCAGGTCTTTTTCTGAAGGAAGGACCGACTTCTATTTTATCAGGATCATAAAGTCCATTGAATGGCCCAGTATATGGGGGATGAGGCTCAAAAAAATTAACAAAAAGCATCCATGGTTTTTCCTTATGTGTAGACTTTGGAAATTCAGTGATGAACTTTGAAGCTTTATGTCCCAAAAATCCTGCCTGGGTTTGTTCTTCTGTTAAGTTAGCATTTCCTACCCATGCTTCATATGTTTTTTCAATTTCTGGGGGATTTATACCAAAACTTTTTAACCAATTATTATATGGTGACTCAACATACCTATATTCTTTTTTTGTTGACCTTATCCTTTGAAAATCTTCTACTCCTATCCATTTGTCAAAGCCGCGTTGAGCTATCATATCATCACCAAGATGCCACTTTCCCATGTGGGCATTATAATAATTCTCATTAATGAGATCTCCAATAGTATCTATATTTTTGTCTAGAGGGATATTGTTTCTGTGCAAGCCAGTTTTTTGTGGATAAAGACCCGTCATTATTGATGCTCTTGCAGGAGTACAAACAGGTTGTGTAACGTAAGTATTTTCAAAAACAAAACTTTTTTCTGAAAGGCTATCTAAATTAGGAGTATTAATCCAGTTATTTCCATATGCTTTCATTGAATCGCGTCTCTGTTGGTCGGTTAATATAAAAAGAATATTCGGTTTATTTTTTTTCATAATATTATTTTTTCGTAGGTTTTTTTAATGTGATTGATATTATTACACATATAGACATTAGTATGATACCACACCACCAGATATTATTATATGTACCATAATAGTCATAAAAATATCCCGCTATTGGTGCTCCTATACCTCCAATGATTAATGTTACTGGCATGACTATACCTCTGATTGAACCTAAGTATTTTCTTCCAAAAAAATCAGCCCATATAAAGTTATTTAAGAATAACATTCCTCCAATACCAAATCCAAATATAATCATTGAAATAAGAACCGGAAAAAATGATTGAGCATAAATTGTTATTACACTAGCGATAGTAATAAGTATAAAACCTACAGAGGTTAAAATTTTATTTGGTATTTTTTTTTGGATATTACCTATTATGAATATACTAATACCTGCAGCTACAGCATCTAAAGCTGTGGCGAAAGCAACTAATTTAGCATCTATTCCTCTATCTATAAAATCAGGAATTCTGTGGATTGCAATTGTACCTAATGCAAGATTAATAAAACTGAACATTATTAGTAATTTCCAAAATTCAATGGTCTTTATTGATTCATTAACTTTCCATGAAATTTCAATATCATTATTATCTTTTTGTAAATGTTTTTTTTCACCATCTGGTAGAAGTCCTATATCTTCTGGAAGCCTTCTTAAGAACAATATTGATATAGGTATTATCAATATCATTGAAATAATGGATAACAATATCCAAGCATTTCTCCATCCAAATGAATCAATAAATAATTGAGTGGCGGGTAGAAATATTAAAGAACCTATAGGAATTCCAATAGATGAAAATGCAATTGCTTTTGCTCTTTTTTTTACAAACCATTTATTCACCGGTATTGTGGTTACTAAATTTCCTGGCCCGGCTAAACCAACAAAACCCATAATTATGAATAATAAAATGATTTGCCAGGCATATTGAACAAATGAAAGACCAATTAGGCAAACTCCAACTATTAAGGCAGCAAAAGGTAATAAAATTCTTGATCCATATTTATCTAATAATTTTCCAATTATAGGAGCCGTAAATGAACTTGAGAACTGTCTTGCCGTTTGAGCTAAGCCAAAAGTTGACCTACCAATATTTAGTTCGGTTCCCATAGGATTTATAAATAATCCAAAATTTAGCGATCCCATTCCCATTGTTGCAGCTGTTGATATTGCCATGACAATTACAATCACCCAGCCATAATATATGTTTGTATTTATTAGTTTCAAATATTTTTACTTTTATGTTTTTTTGACTCTTTATATCTTATACTTATTTATTCTTAACAAGTACAATATTTTATTAATATGACAGAAAAAATTAATATAAATTTAAATAAGGGTAAGCTTAATAATAAAAAAGTAAAAAGGCCTTGGGGTAGTTATGAAATATTAAGTTCAGGCCATGGATTTCAAGTTAAAAGATTAACAGTTAACATCAACTCTAGATTATCCCTTCAATGGCATAGGCACCGAGATGAAACATGGGTTGTAGCTAGAGGCACAGCGAAAGTTATTATTGACGATAGCGAAATAACTTTGGGGAGGGGAGAGTCTGCGTTTGTTGAAAGAAATTGTCATCATAGAATAGAAAATATATCATCTGTAGAACCACTTGAAATAATAGAGGTTCAATCAGGAGATTATCTTGGCGAGGATGATATTGTGAGACTTGAAGATGATTATGGCAGATAAAATTTATCTGTCTTGAACACTGCCATCAAATCCAATTGGAGTATCTAATACTTTAGGGTTTTCTGGCATATTAAGAGATTTCTCATTTATTTCAATTCCTAGTCCAACTCCATCAGGAACGGTTAAATAACCATTTTTTAACTCGAGGGGTGATTTAAGTAGTTCACTTTTTGGTGGTTCTGATTCGCCTGTGTATTCCTGTAATCCAAAATTTGGTATGGAAGCATCAAGCTGTATACAAGTAGCTGTACTCACAGGTGATAAAGGGTTATGAGGAATGACTTTTACATGATAAGCTTCAGCCATAGCTGAAACTTTTTTGGATCCAGATAAACCACCACATAAACATAAGTCTGGTCTAATGTATGCTGCAGCTTTTGCTTCAAGTAATTGTTGATATTCAAATATTGTGGTAAATCTTTCTCCTGTAGCAATGGGTATGTTGCACTGTTTTGCAATATCTCCCATTATCGCAGGGCTGTCTGGTAACATAGGGTCCTCGTAGAAAAAAGGATTAAACTGCTCCAATCTTTTTCCTAAAGAAATACTCTCAGCAGGATTCATTTGTCTATGAATTTCAACACATATATCAACATCATTTCCTAAAGCTTCCCGTACCGCTCCAACTCTTTGTACTGCATCATCAGCCCACTCACTATATGATTTGTGCATGTGAAAATTCGTCGGATTATATGGCGTAAATCTAACAGCAGTAAAACCATCTTTTGATGCTTGAAGCGCACTTTTAACTAATTCATCTTTAGTTGATCCTCCAACATGCATATAACATCTTACTTTATCTCTAGTTTTACCGCCCATAAGTTCATATATAGGTACACTTAATCTTTTTCCTTTGATATCCCATAATGCTATATCAATTGCTGAAAGAGCTCCCTGAACTATTGAACCCATAAAATGAGAAGACCTATATAGCCATTGATAGTGGTGCTCGATAAGGTGAGGATTTTTCCCTAATAGGTATTCTGACATTACTTCAATCATGGTTTTTGTTGGTCTTTGCCATCCGTGTACTCCACCTTCACCTATACCAATTGTTCCATCTTCACAGTATATTTTTATGAGTAGCCATCTATCCCATAAAATAGGCTCTATTTTTTCAATTTTTGTTTTTGACACCATATTTACCTGCTCAGTTTCTATTTTTATTCATTGCTATGTATGAACCTATTCCAAGTCCAACAAGGTTAATGATATTGAAATAAATCCCTAATGGCAAACTTAAGAAATTTGAAAAAATTATTGAAGAAAACCAGATTAAAAACATGCTAAAAGCAGCAATTATTCTTATTTTAGGATTTATTTTATTTTTACTAATTTTTCTTATAATTTCACCTACTTGTGAACCTAATATAGCTATTACAACTGCAAAAAATACATTACCAATTTGAAAGTTTGATGTTGGTAGAAAATTCCAAATTAGCCACAAAAATAAACTTAAGAATAATCCTAATATTATGGATATGATAATTGAATTTATTAATATAAAAAATGTAGCGGTTTTAGATAATATTAGAATTTGTGGCTTTCCAATTGATGCACAATCTTTACATTTTATCCCTACAGGTGTTTGATTCATGCATCGAGTACATATGAAATTATCACATCTAGAGCATTTTAGATTTGTCGTTATATCATTATGTTTATTGCAGTACGTTAAAGTCATTTATTCATCAATATTACGATTTATCCATTTTTTTCTATCATAAATATCTCTATCAAAAAATAATCTAAGTAGAATTAAATTTATACTAGTTTTAGTTTTTGTCTCTTCTTTATTCGAAAGCAGTCTTTTAAGAATTATCACAAAAGAAAGCATAAATGTAAAAAGAGTTAGTTCAATTGTAAGCCCCAAAATAATTGTGTATAGTGGTGTGCAAATTATTGATATTATCCACCAAAGTGCAGAATCTTTTATTGGAGAAAATAAAAATCCTATAGCAATTATGCCGGTAAAAATCACAAATAAATTATAATCTAGTGCAAGAATTATTCCAATAAGAGTAGCGATTCCTCTTCCACCTTTAAAATTTAAAAAAATGGACCAATTATGTCCAATCAAACTTGCCATCCCACATAAAATTTTCGTACTTATATCTAGTGAAAAAATTGAATCAGAACACAAAAATATAGGTAAAAAACCTTTGATAAATAGATCAAAAAAAATAACAGGTAAGCTTGTATATAGGGTTGTATTTTGTGTTAAGTTTGAAACACCTGTATTTCTTGAGCCTTTTTTGGTTAGGTCAATACTTTTTAGTTTTTTCCCCATAAGATATGCAGATGGAATAGATCCAATCAAAAATGAAAAAATTATTATTATTATTGAGTTTATATCCATAATATTAAATTTTTTGACCTATATTATTTCCATGAATACTTTTGGCTTTTTCAATTAAATGTTCATAAGTCGAGTATGGAGGTCCATTCATGCCTGGCATCATTTCATATTTCTGATTATTTGCATGATAATCGGTTCCTCCAGTAGGAATTAGATTGTATTTTTCGCATATTTTCAGGTAATAACTTTGTGTAATTTGACCATATTTTTCCGCATATACTTCAATACCAGATAGTCCTGCATCAACCAATTTCTCAATTTGATTATTCAAACTATTTATACTTTTTGGATGAGCAATTACAGGCACGCCTCCAGCATCCTGTATTAAGCTTATAGCATCAAATGTATTAATTTTATATTTTTTCATATTCTTAATATTTTCATCATTTAGATATTTTTCAAATGCTTCATTTACAGAGTTAACATAATTTTGCCTAATCATAGCTCTGGCTAAATGAGGCCTTCCTATTATCCCACTTGTTTTAGAATATATTTCTTCCCATGATAAAAATATATTTTTATCCCTCAAGAAACTAACAATTTTCTTTGAGGATTCTATTCTTTCCATCTTCAGTTCTTCAATTTTATTTATAAGTTTTTTTGAATGAACATCAATGAAATAACCTAGAATATGTATTTCATCTTTATTATTTATTGTGCTTAATTCTATACCGTTGATTAAGGTTAGGTTTTCTCTTAAGTCTACTTCTTTTCTGGCCTCTTCTAAGCCATTGATATTGTCATGGTCGGTTATTGAAATTACTTTTAAATTTGTTCTATCTATTAGTTTGATTAACTCAGATGGAGTTAGATTACCGTCAGATTTAGTTGTATGTAAATGCAAGTCAATTTGTATCGGCCATGAATAGTTAGTAATTATTTTGTGATCACTATATCTACTATCATAATTTTGATAATTCATTTATTTTTAGTTATCTTAAATTTCAATTTTTCTATCAATTCTTTCAATACTAATAGCTCTATTATTAGTATCGTTAGTAGTAATTAATACAGAATTAAAATTCATAATACCTTTTGTTTCTGGTCTCATTCGATGTTTACGACTGGTCAGAAAACGGTTTAATGATCCTTCAACTTCAGCACCTAATATAGAATTTTCAGCCCCGACCATTCCAAGGTCTGATACAAACGCAGTTCCATTGGGTAGTATCTTACAATCCGCAGTTGGTACATGTGTATGCGTTCCAACAACAGCTGTAACTCTTCCATCTAAATGCCAACCTAATGCAGCTTTTTCAGATGTAGCTTCAGCATGAAAATCAACAATAATTGGTTTTTTATCAATATATATATTGCTCAATACTTCATCCATTACTGAAAAAGGAGAATCAAATTCTCCAACCCAAACTCTACCAATTATGTTTACTACACCAACTGGACTGGAATCATATAAATATCCTCTACCTGGAGTATTCATTGGATAATTCATTGGTCTTATCACAGGTATTTTTGGATTATCAAGATGCTCTATAAATTCGTTTTTATCCCAGACATGATTCCCCGATGTTATTACATCAACCCCTACCTCTAGCATCTCCATAACAGTTTCTAATGTAAGACCAAAACCTGATGCCATATTTTCGCCTTGTAAGGTTACAAAGTCTATTTGGTATTCATTAATTAAATCAGGTAATATATTTTTTACAGTAGTTCTACCACCTCTTCCAACTACATCTCCGATCATTAGTATTTTCATTATTATTGTGCCATTTCTTCTATTCTTGATTCTCTGATTACTACAATTTTGATTTGACCAGGATATTGTAATTCATCCTCAATTTTCTTAACTATTTTTCTTGCAAGTTCTGAAGCCTGAATGTCATTTACTTTTTCTGGGTTTACTAAAATTCTTACTTCTCTACCAGCCTGAATTGCATAAACATTACTTACTTCATCAAACTGCAAAGCGATATTTTCCAGCGCCTCAAGCCTTTCGATATAATTTTCCATTGAATCATTTCTAGCTCCTGGTCTTGCTGCGCTTATTGCGTCTGCTGCTGCAACTAAAAACGATTCTACAGTCGTCATTTCAGTGTCGTGATGCTCCTTAATAGCGGTTATTACTTTATCATTTTGACCAAATTTTTTTGCTAAATCAGCTCCAATTAACGCATGAGGACCATCTATTTTATGTGTAAGAGACTTACCGATATCATGTAAAAATCCTGCAGTTTTTGCTGTTTCTACATTAGCTCCAATTTGACTTGCTAACATACCTGCTATAGAACCGACTTCTATAGAGTGATTAAGCACATTTTCTCCGTAACTAAATCTATAATCCAGCATGCCCATGTGATAAATTAATTCTGGGTGTAGCCCTTTTACATTAATCTCAAATGTAGCCTTTTGGCCTATTTTTTTTATATTAGTATCTAAATCTCTCTTCACTCTAGCCATAGTTTCTTCAACCCTAGAAGGATTTATTCTTCCATCTTTAATTAAATTTTCAATAGTTAATTTTGCGATTTCTCTTCTTATAGGATCAAAACAAGAAATTGTAATTGTTTCAGGTATGTCATCTATTATTACATCAACTCCAGTTGCTGATTCAATCGATCTGATATTTCTTCCTTCTCTACCAATTAGTCTACCTTTCATTTCCTCATTAGGAAGATTTATTCGACTTATAGATACTTCCGAAACAACTTCGCTCGCATATCTCTGCATTGTTTCTGAAAGTATCATTTTAGCCTTTTGTTCATATTCCTCCTGCGCAATTAGATCTGCGTCTCTATATTTTTTTGATACCTCAAACTTAATTTGTTCTTCAGCTGTTTGTATCAATTTTTCTTTCGCATTTGATATTGATAAACCACTTATTTTTTCAAGTTCTAGTGAAATTTCTTTCTTGTTTTCTTCTAAAGACTTTAGCTCATGCTGTATTTCATTTTTCTTCTGTGATAAAACTTTTTCTTTATCAATTAGTGCTTTTTGTTTTTGCTCAATTAATTCTTTATTTGTGTCAATTTTGTTACTAATAGACTGAATTTCTAATTTTTGCTCATTAATATTTCTTTCAGTTTCTGATCTTATTTTAAGTGATTCTTCTTTAGCTTCTAGAAGTATTTCTTTACTACGAGAATTTGCTCTTTGTAATTGTTGATCTACTGCTTCTTTTGTTGCTTTTATTGATCGAGATGAGTATAAATTATGAAATTGAAAGCCAAAGAAAAATCCTATAATAATAGCTGATAATGCAATTAAAATAGCGACTAAAAGAATATCCATTTTTACCCTCCAAGGGTAATTAGTAAGTATATTTTATAGCTAAATTCTAATGTAGTTTATTTTTTGACTAAGATTCTTCAGAAGTGCTTTCTTGCTGTTCGTCTGAGGCATTAGAATCTTCCGCAGATTCATCTCCTTCTTCAGAAGTACCTTCCTCTGAATCTGCAGTTTCTTCAACCACAACTCTTGGAGGCTGAATCCATGCAATTCTATCATCACTTGAACTTGACAATGAAACGCCTTCGCCTAGCATAATATCACTAGATAAAATTGTCGCTTCTAAATCATCCAAGACTGAACAATCTGCTTCCAATTCATTTGGCATATCAAAAGGTTTTGCTCTTACAGTAATTTCAAAAGTTCCTTGAGTTACTACCCCAGCTCCACCTGCAGTTCCAGGCGCCTTATCTTGATTAATCAAAATTACCGGAACAGGTGATTCAACTTCTTCATTTACATCAACTCTCAAAAAATCAACGTGCTGGATATCTCCTGATACAGCATGTCTATCGATTTCTCTCACAATTGTAATGGTTTCCTCACCATCTTTTATTTTGATGCTTACAGGTGTTGTCCTACCTGCACTTTTTAGTACAGATATGAGATCTTTTTTATTAGCTTGTAGCGAAAGGGAATCAGATTTTAATCCGTATACATGTACAGGAGTAATTCCGTTTCGCCTTAGTGAACGATTTTTTTTTCCAAAAGTGTTTCGGTTTTCTACGTTAAGGATGATATTCTTGGCCAATCTATTCTCCAATTAGAATTATAAATAGCATAAATCAATTTTACCACACTTTATTAAAGTGTATATTTATAGTAAATTGAGAAAATAGTATAATTTCCAATGAAAAAATAAAATTGTATAATAGATAGTATGATTATCCCTATAAAAATTGATTATGGTGTCAGAACTCTTGTTCATTTGACACAATCGAATAAAGATGAGTTTATTCCTACTCAAGATATTTCTTCGTCCCAACATATTCCTGCTCCTTTTTTACTTAGAATATGTGCAGATCTTCATAAATCAAAAATCATTGAATCAAAAAGAGGGCCAAATGGTGGTCATAAACTTATTATGGATCCTAAAACAGTTTCTGTTAAGGATGTAATAAATGCTGTTGAATACTCACTTGCACCTTTTGATTGTGTAGATTTACCTGAGAGTTGTATTTTGTCTCATGACTGTTCGCAAAAAGATTTATGGACAGAGGTTGAAGAAATTTTATTGAAACATTTAAGTTCTGTTTCAATTTATGACTTGTCAATAAAATATAATAAAAAAAAATCAATAACACTAAAGTTCTAATTTTTGGGGATAGTAATGGATAATCTAGAAAATTTACCCCCTTTAACACCATCTCAAGTAAAGAGGTATAGTAGACACCTAATCATGAATGGAGTAGGAAGTATTGGACAAAGAAAACTGCTCAATTCCAAAGTATTAATTATTGGCGCTGGTGGATTGGGATCTCCTGTTGCATTATATCTTGCATTAGCGGGAGTAGGAACTATTGGAATTGTAGACTTTGATGTAGTTGATGTAACAAATCTTCAAAGGCAGATTTTGCATTCAGATAGTGATGTAGGTCGCCCTAAAGTTGTTTCAGCAAAAGAAACTTTAATGGCTCATAACCCAGATATTAATGTAATTTTACATGAAGAACCGATATCGTCAGAAAATGCTATGAAAATCATCCCGGATTATGACGTTATTATAAATGGAGCTGATAACTTTGCTACAAGATATTTAGTAAATGATGCAAGTTTTTTCGCTAAAAAACCTCTTGTAGATGGAGCAATTCTTGTCTTTGATGGTCAGGCAACCACTTATATTCCTGGAAAAAGTTGTTACAGGTGTATGTTTCCAGATCCTCCACCGCCAGGTCAAGTTCCTAACTGTGCTGAGGCAGGAGTGATCGGAGCTTTACCTGGATTAGTTGGTTCAATTCAAGCAATAGAGGCTGTGAAAATTATTATGGGTGTTGGAAATGTTTTATCTAGTAGAATGATTTTGATTGATGCATTAAATATGGAGTTTAGGGAAATAAATATAAAGAGAGATAAAAACTGTAAATTATGTGGTGATGATCCTGATGTCAAAGAATTGATTGATTATGAGATATTCTGTGGCATTAAGGGAGATTTTAAATATGGAGTTTAGGGAAATAAATATAAAAAAGGATGAAAACTGTAAATTATTTGGTGATGATCCTGATGTCAAAGAATTGATCGATTATGAGATTTTCTTTCGTATTGTAAATTAGAAAAGATTTTAATGGCTGCAAAAAAAATTAGTTCAAACATAATCACTTCCATAGGTAACACTCCCTTAATTGATGTTAGTCAGTTAAGTCCTGACCCTAAAATTCAAATATTTGGTAAACTTGAATCTGCCAATCCAACTGGATCAGTAAAAGATAGAGTAGCAAAATACCTTATTCTAAACGCTGAAAGAGAGGGGAAGATTTCTGAAGGTAGCACTATTCTTGAACCTACGTCAGGAAATACTGGTATTGGTTTAGCAATGCTTGGTAGTACTAGAGGGTACAAAATAAAAGTAGTTATGCCAGCAGATGTTCCACCTGAAAGAATAGATATATTAAAGGCTTTTGGAGCTGAGGTTATATTTTCTGACGCTGGTAAAGGAACTAATGAGTCGATAAATTTAGCAAAACAAATAAGTAACGATAATCCAAATTACTATATGCCTTATCAATATGGCAATGAAGCCAACCCAAAGGCTCACTATGAAACTACTGGTCCGGAGATAATTAAGGATTTACCTGATACAGATGTATTTGTTGCTGGTTTAGGTACAGGTGGAACCCTTATGGGTGCTGGAAAGTTTCTTAAGGAATATAATTCAAATATTAAAATTATTGCTACTGCTCCTCATCCTGATGAAAAAGTTCAAGGCCTAAGAGCGATTGAACATGGCTTTATTCCACCTATAATTGATTTAGAAAAACTTGATGGTAGGGTATTAATTGAAGGGGAGGAAGCTTTTTATTGGACAAGAAAATTACTTGTTGAGATGGGTATTTTTGTTGGAGTATCTTCTGGGGCTACTTTTGCTACTGCTAGAAAAATGGCACAAAAAATGTCAAAAGAGGGGAAAACGGGAAAGATTGTAACAATTTTTTGTGATGGTGGCTGGAAATATTTATCCACAGGAATATATTCTGAAAATTTTAAGTATGATCAAAAAGAAATAGAAGGAAAGACATGGTGGTAAATGAGTCAAGAGATTAATTTTTTATCTGTGAAAAATCAAAAAAAATTATTGTCATCAAAACAAATTTCATGCGAAGAACTGATAAAGGTTCATATAGATCAGATTGAAAAATATAATCCTTATGTTAATGCTATGGTTACATTAACCTATGATTTGGCACTAGACCAAGCAAAAGATTTTGATAATAAACCTGAAAAACAAAACGGTATATTAGCTGGCTTGCCAGTTGCTGTTAAAGATTTAGAAGAAACATCAGGTATAAAAACTACTTTTGGATCTAGAATATATTCAGAAAATATACCGACCAATGATTCACTAATTGTAAAAAATATTAAAGAATCTGGCGCCATTATCATAGGTAAATCTAATACTCCTGAGTTTGGTGCAGGTTCTCAAACTTTTAATGAAGTATTTGGTTCAACTAAAAATCCATACTCATTGGATAAAACATGTGGAGGAAGTTCAGGAGGATCAGCAGTAGCTTTGGCATGTGGAATGGCTCCTCTTGCTACTGGATCTGATCTTGGAGGCTCGTTAAGAAACCCAGCAGCCTGGTCTAATATTGTTGGTTTTAGGCCTTCTTTAGGAAGGGTCCCAGCTTATGATGAACTAGGCTGGACAACGTTGTCAACAGGTGGACCTATGGGAAGGCAAGTTGAAGATATTTTATTACAATTAGTTGCTATGTCAGGATATGAAAAATTTTCTCCTAGTTCTTTTCATGATTCAACTATTAGTCTTGAAAATTCATTACATAGAAATTTTAATGGTACAAAAATTGCATGGGCAAAAAATCTTAATAGCAGGCCAATTGAACCAGAAATCTACGATAATTTTATTAATCAAAAAACTATTTTCGAAAAAATTGGATGTGAAATTATTGACGATGAACCTGATTTATCAGACTCGGATCAGATTTTTCAAGCATATAGAGCTTATAGTTATACTCTAAAGCATAAAAATCATATAGAAAAAAATAATGATAAAGTAAAAGATACTATTATTTGGAATTATAATCAAGGTAAAAAATTGTCTGCCTATGATATGGCAAAAGCAGAATATCTAAAAACAAAATTATGGAAAAGCATAATTTCATTTTTTGAAAAGTACGATTATCTAATTATGCCTGTAACTTCTGTTCCCCCATTTTCAGTGGAAAAAGAGTATCCAGACGAAGTAAATGGTGTAAAGCTCAATACTTATTTAGATTGGATGTGGCCCTGCTATACTATATCAGTAACAGGATTACCTTGTATTTCTATGCCATCTGGGTTTACTAACTCTGGGCTTCCTATAGGTATACAAATTATTGGAAAGCCAAAAAAAGATTTTTCAGTTTTAGAACTAGCCCAGGCGTATGAAAATCTCACGGAGTTTTATAAAGTTAAACCGGATTTTTTAATAGAAAAGGACGATTAGTTGCCTAAATTAGAAGCAAATTTACAATGGATGTTTAATGAGTACGATGTTTTAGATAGATATGATGAAGCTGCTAAACTGGGTTTTAAAGGTGTAGAAATTCAAAGCCCTTATGAGTTTAAGATCCAACAAATTAAACAAAAATTGAATACTAATAACCTAAAACAAATAATCATTAACACAAATATAATCGATAATGATACAGGATTGTCAAACTTAATCTTGAGATCTGATAAAACTGAAATTTATAAAAAAAGACTTATTCAGTCAAAGAATTATGCTCAAGAACTTGAATGCATAGGAGTGAATGTCGGAATAGGTGTATTGGGAGATTTAGATTCAAAAGAGGCATATGAAACTCTTATGGATAATTTGCTTTTTGCAGCAGAAGAATTATCAAAAGAAAAAATTTATGCCCTCATTGAACCTATAAACACTAAGGATCAGCCAGGGTATTTTATTAATAGAACAAATCAAGCTATTGATTTAATAAATCATATAAATCATAAAAACTTAGCTTTACAATATGATTTTTATCATATGCAAATTATGGAAGGTAATTTAGCCCATAATGTAAAACAAAATTTAGGCTATATAAAGCATATTCAATTGGCTGATAATCCTGGCAGAAATGAACCGGGTACAGGTGAAATAAATTATAATTTCCTGCTAAATTTTCTAGATGAAATTGGCTATGAAGGTTGGGTTGGATGTGAATATAAACCCTCATCAAATACAAAAACAAGTTTAGATTGGGCTAAACATTGGCTGGAGTAAGTAATAAATTTGCCTTTATATTTGCAACAGGTTTTTATACTGGATTATGGCCCTTAAAAGGACCAGCAACTTTTGCATCTTTTATTTCAGCCATAATATTTTTTTTTCTTAGTAATACATTATTAAATGAGTTATATTTTTTACTAGTTATTATTGTATTTATTATTGTTGGAATTTGGTCATCTGATTTTACTGCTACGGATAATGATAAAGATCCTAGTAAAGTTGTTATTGATGAGTGGGTAGGAATGTGGATTACTTTACTTTTTTTACCCAATAGTTTTGCTTGGTTTCTAGTAGGGTTTTTAGTTTTTAGATATCTTGATATATTTAAGCCTTTTGGGATAAAAAAAATTGAAAGAATTCCAGGAGGTTTAGGAATAATGATGGATGATATTGTTGCAGGGATATTTGGTTGTATTATTCTAAATTTGATTAATGTATTTGTAAAGTAAAATTACTTACTTGATTTCTTTCTTAATTTTATCAATAAATTTTTTATGATCTTCAATGTGAGGAGTATGACCTGAGTTTTTTAGTTCAAGGAATTTAGAATCAGGTAATAAATTTTTTATATATTTTTTTTCTTCCTTCGTCACAATACCTCCCAAGCGTGGTGATCCTAAAATGAATAATATCTCACAATTTATCTTCTTATATATTTGAATAAATTTATCTATATTTATATTTTCTCTAATTCTATTTTTTTCAAGAATATGATCTAAATCAAACCACATTCTGCTCAAAATTTTTATACTATGCTTTGATGCGTTTGGATATATTTTTTTTGTTTCTGAAATTAAATCCTTTGGAGTCCTAGCGTTCATAATTTTTTTACTACGTTTTTTTCTAAATTCTATATCTGTTGCAGGGATTCTTCTAATTTTATTTCTCACCTCATCAGGTGCAGAAGTATATGGATCAACTAATATTAACTTACTTACCAAATCTGATCTTTTAGACGCGATATTAGTTGCAATCCAACCACCCAATGAATGTCCAACAAGTATGATTTTTTGTTCAAATAATTTTTCTAAAACTATTATTAAGTCATTAATCCAAACATCATAAGTAAATTTATCTGAAAATCTACCTGATCTTCCCATACCTCTTAAATCTATTGTAGTGATATTATAAAAATTTGATAATTCATTCGTGACTCTATCCCATGTATTTTTACTAGAACTATATCCATGAACAAAAACTAAATTAATAGATTTGCTATCTAACAAATACTGTTTTACGTCGATTGCTACATCGCCTGTATGTACAAATGTTTTTATAATTTGCATACAAAAACTTATCTCATAACTTCCTTCATTCGCAAGCCTATGTCTGATGGAGATTCAACAACATGAACACCAGCATTCGATAATGCAGTATTTTTTTCAGAGGCTAGAGCTGCTTTTCCTGTAATAATCGCTCCAGCATGACCCATTCTCTTTCCAGGAGGAGCGGTTTGTCCGGCAATATATGACACAACTGGCTTTGTAACATGTTTTTTTATATATTCAGCAGCAAGTTGCTCTCTAGTACCACCTATCTCTCCTATAAGTACTATTGCTTCTGTTTCTTTATCTGATTCAAACATCTGAAGAACATCTGTAAAAGTCGTACCGTGAACAGGATCTCCACCTATGCCAACACATGTAGATTGCCCAAAGCCATTTTGCACGAGTTGAGCAATGGCTTCATATGTTAGCGTCCCAGATCTTGAAACTACTCCAATATTTCCAGGCCTTACTATGTTGCCAGGAATTATTCCTACTTTAGTTTTGGTAGAAGGAGTAAGTAGGCCTGGACAATTAGAACCGATTAATCTTACCGACTTATTCTCTATATAAGACATGATTTTTATCATATCTAAAACTGGAACACCCTCAGTTATACATACAATTAAGTTTATACCTGCATCAACTTGTTCAATTATTGCATCCATAGCAAATGGCGCAGGAACGAATATTACACCTGTATTAGCTTCAGTTTTTTGGACTGCTTTTTCTACTGATGAAAAATACGGAACTTTATTTTCAAATTTAGTTCCTTCTTTACCAGGATGCACAGCTGCAACTACATTTGTCCCATATTCTAGAGTTTTTGAAGCTTGAAAACTGCCATCTCTCCCTAGGCCTTGAATTAATAATTTGGTATTTTCATCGACTAAAATTGACATAAATTAATCTCCTAAAGTTGGTAGTATTTTTGTTAAGATTTTTGCAGCTTCAAATAGGTCAGATGCTGTAGTAATATTGAGATTTGAATTTTTTAGTAGTTCTAAACCTTCATCGGCGTTTGTGCCTCTCATTGTAACAACAATTGGCAGACTAGACTTTGTCTCTTTAGCGGCATTAACAATTCCTTTTGCGACTACGTCAGATCTAGCTATTCCTGCAAAAAGATTCACTAAAATAATTTTTACCTCATTGTCATCAGTAATTATCTTAAATGCTTCTTCAATTCCATTTTGATCTGCTGAACCACCAATATCTAAAAAGTTCGCAGGGTTAGCACCAGCTTTTTTTGTTATATCCATAGTAGCCATGGCTAAACCAGCCCCATTGACCATACAGCCTACCTCCCCTCCATCTAATTTCACATATGCTAGATTTGAGCTTATAGCTCTTTCTTCCAATGGGTCTAACTGATTAGGATCGTATAATTTCTCTAAATCTTTATGACGAAATAGAGAGTCGTCTTCAATATTAATTTTTGCATCTAAGGCAATAATTTCTTCTTTATTAGTAATTATTAATGGGTTTATTTCAACCAGACTACAATCATTTTCTATGAATAATTTATATAGATTTATAAATAAATTAGTGCTTTGTTTAATTGAACTTTCAGGGATATTCAATTTATATGATAGATCTCTTGCTAGATACGGTGTTAATCCAATTAATGGATCACATTTAATTCGAAATATTTTTTCAGGTCGAGTTTCCGCAACTTCTTCAATATCCATTCCTCCTTCTGTACTTGCAATAAATACTGGTGCTGCTAAGTCCCCATCAATTAGTATAGAAACATAAAGTTCTTTTTTTATATCCAAAGTTTCAGCTATAAGTAATTTTTCTATTGGAACTCCAGATTTATTTGTTTGATGAGTAACAAGATTACTTCCTAATAAATTTTTTGCAATTATTTTACCTTCATCGGATGTATTTACTAATTTCACTCCTCCGACTTTCCCTCTCCCTCCTGCATGAACTTGAGCTTTAACTACTGCTTTACCATTAAGTTTATTGATTATGCTCTCAACCTCTTCTGCGTTGTCTGTAACATAACCTCTTGGTGTGTTTATGTTGTATTTTTCAAAAAGTTCTTTTGCTTGATATTCATGGATGTTCAAAATGCTTACCTTAAAATTTTTAATAATGGCGGAGGGGACAGGATTCGAACCTGCGATGCCTTTGCAGGCATACTTGTTTTCAAGACAAGCGCATTCAACCACTCTGCCACCCCTCCTAAAGTTATATATTTTATTTCTATTTCTAAATTTACGTAATAGAAAAATTTGTTATATTGAGTAAAAATCATAATTTTATTAAATACGTAAAGTCAAGTGGATAAAAATAACTTATTATTTATCCATTTCCCCCCAGGTATATCCAGTCTTTGTTTCGATTTCTAAGGGAACCTGTAAATTTATAGCATTAGACATAAGAGAAGAAACTAACGCTTGAAGTTCCATAAGTTCCCCAGGAGCAACTTCAAAAACAAGCTCATCGTGAACTTGAATGAGCATTTTGGAATTTAATTTACTTTTGATAATTTCATTATGAATATTTATCATTGCTATTTTTATAATATCTGCTGCAGTTCCTTGTATAGGCATGTTTACTGCCACTCTTTCTGCTGAAGACCTAATTCTGGGGTTATTTGAATTTATATCTGGAAGGTATCTTCTTCTACCTGTGATTGTTTCAACAAATCCATGATTCTTACAACTAATTTTTATATTTTCTATGAAGTTTTTTATACCAGGATACTTACCAAAGTAAATATCAATGAACATTTGGCCTTGTTCTCTTGTAAGATCAGTTTGTCTAGCTACTCCTAAAGGACCCAAACCATAGATTACGCCAAAATTTAAAATTTTCGCCACTCTACGTTGTTCAGCTGTTATTTCATTTGTACTATACATTAGTTTAGCTGTTGATGAATGTATATCCTCATTATTCTTAAAAGCTTGAACTAGATTGGGTTCGCTTGAAAGATGAGCTAGCACTCTAAGCTCTATTTGTGAATAATCAGCAGACAAAAGTTGCCATCCGTTTGATTTGTCTACTATGAAAGAACTTCTTACTTTTTTCCCTAATTCCGTTCTAACAGGTATATTTTGAACATTTGGGTCGCTACTTGATAAACGACCTGTGGATGAGCCTACTTGATTGAAATATGTATGAACCCTACTTGTTTTTTTATTAATTAATTGTGGTATTGAATCAACATATGTAGATTTAATTTTGGATATTACTCTAAGTCTTAGAATACCTTCGACAATTTTATAAATTTTTTCATCTAGGTTTTTTGTGTATAGTAACTTTTCTAATGAACTTGCATCCATAGACCAACCAGTTTTAGTTTTTCTTGTTTTTGGAGCACCTAAATCTTCAATAAGTAATTTAGCTAACTGTTGATTTGACGATAAATTAATTTCATTGTTCCCGATAATTGTTTTTATATTATTTGTAAGTGTTTCAATTTCTTTTTCTAAATCTTTTGACATTTTTTGTAATTCTTCAACATCTATTTTAAAACCATTTTTTTGCATTTCTACAATTACAGGTATTAAAGGTAGCTCAATATTTTCATTAACATTTCGAGCATTATGTTTTTCTATTTCGTTCTTAAGAAAAAGTGCTAATCTTAATGTATAATCTGCATCTGAAATAGCGTAATTGCTAGCATCAATAATTGAAACTTCTGCCATTGTAATTTGCTTTTGCCCTACACCTATTAACTCCTTGATGTCTTGCATTATCTCCTTAAATATTTCAAATGATAATTGTTTTAATCCTAGTGTTTTATATCCGCACAATGCAGCAGCTATCATTGTGTCTAAGGATAAGTTTTTTACGGCAATCCTGTTGTTGTTGAGAACCATAATATCAAAATTAGCATTATGTGCATATTTACTTATATTTTCATTATTAAAAATTGAATTTAAATCTGAATTTATTTCATCAAGTTGAAGTTGCTTACCTTCATTATGTCCAATAGGAATATACCATCCGGTATTTATTTCACATGATATTGAAATGCCTACTAAATTTGATGACAGAGGATTCAATCCTGATGTTTCAGTATCAAAAGCAAAATATTTTATTTTATTGATTTTTTTAATCATCTCAATCAATTCATATTTTTCAGTAATAGTGGTGTATTTTTTGTTTTCATAGGTGGGAAATTTATTTTTTGAACGATCTGATGAATCAATATTAAATAACTCATGCAGTCTGCGTGTTACATAACCTAATTCATATTTTTGCAAACAATTTTTTGTATTTTCGCTTATAGATTTTTCAAGTTTTGTTTCTTTAATATCAAAGTCAATGGGCACATCTCTTATTATTGTTGTTAGTTCTAAGGCTTGCTTAGCTACTTGTTGATTTTCTTGTAAAATATTCATAATTCTTTTTGCGCTTCTCAAATTTGATATTTTCTCAATATCCTTGATTTTAGTAAAAAGATTATTAAAATGTCCCAAGTTATTAAGAATGATTCTTGATGATTTTTTTCCTATACCGGGAACACCTGGAATATTATCTGATGGATCTCCTTCTAAAGCCTTAATTTCTGCAATATATTCTGGGCCTAAACCATCGTATCTTTTTTTGACTTCAGTTACGTTGTAAACTTTTGATTCACCAAATCCTGTATACATTAAAACATTTGTATGTTCATCAACTAATTGTAATTGATCTGCATCTCCTGTAAGAATTAAGTTGTTGTAACCTTTATCTGAAGAATGTTTGGATAATGTTCCAATTAAGTCATCTGCTTCAAATCCGTCAAATTCAAACACCGGTACGTTCATTGAACTTAATATTTCTTTTACAATGGGGATTTGTTCATGAAGTTCAGGGTCAACTTCTTGTCTATGGGCCTTATAATCGGGGAATTTTTCTTTTCTGAAAGTAGTAGCTTTTGTATCAAATGTAACTGCTATATTTGTAGGTTTTTGTTCCTTAATTACTTTGATTAGCATTCTAAAAAAGCCGTTAGCGCCGGTAGTATTTTTACCATAACTAGTAATCAAACTTTGTTTAGTTGCAAACCAAGCTCTAAAAATTATTGCATGGCCATCTACAATAAGAAAAAGTTTATCTTTATTATTTCTATCATCCATAAAACTACAAAATACTTTCTAGTATTATGGATAATTATAAATTGAGATTTAGGAATAAATCTATATAAATTAGTCTGCTACGCTTGTTTCTTTTCTTACATCAAGTATATCTATACCACCTCTTACTTGACCAAGAGTGTCAGCAATTTTTTCTTCTAGGCTAAATAATACTTCTCTTGCATAATTATCTGCACCTTTTCTTCTATCACCTGACATTTTTTCAGCATCATTTATAATATTATTTGCTTCATTTTTTCCTTGTTCTATTATTGATTCTGCCTCTTTATTAGCTTTATCTTCAATTTCTTGTGCAGCATTTTTGGAAGCAGTTACAATTTCAGTATTAGTAATCATTTTATAAGCTTCGTCTTTTGCATTTTGAATTAATGATTCAGCTTTATTTGATGCATTATCATTAATCTTAACAGCTTCTTCGTCAGCATATCCTCTAATTCTTTCTGCTTCATCTTCTGCTTGTTTAATAATTGCTTCTTTTTGCCTTATTATTCCTTCAGATGCGCTAACCTCAGATGGTATGAGTGATTTAATTTCATCAATTTGTTCGATAAAATTTTCCACATTTATCATTGATCTACCTGTGGCAGGAATTTTATTTCCTTGGACTAAATTTTTTAATTCGTCAATTTTTTCTAGAATATTCATAAAAACTCCATTCTAATTTATTTTTTCTAATAAAGGTTTAATTATTATTTCGGGTATCATTTTAGATATATCTCCTCCTAATGCTCCAATTTCTTTTACTCTTGATGAGCTTAATATTTGATAATTTAATGAACTAAATAAACAAAGGGTTTCAATATTTTTATCCAGTGTCATATTAACTAATGCCA
>Ga0310343_10000197_pt1 | contig 27470 bp, 22 predicted proteins | sample HC15DNA2025_MG_FD_203519 | JGI IMG/M metagenome (GOLD analysis project Ga0310343, IMG submission 203519) | Marine microbial communities from station ALOHA, North Pacific Subtropical Gyre - HC15-DNA-20-25_MG | ecosystem: Environmental > Aquatic > Marine > Oceanic | place: Pacific Ocean: North...
GGAAGTCTCGACACCGATACTCTGCCGAAGCCCGTCGCCCGTTGCGAATCCTCTTAAGCGCAGCACACGAAGGACATCGATGTCGGTGATCGACTCGATGTCAACTCCACCGTCACATGTTTGGTCTAGGGGCGATTCGGTTTGGATGTTCGCCATCGCTGAGGCGCTGGGAAAGAACGACTCTCTACTCACGACAGTCGAACCCGACTGCAGCACGATTTGTGCAGCCACAAGTCGGGTCAACGGCACCCGATACGGAGAGCAACTCAGCGAGGAGCAACCTGCATCAATGAAGAACGCAATCGAACGGGGTTCGCCGGCGTGTTCGCCGCAGACGCCAATGTTGATTGAGGGCTTCTCGTTTCGGGCATCTGAGATCGCAGTGGCGATGAGGGTTCCAACCGCAACCTGATCAAGCACTTCGAACGGGTTGTCGTCCATGAGTCCAAGCGATCGGTATCGAGGCAGCAGTCGAGCCTCCACATCATCACGACTGAGTCCGAAGGTCATCTGAGTAAGGTCATTGGTTCCAAACGAAAAGAAATCGGCATCGTGAGCGATCTCTTGCGCGAGCAATGCGGCCCGGGGGGTCTCAATCATCGCTCCAACCATCAATGAATCGTTGAGCATCCCCTCGGGGTCAACCTCGGCTTGCGCGCCTCGCACCCACTCTCGGGCGAGCCTGAACTCAGCCGGATCATTGATAAGCGGAATCATGACCTCAATCTTCGGACGGCAGCCACCGCTGATTGCGTTGAGAGCCGCCCGGCACAGGGAGCGCACCTGAGCCTCGTACAGTCCTGCGCGTAACGCCCCGAGGCGTACGCCACGGGTTCCAAGCATGGGATTCACTTCACGAAGCTCCATGACAGCGTCAAGAAGTTCGTTTCGTTCATCATTTAACTCACCCGCTCCCTGGCTGACAAAAAGTTCATCTGCTGCCGGCAAAAACTCATGCAGCGGCGGGTCGAGAAGTCGAATGGTGACCGGACGCTCACGCATGACATCGAGCAGTTCGTCGAAGTCACGCTCTTGCGCCTGCTCGAGATCGTTCAAGAGGCCTTCTTGGGTTTCGGCGTCGTCACTGAGAATGAACGACCTCATGATCGGCAGTCGATCATCCGTGAGAAACATGTGCTCGGTTCGACAAAGCCCGATACCGACTGCCCCGTGCTCGAGCGACCGTCGAGCATCATGGCCAGTATCAGCATTGGCACGGATCGATACGACTCCGTTGGTGATGGTGTCAGCCCAATCGAGCAGTTGCCACAACTCAGGGGGAACCTGCTGTTGATCGGTTTCAATTGCTCCTTGATAGATCGTTCCGGAGCGACCGTCGATCGAGATGATGTCGCCCTCGGTGAATTCGACGCCGTGTATCGTCACCTTCGAGCCGTCAATCTCGACATCGGATGACCCGACGACAGCGGGAATTCCCCACCCCCGAGCCACAACCGCGGCGTGACTCGACATTCCTCCGTGTATGGTGACGATCCCTACCGATGCCTGCATTCCCAGCACATCGTCGGGCGTGGTCACCGGCCGCACCAGAATGACCGACCGACCCTCGTCAGATTTCTGCAGAGCACGCGCGGCTGACGTCACGATTTCGCCGGAAACCGCGCCCGGTGATGCCCCGACTCCTGATCCGAGAGCAGTTGCTTGAGGGCTTGTTATTTCGGCGTGTAGCAAGCGGTCAACCAGTTCCGTGGAAACCTTCCGCACAACGTCGAGCACCATTTCTGCCGAGCCCGAGTTGGTCGCAGAAACGACGCGGACGATGAGCTCCTCTCGCGTGGAGATCTGTGTGTTGCTCATCGCCGGCCTCTATGGCGCATAGTGAAACGCTAGTCGCCGACCGACCGTGTTGGTTCGCTGAGTGGGCTTAGAGGCCGGAGAACAGTGCGTCCATGAGATCGGCGAGCTCTTGATCGTGCACTGTCTTCGATCCGGTCGCGGGGCTGCCTGATTCGAAGCGGGCGACATGGCGGAAGTCATACCCCCGCTCTTTCACTCTCCAGAACCGGTGCTCGATGAACTTCCACGCTCCCATGTTCTCTGGTTCTTCTTGGAGCCAGACCACTTCACGGGCGTTCGGATAGAACTCCAGCACACCAAACATCTGCTCGGTTGGGAGGGGGTACAGCTGCTCAACGCGCACTATCGATACCGGGGCATTGCGCTCGTCTCGTTCAGCCATGGCATCCCAGGCGACCTTTCCTGAGCAGAACACGATGCGTTGCACCGAATTTCTGTCTTCCACGTGCGGGTCGTCGATGACTTCTTTGAACGACCCAGTGGTGAGTTCGTCGATGTGCGAACGGGTTTGGCGCATCCGAAGCCCCTGCTTCGGTGTGAAGATCACCAGAGGGGTCTGCCGCTCGCTGTGTACTTGCCGGCGGAGCAGATGGAAGTACTGCGCAGCTGTCGTTGCATTGCACAACTGGATGTTGTCTTCGGCCGCCAGAATAAGGAAGCGTTCAATTCGCGCCGAGGAGTGTTCTGGTCCCTGACCTTCGTAACCGTGCGGAAGGAGGAGCACGAGCCCGTTCTGTTGACCCCATTTGTCTTCAGCTGCAACGAGATATTGATCGATCACGATCTGGGCACCGTTGATGAAGTCACCAAACTGCGCCTCCCACATAACAAGTGCTGAAGGGCTTGCCTGTGCGTACCCATATTCGTACCCAAGCGCTGCGTACTCGCTGAGCAGCGAATCGTACACCCAGAACTTGGTGTCTTCGTCGGTGAGTGTGTCAAGTGGAATCCACTGTTCGCCGGTCTCGTAATCGACGAGTGATGCATGGCGCTGGCTGAACGTTCCGCGGCGGGAATCTTCACCTGCGAGTCGCACAGAGCGACCATCGAGAAGGAGCGAGCCAATCGCAAGAGCCTCACCGGTGGCCCAGTCAATTTCCCCGCTTTCTTCGAAGAGTTGCTGTCGACCCTCGAACTGCTTGGCAAGTTTCGGGTGTGGCGTGAACCCTTCGGGGTATTCGGTCAAGCGGTTAAACACCCGGTCGAGCACCGGTCGATCGACTCCGGTTGGGATGGGAGGAAGGACCCCAATCGGGTTCGGTGGTGGCGGCGCCTTAAACGGTTCAGTGGCTTTTGACCGGGTTTCGTCGAGCGCGGCCTGCAATTTTGTTTGGAAGTCAGTAAGCGCCTGCTCTGCTTCGTTGACGTCAATGTCGCCTCGGGTCACCAGGGTCTCAACGTACAACTTTCGGACGCTTCTGCGTTCGGCGATGGCCCGATACATGAGTGGCTGAGTGTAACTCGGGTCGTCACCTTCGTTGTGACCGTGGCGCCGATAGCAGACCATGTCGATGACGACATCTTTCTGGAATGTCTGCCGATATTCCCATGCGAGTTGTGCCACTCGAGCGCACGCTTCTGGGTCGTCACCGTTCACGTGGAAAATCGGAACTTGAATGGTCTTCGCAACATCGGAGCAATACAGCGATGATCGTGCGAACTGTGGAGCCGTCGTAAACCCGATCTGATTATTGATGATGAGGTGAATGGTGCCACCGACGCGGTATCCACTGATGTCGCTCATCGCCAAGCATTCAGCGACAATGCCCTGGCCTGCGAACGCGGCATCTCCGTGAACGAGCAACGGCAGAACAGAGTACGAAAGTGGAGGATTAATTCGATCTTGACGTGATCGGGCGATACCCATCACGATTGGGTTGACGGTTTCAAGGTGACTTGGGTTTGCCGCAAGTTCGACATCAATATGCGCGCCGCTCGGGCTCGTGTAGTGCCCGGTGGCGCCGAGATGGTATTTCACGTCGCCGGAACCTTGCACAGTGCTCGGATCGAGATGCCCCTCGAACTCGGCAAAAATTGCTTCGTGGCTCTTACCCATGATGTTCGACAACACATTGAGGCGACCACGGTGGGCCATACCAATCACTGCCCCATCGAGGTTTGCCTCGGCAGCGCTCGACAAGATGGTGTCAAGAATCGGGATGGCGCTCTCTGCGCCTTCAATGCCAAACCGCTTTGTGCCGACGTACTTCGTTGCGAGAAAGCGTTCGAATGCCTCCGCTGCATTGAGTCGCTCAAGGATCCGAAGTTTCTCGTCATGCTCGAACTGAACAGGCGAACCTTCAAGGCGGGCTTGCATCCATTCCTGTTCTTCAGTGTTCTGGATGTGCATGTACTCAACGCCGATTTTGCTGCAATACGCATCGCGGAGAACGCTAAGCAGATCGCCAAGACGCATCTTCGGTTTGCCACCAACATTGTCGGTCAAGAATTCACGGTCAAGGTCCCAGATGGTCAGGCCGTAAGTTGCGGGATCAAGTTCTTTCGGGGTTCGAGGCGCTTTCCATTTCAGCGGGTCGAGGTCGGCCATCAGATGGCCACGCACCCGATGGACTCGAATGAGTTTCGCAACTGCCATTTGCTTGGCGAGCATCGCCTCTTCACGGTCGATCGGATTGGTGTCGTTTTCCCACTCAACCGCCTCATACGGAATCTCAAGGGCGTGGAAAATATCGACATAAAAGTTGTGCTCTCCGAGAAGCAACTCGTGAACACGCTTCAGAAAGAGACCTGACTCGGCTCCTTGGATAATGCGATGGTCGTAGGTGCTGGTGACAGTTACGACCTTGGAAATTCCCAACGACGAGAGGTTTGTTCGGTCGGCGCCTTCGAACTCTGCCGGGTAATCAATGTTGCCAACTCCGACGATGACGCCTTGACCAGGCATCAACCGAGGAACTGACTGCACGGTTCCGATCGTTCCCGGATTCGTCAGCGTGATGTTCGCGCCCTGAAAGTCGTCGACGGTGAGTTTACTGTTCCGAACTTTTCGAATGATCTCTTCGTAGGCGGCCAAGAAGCCTGCGAACGACATGGTGTCGGCATCACGAAGCACGGGCACAACGAGCGATCTCGTTCCGTCGCCCTTGTCGACATCGACGGCGAGGCCCATATTGACCGACGCTGCCTTGATGAGGTGAGGCTTTCCATTTGCGCCCTCCACAAACCCGTTTCGCATGTTGGGAGCGGCATCTGCGATCGCCCTGACGATTGCATAGCCGATGAGGTGGGTGAAACTGACCTTTGCCTGTCCGGTGCGCTCGCGGTACGAGTTAATTGCCTTGCGGTTGACCTCGAGCAGCTTCGCTGGCACATTTCTGAAGCTTGTTGCGGTCGGCACCGAGAGACTGTTCTCCATGTTCTCAACGATTCGTGCCGCGACGCCGCGAATCGGTGTGCCGACTTCGGTTGCTTCACCATTGCTGGACGGTGTCGTTGAGTTCGAGACGCTCGCAGGCTGTGCTGTTGCAGGAGCGCCGGCCGACGGCGATGGTGTCGAAGTAGGCGTGGTTGTCTCTACTGCAGTTTGGCCGTTTGGCCGGTAATCAGAAAAGAACTCTTTCCACGAGTCTCCAACCGAATCAGCGTCTGCGCAGAAACGCTCGTACATTTCTTCGACGAGCCATGAATTGGCTCCGAATGCTGCGGGAGGTTCAGACACGCTGGCAAGCGTACTGGCGCGAAATCAATCTGAGGAATCTTGGCTTCGGAGTTCTGCGATTCGTTCGGCGAGCAGTTCTTCTGCGGTGCGACCGTCGGTGATGATGACGTCGTCGGCGGCAGCGAGGAACAACGGCATCGACATACGAGCACGGTGTGCAGCCTCTCCGGTCGGGTTCACCACCCTGTGTGTTGTCGCCGGTAGGTAACCCTCGGTTGCGCGATCGAGCATCTCCCCACAATTCACTGCAATCGATCCAGGATCGCAGGGAACCTCGTACCACTCTCCGTCTGCGCCTAACAGTTCGAGTCCTGTCTCGTTGCTCGCTGGAAGCACGGTCAACAGGTTGATGTCTTCGTGGGCCGCGGCACGCACGGCTCCTTCGGGTGCGTCACCTTCGAGCGGCGGATACCGCAAAATCCTCAGCAGGGTACGGGAGTTTCCTGTGAGCATGTCGGCGACCGGTCGGGAGAGCTTTTCAGCGACTTCCGACGGAATATTCGCATCAACCCAACCCAACAGAGTCGACGCCACATCGGTGGCAATATCTCGGTATCTCATCGCGTCATCGGAGACCTCTGACGGATACTTGTCGCTCCACGGGTACACGTGAAAGAATTCTTTGAGATCTCGAACGGTTCTGCCTTTTGCCGTTTCGGCAATTTTTGGCGGGAAATACCCCTCTTGGTTGTCGGGGCCGACGGTGTACGCCTCGGCTGCACCGCTCGTAAAGAATTCTTCCCACTCGGCGTAGAGGCTTTGCACAAGTTCCCACGGCAACTGGTGGTTCGTCACAACGGCGAATCCCGTGGTTCGAAGGCTCTCTGTGAAACGCTCAGGAGCGTCTGCTGCTGTGAAATCGACAACATCAGGTGTCATGTCCACATCGTATTACTCGGGCATAACGATGCCACTCGAACCCACCTACCCCTGGTGTGACTTCCGGCAAGATCGCTTCGAGCGGCGTGGCTCTGAGCGACGGCGTTAGCCTCAAGAACGCATGGCTCATGAGTTCATTTACACCTGTTACAAACTTGCCCGCCACTACCCGCCCGATCGGACGGTGCTAGAGAATATCTCGCTGTCGTTCTACCCCGGGGCAAAAATCGGCGTTATCGGATCGAATGGTTCGGGTAAGTCGAGTCTGTTGAAAATCATGGCGGGGATTGATGATGGCTACTCCGGTGAAGCTCGACTCACGCCTGGGTTCACTGTTGGTTACCTCGCTCAGGAACCAGAACTTGACCCAAATAAGGATGTCCGGGGCAACGTTATGGATGGTGTTGCCGAAGTTCAGTCGCTCATCGATCGTTACAACGAGGTGATGGCGAAATGGGCTGACCCTGACGCCGACTACGACAAGATCGGCAAAGAGCAAGCCGAACTGGAAGACAAAATCGCCGCAGCTGATGCGTGGAGCCTTGATCGAAACGTCGAGATCGCGATGGATGCGCTTCGTTGCCCACCCGACAATGCCGACGTCAGCACACTGTCTGGTGGTGAGCGTCGACGTGTCGCATTGTGCCGTCTGTTACTGAGCCGGCCTGACCTGCTGCTCCTCGACGAGCCCACAAACCACCTCGATGCCGAGAGTGTCTATTGGCTAGAGCGGTTCTTGCAGGATTACAGCGGCACCGTTGTCGCAATCACTCACGACCGTTACTTCCTCGACAACGTCGCACAGTGGATTCTCGAACTTGATCGGGGGCGCGGTATCCCGTTCGAGGGGAACTACTCCAGTTGGCTTGAGCAGAAACAGGCTCGACTTGCCCAAGAGGAGAAGTCAAACGAGGCTCGCCGTCGAACCCTTGAGCGAGAACTCGATTGGGTGCGAATGGCACCAAAAGCGCGCCAGGCGAAGGGCAAGGCGCGACTCGCAGCATACGAAAAACTGCACGCAGAGGCCGAAGCCGATGGCGACACCTCGAATCGCCTCGAGATTGCAATCCCGCCAGGTCAACGTCTCGGCGACACCGTGATTGAAGTCTCGGGTCTTTCAAAAGGGTTCGGTGATCGACTGCTCATTGAAGACCTTTCGTTCTCGCTTCCTCCTGCAGGCATTGTCGGCATCATCGGTGCTAACGGTGCCGGTAAGACCACGTTGTTCCGCATGCTTGCAGGCCTTGAAGCTGCTGATGATGGCGACATCACCATCGGGTCAACGGTGCAGATGAGCTACGTCGATCAGAACCGTGATGACCTTGATGCTGAAAGCACGGTCTACGAAGAGATCACCGGCGGTGATGATCATGTGATCGTTGGTAATCGTGAGGTGCACGGACGTGCCTATGTTGCAAGTTTCAATTTCAAAGGCACCGATCAACAGAAGCCGGTCGGAAAGCTGTCTGGTGGTGAACGAAATCGAGTGCATCTTGCGAAACTTCTCAAGTCAGGTGGCAATGTTCTGCTCCTTGACGAACCAACAAACGACCTTGATGTCGACACACTTCGCGCACTCGAAACAGGGTTGGAGTCATTCCCTGGCTGTGCTGTGGTCATTTCTCACGACCGATGGTTCCTCGACCGCATTGCGACTCATGTTCTTGCTTTTGAGGGCGACAGCCAAGTTCGATGGTTTGAAGGCAACTTCTCTGAATATGAAGAGTTCCGCCGCAAAGAACTCGGTGTGAGCGCAGACCAGCCCCAACGAATCAAGTACAAGAAACTTGCGTAATGTCGACGGCCGCCGCTGAAGGCGATCAAGAACTCGCGACGCGTCTTGCCGTCGAGGCCGGCGAGTTGCTCGTGCGCACCCGTGCCGACCTCTTCGCCCAGGGCCTGAACCATTGGTCGGTAAAAGATGCAGGTGACGATGCGGCTCAAAGTTTTTTGATGAATGAACTTCGGGCGCTGAGGCCTGATGATGCTGTGCTGTCGGAAGAGGGCCGTGAAGATCCGCGCCGCTTTTCCGGAGGACGGGTGTGGATTATTGACCCACTCGACGGGACCCGTGAATTTGCCGAGCGCGATCGAGTTGATTGGGCTGTCCATATTGCACTGTGGCACGACAACCATTTCGTGGCTGGCGCAGTTTCGCTGCCGGCGCTCGGGCAGGTATTCGCAATGGACCCTGCGCCAGTTCTGCCCGACATAACTCGGCCGCGGCCCATCTTGATCACGTCTCGAAACCAGGCGCCTCCATCTGCGCACTGGGTTGCCCGCGGACTCGACTGCGATGCTCTGCGGCTCGGTTCGGCTGGTGCGAAGACGATGGCGGTGATCACTGGCACCGCTGATATCTACGTGCACGACGGTGGCATGTATCAGTGGGATTCCGCTGCGCCAGCTGCCGTCGCTCAAGCAGCAGGACTCCACGTCAGCAGAATCGATGGCTCACCAATCATCTACAACGGCCGAGACGCGTGGCTTCCCGACCTCATCGTCTGCCGACCCGAACTTGCTGATCCGGTTCTGCGAGCCTTGTGGGGATGAGCGCAACAGAACTCCCTGCTTCGGATGATCTTCGAGCCATTCGGTACCGGTTCGACGGACCGGTAGCCATCGTTGAACTGCATCGACCTCATCGAGCGAACGCCTGGAATGGCACGATGCACGGGGAGTTCTTGGCCGTGATGCGCCACTTCGAGACGCTTGACGATGTTCGAGCGGTGGTGGTCACCGGAACCCCGCCAGCCTTCTCAGTCGGGGGAGACTCGCAAGCCCTCGGTGACCACGCCGAACGCGGCTCTTATGACACCGGCCTTGCGAACAATGTTGTTCGTCCGGGGGGACAACTTCGTCAAGAATTCGATGAGGATCTCTCGTGGATGTTTGGCTATCGGCTCCCGATTATCGCTGCGGTGAACGGATCGGTAGCCGGGGTGAGTTTCGCTCTTGCCTGTTTCTGTGACCTCCGCTTTGGCTCAGCTCCTGCAAAGATCACGACGGCGGCACCCAAACTCGGTCTTCCTGCCGAATACGGCTTGTCGTGGACTCTTCCACGTCTCATTGGTACCACCAGAGCCGCCGACCTTTTGCTCTCGGGCCGGGTCGTGACCGTTGCTGAATCAGCCGACTGGGGGTTATGGAACGAAGTGCTTCCCGACGGCGAAGCCACCTTGGACGCAGCGGTGGCATACGGTCATCTTCTTGCCGCCACCACCGGCCCTCACGCAGTTGAGCATGCGAAACGGCAACTCTACGAAGACGTCTTGAGAGGTGACCCTGCGGCGTCGGTAGCCGAATCGAAGGAGCTTCTCGATGTAGCAATGGGTACCGATGAGTACCGAGAAGGCATTTCGGCATTTCTTCAACGTCGACCGCCAAAGTTTTAGATACACCACAAAGTTCTGAGCACGACATGACCTGCGACGTCTCAGTCGGCAGAATGGATTGGGTGACCGTCACCGACGACCAATTCCCCGAATTTTCGCACGACGCTCTACCGGCAGATTGCGAATGGGCCGCCTTCACCGACACGGCACCTTGGGTCCTCAGCGCCGACTCAATTGCGTGGTCGAGGGGTCTCGATGTTATTCGTGATCAGGCGAAGGCTGAAGTTCCAAAGCTGACCCGTCCTGGGAAAGTTCCCAATGTCGGTCGAATGCTCGTCGTAGTCGGCCGCATGGGATGGGCCGTCGGAAACTGGTGGGTGCGTAAGCGCCTTCGTCGCTTCTCTTCCACGGAAGCTTCACGCGCCGATCTCTCACGTCGCCTTCGCAGTGCAATCGAGTCACTCGGAGCGACGTACATCAAGCTGGCTCAAATCATTTCTTCTGGCGACGGATTGTTCCCCGGAGAACTCGTCGACGAGTTCAAAAAGTGTCGTGACCAGGTGCCCGCCGAAAACTTCGATGTGGTGAAGCGCACTATCGAACGCGACCTTGGTCGACCTCTCAACGAGGTATTCCAGTCAATTGACTCGACCGAGCTGGCAGCTGCGTCAATCGCCCAGGTCCACCGGGCAACCCTGCTCGACGGCACCGAAGTCGTGATCAAGGTGCAACGACCCGATGTTGCTCGCCTCGTTCGTACCGATCTCAAGGTGATGGCGTGGCTTGCCCCACACCTCGTCGGTCGAATTCCAGTTGCTGCACTTGCGAATCCTCCCGCTCTGGTCGAGCTGTTCGCAGAGACCATTGTTGAAGAACTCGACTTCCGTCTCGAAGCGGCGAACATGGTTGATGTTGCCAAGGTGCTCAACGATCTTGGTCAAACTCGATATGTCGTGCCTCGTCCTCACCCGCAACTGGTGACGACTCGGACGCTCGTCATGCAGCGAATCGATGGTTTCAATTTTGATGATGTCACCGGAATGCAAGACGCCGGCATTGACACCGAAGATGTCATCAGAACCGGAATGGTTGCGTTCATGGAGGGAGCATTGATTCACGGCATCTTCCATGGCGACTTACATGGCGGAAACCTCTTCGTCCTTCCCGACGGGCGCACCGCTCTTCTCGACTTTGGTATCACTGCCCGTCTAGATGATGATCGCCGACGGGCGTTCCTTCGACTCATGATGACCGCAACCACTAATGATCTCACCGGTCAGATGGCTGCTCTTCGTGACCTTGGTGCTCTCCCTCTCGACACCGACCTTCAAGCGGTCATTCACGACCTTCGTCTCGACGAAGCGCCGATCGACCCGACGACTCTCAGCGGGGAAGAAATGGTTGCTGAGGTACAGCGTGTGGTGAAGGCCCTGCTGTCGTATGGTGCTCGCCTTCCGAAAGAACTCATGCTGTATGTGAAAAACATGGTGTTCCTTGACGGAGCGATCGCGCGACTTGCACCCGACCTTGACCTCCTCGCAGAGGTGGCAAACATTTCGATGATGTTTGCGTCACGCCATGGTGAGCGTCTCATGACCGAGATCGGAATTGACGCAGCGAAGATGCAGGTCAATCTCGACAGCGTGAAAGCCGGCTTTGGCGTCGACCTGTCGACCGATCGTCTCACGTATAGAGAACTTCAAGAGCGCAGAGAACTCATCCAGAAGCGAATGCGCTCTCACGTTGAGCGCACGCGACGTTCTGCGAACGTCTAGTTTCATTGCGTGCGAATTCTTATTGCTCGGTGCTCGGTCGATTATGTCGGCCGTTTGTCTGCTCACCTTCCCGAAGCTGTTCGACTCATCATGGTGAAGGCAGACGGGTGCGTAGCAATTCATGCTGACGGCGGTGCGTATAAACCGCTCAACTGGATGAACTCGCCGAACGCTCTCACTGACAATGGCGATCACTGGGTCGTGACCAATCCAAAAGGTGAAACGCTCACGATCAATCTCGTAGAAGTACTCGATGAAGTCTCACACGAATTTGGTGAAGATCCAGGACTCACCAAAGACGGCGTTGAGGCCCACCTGCAAGAACTGCTCGCCGCCTCGCCTGAGGTGATGGAGGATGGTCTGCGACTCGTCCGTCGCGAATATCCGACTGCGATTGGCCCGGTTGATCTCGTCTGTCGCGACGCTGACGATGGCGTGGTTGCCATCGAGGTGAAACGGCGCGGTGAAATCGATGGTGTCGAGCAGCTCAGCCGTTACATCGAACGCCTCCATCTCGACTCATCGCTGGGGGATGTTCGTGGCATGTTTGTTGCCCAGGTCATCAAGCCCCAGGCCAGAGTTCTTGCCGAATCTCGTGGCTATCGCTGTGTCGAGGTTGATTACGACGCGCTTCGAGGTCTCGCACCCGATGAGCTGCGCCTGTTTTGACAGGTGTGCCGTCAATGAAAATTCGCTCGGGAGTATCGTTCACCTAATGCGGCCAATTACCGGCGTCGTTCAGCACTACGACTGGGGCACGACTGACGCAATTCCTGAGTTTCTTGGCGCTATGCCTGACGGTCAACCGTGGGCGGAATATTGGTTGGGCACTCACCATCGGGGGCCTACAACATTTGAAGATGGTGTTGCGCTCGAAACCGTCACCGGCGAGCTTCCCTATTTGTTGAAGTTGTTGTCAGCGGGTAGTCCTCTCTCGCTGCAGACGCATCCAAACACTGAACAGGCGGCTCACGGGTTTGCGGCTGGCTATTTTGACGACCCGCATCCAAAACCAGAACTTTTTGTTGCAACGACACAATTCACTGCGCTCTGCGGAATTCGCCCTGTCGACGACAGTGTTGCCCTGTTGCGTGAAGTAGGTCTTGATGATGTCGCTGAGCAATTGATTTCTGACGGCCCGCAATCGGTGATCGCAGATCTGTATTTCGGTCGACTCGATGCTCAAACGATCGTCGATGCGTGTGCGCGATCAGCACGACCGGAGTCTGCTCTCGTTTCACGTTTTGATGCGATGTATCCAGGTGAGCCCAGCGTTGCTGTCACGCTCTTGCTCAACCTTGTCACTCTCGAACCCGGCGAGGCACTGCGTCTCGAGGCGGGAAACCTGCATGCTTACGTCTCTGGCACGGGCATTGAGTTAATGGCGTCAAGCGACAATGTGGTTCGGGGTGGTCTCACCACGAAACCGGTTGATGTCGAACTCTTGCTCAGCACTCTTGACGCCACTCCACTCGCTCGACCGGTGCTGCCGGCCGGCGAGAGCTTCGAGTTGGGAGGCGCCGGGGTCAGGCTCTGCCGGCTGCACGCAGGCAGCGATGCTGTTGCCGATATCCACTCAATCGCACTTCGCGATGATGGCATTGCGTTCTACACCGCTCCGGGAGAGTCGATCGATTCGACAGTGGGATGTTGGGTCGTCGTTGGCGCCACTGGCGCGGACAACTGAACGACTAGTCAGCGCTGTTTAGTGCCGCGTGCATTGCGTCGGTTCCAGCAATGAGCGCCGCGGCCTCATCGTCGGTGAGTACAGCGAAAGCGGGCTCGAGAATCTCGTTCGTCATCGCTTCGGCCCGATCACGCTTTGCAATGTCATCGGCGGTCGGTTCACCAACTTCACCCTCCGCCCAGCCAAAGGTCGCAACATCATTCGGACGTTTAATGGCATGTGCCATTACTGAGGGGAGTCCAACCGCTGCAATCGCTGTGAGGTGCACGCTGCCTCGTAGTTCGCGCAGCACCATGGCCTGATGGAAGGCTGCCGCAGGTGCGTCGCTCGGCACCGGCTCGGCTTTCAACCCTGCAAAAAGTGCAAACGACGAATCATCGACTGCGTCGAAGATCTTTTGTACCGCAGCGACATACTCTTCAAGCCCGTCTAGGTCGGCAAAATGTGCACGGCCATGAGCGTGGGCGCACGCGATGTACTCGCGAGCTGCATCTCGAGGCGCAATTTTCTCGCGGCCACCATTCCACAACTTTTCGATCATTCCAGGGTTGAAAGAGCCGAACGCAGAGTGCACCACCGCGGGCTCCACGTCTCCGAGCACCCCTCCTCGGCCAATGATGTAGAAGTAAAACCCTCCAAGGCCAAACTCCTTTCCACGTCCGACTGTTTCTGGTGTGAAGTAAAACGCAGCACCGATGTCACCGGTCTTTTGCGCAACGGCTGAGACTGTTTCCTAAGCGTTCATGGGTCTAGATGTTCACACGCTCTTGTCGCCATCAACGAACCGGCGTACCTCGGGTGCGCGACCCGTATTTCCATACGCGATGCCTGACATTGTCTTCATCTTTTCGAATTCGTGATCGATGAGACGGGGAGCTGCAGCCAACAGACCACCGTCGGCAACTACGCACTGCCCGGTCACAAATCGCGACTCGTCAGTTGACAGCCAATACATAACATCGGCGATGGCTGTGGCGTCACCACGATCGGGCCATGGCTGGATTTCTGCTCTCCATGAGTCGGTGCGCTCCGGCTTTCCTCTCGTCAACAACTCGGTGTAAATCGCTCCTGGGCATACCGCATTTACGCGAATGCGGTGCTCTGCGAGTTCAGAGGCGGTGGTCATCGTCAGTGAAACAACACCCGACTTGGTTGCGGAGTAGGCCTGTGGCCCAGCGCCGCCCGAGATTCCGGCAATACTCGCCGTATTCACGATCGTGCCGCCGTTGCCGAGCCCGATCATTGCTCGAGCGGCATGTTTGGTACCAAGAAACACCGAGCGCATGTTGATCGCGAAGGTTGCATCCCACTCTTCAACTTCTTGTTCAGTGATGGGACCAAACGCTCCGCCGACGCCCGCATTGTTCACCATCGAATCAAGACGTCCGTAACGATTCATTGCGAGTTCGACCAGTGCCGCTACATCGATCTCTTCGGCGACATCGACGGGAAGAAATGCGAGCCGGGCACCAGCATCAATTTCACGTAGCAAGCTCGCTCCGCGTTCTTCGTTGAGATCTCCGACGACAACCGACCATCCTTCACTGAGGAACCGTTCTGCTGCCGCTCGCCCGATGCCGCCACCGCCGCCGGTGACGATCGCAACCTGTGCTGTGTTGTTACCTGCGTTCATTTTCTTAGTTTGCCGTTCGACGCCCGACAGATTGTTACTGGCAGAGACGCGATAGTCGCCGCAGACCTATCAAGATCATCCGAGCGAACAGGTCAGGATTGGCGCCGCTCAACTCGGGATATCGATCAATGCGAACGTGCCCGCAGCACTCACTACCTCACGGTTCTCCGTATCGGTGACGATCGCGTCGACATGAACGACCCGTCGTCCTGCGCGACGAACAGTTGCCGTGGCTGAAATGTGACCTACTCCGCAAGGACGGAGGAACCGGGTGTGAATGTCGATCGTCGTGCACCAGTACCCCTCAGGAATGACACTCATCACTGCGGCTCCCATTGCGGTGTCAAGCATCATGAAAGGGATACCGCCGTGCACCACTCCGTGGGGATTCAGATGTCGCTCGTCAACATCGAGCGACGCGGTTGCGGCTCCGTCGCCCTTGTCGATGGTGAATCCCACCATCTCCTGAAGAGGGAATGAGAGCGGATCTGGAGAGGGTTTTACATCGTTGGCCACAGCACCGGACACTAATTCGCAGTTGATCCCCAACTCGATCGAATCATTGGTCATTGTGGCCTCTCACTAGGCTCACCGCCGTGGAACTTCGTCCGACCGAAATAGAGATCCAACGTCATCGAGTGCAGCGCTGGTTTGCGGTTGATGACCAAAAGACTCACACCGAAGAAGAATGGACGGAGCATGAGGCGGTCGGCTACCTGGTGTTGACCAATGAGAGATTGATATTCGAACCAACCCGCTTTGAGCAAGCATTGAGGCGCAAGATGTTTGCAATTCCGCTGAGAGTCCTCAATGTTGCTGCAATTTTTTCGTACTCGGGATATGACCGAGGTGGGATTCGTCTCAAGCAGCCGGCACAGCATTGGGAGTGCGAACTCTCTGTCATCACGGCTATTGAACGTGATGACGAAAAGGAAAAGAGCCTAAAGGTACAACTTCCTCGGATTCGAGTGATGACGACCGACTCGTTCTACCGTTTCGCTATTCCCAAGAAACAGTTCGAGGGTGTGTTGCGAGAGCTTTCTCTCGCCGTTGGTGATTCACCGCACGCCGAATAAGTGACTTCTCTTGCGCAATCGCGTGAATGATCTGCGTCAAGTTCGTCACCAACTGACGGCGCCGCTCCCCCAGATGTCGTGCGGTTCGTGGCCTCGTATGGAGGTGCCGACTCGGGCTTCGCTCTCGCTTTTCATCACAATCAGGTAATGGAATTCGGTATTTGCGTCGCCTCAAGGCCTTCAGACATTGGTTATGTCCAACTTGCCGAGCAACTCGGCTATTCACATATGTGGGCTGCCGACAGCCAAATGATCTGGTCAGATGTGTATGCGTTCATGGCGCTCGCCGCAGCGGCAACGACGACGATGAAGTTGGGCACAGGCGTTGCTGTTGCGCCGACACGCCCTGCACCGGTCACTGCCGCCGCTCATGCAACGATCAATGAAATTGCACCCGGGCGGGTGTTCTGTGGAATCGGTACCGGTAACACCGCAATGCGAATAATGGGTCACCCACCGATGCGAATTGCAGAATTCGATCGGTACCTCGGCGACCTTCGAGGCTTTCTTGACGGCGAAGAAGTTGACTTCGAATTTCGTGGCCGCATCGCCCCAACTCACCATCTCATGCCCGACAGCGGCTTCGTGCGCTTTGAGCCACGAATTCCGATGTGGGTGTCGGCCTTTGGTCCGAAAGCAATGCGACTCGCAGCTCTTCACGGCGATGGACTCGTCACTTCGGTACCACCGCAACCGGCCGCTGTTCGATATGCACGCCAGCGTCTGGAGCAGGCCGCCGATGAAGTTGGGCGACAGATCGATCGCAAGTCGCTCCCGATTACGACACTGACCACAGCACTTGTTCTCGAAGAGGGTGAGTCACTTGACAGTGAGCGTGTCCGCCGCCAGACCGGGGCATTCGCGATTGCGAGCCTTCATTACTCGTACGAGCAGGTACAACAATTTGGTCGACGACCGCCCGAATACTTGTCAGACATTTGGGGCGACTACGTCGCTGAACTCGAAAACACTCCTCCGGAACGCCGCCATCTTCGAACACACCTTGGCCACAACTGCTGGGTCGTTCCCGAAGAAGAAAGGTTTGTGACCCCCGAGCTCATTGATCGAACCTGCCTCGTTGGTACCGCCTCCGAACTTCAGAACAGGGTCGACGAACTCGAAGATGCAGGTCTTGACCAGATCATTCTTCTCCCTCCGCTCGACGAAAAAGAAGCGGTCATCACCGACGTCGCTCAGGCCCTCCTCAGCTCATAGAGGTATCGCCGTCGGCGCAACGTAGCATCATTGCGTGCTCATTCGACGCTGGTTCTTCTTGATGGCGGGCCTCTCGTTTTTCGGGTTCAGTCTTGGGCTTGTTGTGCGCGCCGATCTTGGGCTTGCGCCGTGGGATGTCTTTCACCAAGGCGTGTCTCAGCAACTCGGATGGTCGCTTGGCACCGTCATTGTTGCGACAAGCTTCGTCGTCGTCGTGCTGTGGATTCCAATTCGCGAACGTCCTGGCATTGGCACTCTTGCCAATGCGGTTCTCGTCGGCATCTGGGTGGATATCTCCCTCTGGATGTTGCCTGAAGTCTTGTCGTCGCTTGTGCTCCGATTTGTCGTGCTCGCAGTTGGCATCGTGGTGAATGGTGTCGCAACTGGCCTCTATATCGGTGCTCGATTTGGGTCGGGTCCTCGCGATGGATTGATGACAGGACTCGCAGCGCGTGGCTACTCGGTTCGGGTGGTGCGCACAATCATTGAAGCGATCGTGCTTATCAGCGGCTTCGCTCTGGGCGGCTCAGTCGGTCTTGGAACCGTGTTGTTTGCGGTCGCGATCGGGCCGATCGCTCATCAAGCAATTCCGTTCTTCACGGGGTTCACGGCCGCTGTAAACAAAGAATCGGTCATGCCGTCATCCGCTTGAACTCTTCGGCAAGATATTCAGCAACTTCGCAGCCGCACAGGTGGCCGGTCGATGACGTTGTTGCGTTGTTGATTGGCGTCGAACCCATGACGCGACGTTAGGTCACTCAGCAGCTGCGAATTGACGTCGACGCTGATGGGGCTGACAAGAGGCACATTGCACCGCTACCGGTCGCTTAGGCCCCAACGACGACGCTGCCGCCATCTCGCAGAGCCCGACTGACGGTAGTCCAGCCCACCGCCACAACGTCGTTACCCGGTCGCTGAACCAGCTGGCAGCAACTCGATGTGACTCGGGCCGAGACCACAGCAGCCACCGATTGCGAGACAGCCTAGATCTCGCCAGCGCTGGGCGTAGTCAGCGAAGACCGACGGCGCCATGACATCGTTGAAGTTCCAACTTGGCATCTCGAAGTGGCCACTATCGGGGTACACCGCAATTGGTCCGCTCCAGTGGGTACGAATTTCGAGGAGGGCCGGCTCGATGAGGTCGGCGCGCGAATGCATGATGCTGACCGCTTCGACTCGGGCATCGATGAGATGGAAAATGTCGGAGATTGGGCGTTCTGCGTGCTTGTCGTACAATATCGGTCCGCCGTGAGACCCTTCACGAACACTGAGCCCGAGCCACACCGGAAGACCGGTTGCACAGGCAGTCCTGGCGGCAATTGCCGCTCGGTCTGGGTGGTACATCATCTCGAGAAGAATCATGTCGACACCTGCGGCGAGCAGTGCTGAGGCATGTTGCTCGCAGTCGTCTTCAAAGCCCGGTGGAACATCGCCGAGAGTTGGGTCGACCATGTCGGTTCCTGCCATGTGTGGAATCATGTGCGACATTGATCCAGCGACAGCAGACGTATGTTCTCGACCGCATTCAACGGTCGCTTCGCGCGCGATCGCAACTGCTCGCTCAATAAGGAACGAGTGATTCTGCCCCTGGCCGGCAGCCCTCAGCATGCTCGGCACGCTTGCGTAGGTATTCGCTGTGGTGATGTCGCATCCGAGGTTGAGATAATCCTTGTGAATTTCACGTAGCACGTCACCGTGCTCAGCCACCGACGGCCCACACCAGGCATCAGCGTCCATTGGCACGCCGCGGCGTTCCAACTCGGTGCCTATTGCACCGTCGAGGCGAACGAAGTGGTTGCGACGCAATTTGTCGGCAATGTACTGGTGCCCCATGGGCTTGAGGTTAGCGACAGCGCATTACTTCATGTGCTCACATCATCTTGCACAGAGTGCGCGCCACCTCTAAGTTCTGCTCCGTGCAAAAGAATCCTCCTGCTGCGCTCACCGGGCTTCACCTCATTGCGACATGGTTCATGGTTGGGTTGATCTGGACGATCCACACCGTGCACTACCCACTCTTCGCCATGGTGGGTGACGAGACCTACCTCGAATTCCAAGCGGCTCATGTCGACCGAATTGGAAAACTGCTTCTCGTCCCGTGGGCAGCAGAAGGAGCGACCGCTCTCCTTCTGCTCATCTGGGCCTGGCGTCAACGTGATCAAGCTCTCTTACCGCCACTCGTCATCGGCGGTATCGCAATGGGCGTGGTGTTGATTGTCAGCGGCTTCTTCTCTGCACCTGCTCACGCCGATCTCGCAAATGGATTTGTTCCGGAGGTGCACGACCGATTGATGACTGCAGATCTTGTTCGCACGCTGGCATGGACGCTGCGAGGGGTGACTGCGAGCTGGGTCTCCGTCGTGATCTGGAAACGCAGAACATCATGATCTTCGAACACTGGGGGTCAACCGATGAAGAGATCAAAGAGGATCTGCCAGGCGACGACCTCATTGGCAGTCCTGCGTTCAGCGCGACGCGATCGATCACCATCTCTGCAACACCAGCGGAGGTGTTTCCGTGGGTTGCGCAGCTCGGTTTTGGACGGGCTGGCTGGTACAGCTACGACCTCATTGACAACTTTGGACGCAAAAGTGCGACCACGCTTCACCCCGAATGGGCAGTGCACTTGGTAGGAGATGTGGTACCCGGTGGCCCGATCAACTTTTCCGTGAGGAAGATTGATGCGCCCAACCACCTTGTTCTCGAACTCTCGAGCTCCCGCCGCTCGCCTCGACTTACATTCACGATGAGTTATGTTCTGCGCCCGATTGGTGATTCAACTCGGCTTATCTCTCGTGTCCGCAGTGGATTACGCGTCCCTTATGGCACGGTTCTTCTTCGCTCAACCCTCGGACCAGGTGACGGTGTAATGCTCCGGCGCCAACTGCTCGGCATCAAAGAGCGGGCCGAGCAGCACAGCCAATAGTTCGCCGAATTGCCGCCCCACATAAGGTGGAAGTTATGCAAATTGCTGGATCAACCGCATTCATCACCGGCGGGGCCTCTGGCCTTGGGGCCGCTACCGCACGGCACCTCGCATCACTTGGAGCCCGGGTGGGTGTGCTCGATCGAGATGGTGAACGTGGTGCGGCGATTGCGTCTGAAATCGGTGGTGTCTCCGCCGAGTGCGACGTGTCTTCTGCCGAATCTTTAGAGGCGGCCTTCGCCCACCTCGTTGAACAACTCGGAGCGCCTCGCATCACTATTGCGTGTGCTGGCGTTGGCGCGGGAAAGAAAGTTATCGGACGCAACGGTCCGCACCCGCTCGATGAATTTGAACGCATTGTCAACATCAACCTCATCGGCGTCTTCAACATCGTTCGACTAGCTGCCTGGGCAATGCACGATCTTGAGCCAGTTGGTGCTGATGGCGAACGTGGAGTGATCGTGACGACAGCTTCAATTGCTGCGACTGACGGCGTTGACGGCGGGGTGTCGTATTCGGCGTCAAAGGGTGGCGTGCTTGGCATGACGTTGCCGCTTGCACGCGACCTCGCACCATGGGGAATACGCGTTGTTTCTATTTCCCCCGGATCGTTCGACACGCCTCTCGTGGAGGGGATGCCAGATGAGTACGCCGAACAGATGGCGGCAACAACACCGTTCCCTCCTCGATTTGGTCAAGGACCCGAGTACGCCCACCTGTGTGCCCACATCATTTCGAACACCATGTTGAATGGTTCTGATATGCGAATCGACGGCGGCATGCGTATGGCTCCATCACGTTTGAGGTGAACGTTATGGTAGAGATCAACCTGCTTGACCCCCATGCGATCGATGACCCTCACGGTTACTTTCGTCAGTTCCGTGACGGTGGGCCGATTCAGTGGAGCGATCGCCACCGTGCGTGGATCGTGATGGGGCACCCTGAACTCAATGCAGCATTCCGCGACCCTCGTCTCTCCACCGAGCGCATGTCTGGTTTCAGGGAACGTCTCAGCGGGCCTCGGGCAGAGGCGTTGTCGATGGCCATCGATCTTCTCGATGGCTGGATGCTCTTTCACGAGCCACCCGAGCACACTCGACTTCGTGGCCCTCTCGCTCGATCATTTACTCCACGTTCAGTGAACGCGTTGGAAGATCGAGTGCAACAGATCGTCGATGACCTTCTCGACAAGATGGCGGCGACCTCTGATGGTGATCTGGTCGAGTTGCTCACCCATCCGCTTCCAGCTGCGGTTATTGCCGAATTGTTCGGTGTTCCGATCGACGAACGCGATTGGCTTGCCAACTGGTCAGAAAAGTTTGGTGTTGTTGTCTTTGGTGCCGTTGGTCGTGGCGATTACGACGAGGTTGCACGTGCAGCAGGAGCAGAACTCGAAGGTCGCCTGCAGCCGCTGTTCGATCGTTACCGTTCGGAGCCCGAAGACAACCTGCTTTCTCTTCTTCTTGCCGAAGAAAACGAGGTTGACGGTCTCACGCAGATTGAGCTCCTTGGCGCGTGTTCTCTTTTGCTGTTTGCGGGACACGACACGACGGCGTCACTTCTCGGTTCGGCCACCGTCGCACTGTGCAGGAGTCCTGATGTTCAACGCACATTCACCACCCTTGAAGGTGACGACCTCGATACCGCAGTCGAAGAACTTCTTCGTTTCGAGGCACCAGCCAAAGCAATGATGCGAACCGTCGTTGAAGATAATGAAGATTCTGGGGTTGAGATGCGTACCGGACAGTCGGTGTTTCTCAATATCTTGGCTGCCAACCGTGATGACCGTGTGTTCGACTCACCCGACGACATCGTTCTCGATCGTGATCCAAATCCGCATCTCACATTCGGGTTTGGGCACCATTTCTGTCTTGGTGCAGCTCTCGCTCGACTCGAAGCCAAAGCAACTCTGTCATCGCTATTCCAGCGATTTCCAAACCTCCGGCTTGATGGAGATCCAACGTGGCGTCCGACGATCAGCGACAGATCACCGAAGTCAGTTCCACTGCGATGGTGACATCATTCACCACCTTCGTCTGAACTGCATTCGCACGGTTTAGCATTTTGGCTGTTACCGTCCTCGCCGCTGATCGGGACTTCCGGTCGGTGGGTTCGCAGAACGGGATGTAGTTCCTCCGATCATCGTGAGCCACCCCTCCCCCAAATATGAACTCATCGGCTTTGCGCTGAGCACGAAGTTACTGCGCCCACCTCTTTTGGAGAATTTCCATGTCATTGACAGAATCCGAACCACGCGCGCTGACATTTGAAGAACTCGGTGTCCCCGACTTCATTTGCCGCTCGCTTCACCGCCGCGGCATCGACGAACCATTTGCTATCCAACGCGTCGCTATTGCCGACATCATGCAAGGAAATGATGTTTGCGGTGCTGCGCCAACGGGGTCTGGCAAGACACTTGCCTTCGGAATTCCTCTCGTAGCGATGACCCGAAAGGGCAGTCCTCGTCGGCCAACATCTCTAGTGTTGTCTCCGACGCGTGAATTGGCCGATCAGATCGCATCTGAAATGGAACCGTTGTCGAACCGAACATCGATTACCACGGTGTATGGCGGCGTTGCGTATGGAAAACAAGTCAATGCCCTCAAGCACGGCACCGACATTCTCGTTGCGTGCCCGGGGCGTCTCGAAGACCTCATGGAGTCGGGCACCGTCGAACTCGATGACATCGAGCGTGTCGTCATTGACGAAGCCGACCGGATGGCCGACATGGGCTTTTTGCCTGCAGTGCGTCGCATTCTCGATGCCACCACATCGCGTACTCAAACGATCTTGTTCTCAGCCACCCTCGACGGTGATGTCGCTCATCTCGTAAAGCATTACCAGAATGATCCCGTGCGGCATGAGGTGGTGCCTGAGCACAACAGCATCTCGCTTGCTGATCACCGATTCTGGACGGTTGCTCGCGACGCACGGGTAAGCCTGCTCGCCGAAACGGTCGCTGCGGCGTGGCCAACGATCGTGTTTTGCCGCACCCGTCATGGCGCTGATCGCCTGACGAAACAGCTCGCACGAGATGGCATCACCGCGGTCTCCATTCATGGCGGAAAGAGTCAACCTCAACGAACCCGAGCTCTCGCAGAGTTCACCGAACACCGAGCACAAGCACTCATCGCCACCGATGTTGCTGCTCGCGGCATACATGTTGATGACGTGACATCAGTGGTGCACTTTGACCCGCCGGAAGACCACAAGGCCTATATTCACCGTTCGGGACGCACCGCTCGTGCCGGGCAAGGCGGTGTGGTTGTCTCTCTCATCGAGCCAAACGGTCGTCGAGCCGCACGTCGCATGCAGCGCGAAGTCGGTATCGACGTGGAGATCGTCGATCCTGATGTTGCATCGATCACCTCATTTGGTGATCCCACGGCGACACTCGCTCCGGGACGTGAAGTGCGTGAGCGCCAGCGTCCGTCGTCGAAGCAGCGTCAAGGGTCGCAACCCAAGAAGACTGGTAGTCGACTCGGCAAGAAGCGAAGTAATACGTCACAACGTGGTGACATGTTGTCAACGCGTGGTGATCGCAAACCGCATCGTGGCCAGGGGTCTCGCCAAAATGACCAGCTCTCAGAGGCACGACGCAGCGACTCAAATGACCGACCTCGTCGAACTACTGAGGACCAACGAGATCGGCAGCGCAGAGCAGAGGGCGACGGCTCCTCCCGGAACAATCGCGGCGAGCGTCGCCAAAGTGGGCCCGCCTCGCATCGAAAAGGAGCGAGGGCTGGCCAGCGTCGTGCGTCCTCGGGCGGTCACCGCAAAGGTCAATCCCCTCGAGCTCGCACCTCAAGCCGTCGCGGTTAGGCCGGGCTGTAACGCCACTTCGAAACATCGTGCTCACCACGAAACGAGTGCTCTTCGGTAAGGTCAACTAGTTGGTCGCCACGTTCAGATCAAGGAGATGCTGTGGATCCGGTTGATATTCCCGACGTTCTCACCGAGGACTTGCACAACAAACTCTCGTCTCTTGCGGTTGCAACGATTACCCATCAACTGCAAGGTCGCGGTATTCAGCACGCCTTCTTGAGCGGCCTGCGACCGCTCCACCCACATCAACGGCTCGTTGGAAGAGCCCGCACGCTTCGCTATGTGGCGTTGCGTGAAGATCGTGTCTCGGAGTTCTCTGCAGGACAGAATGCTCAGCGCAGCATTGTTGAGGCAGTCACCAATGGTGATGTCATTGTGATCGAGGCTCGGGATGTTCCTGATGCTGGCACCGTGGGAGACATTTACGCTCTGCGAGCGTTTCATCTAGGTGCGGTGGGAATCATTACCGATGGCGCGCTTCGTGACACCGAGGCGATCGCCGAACTCGGCAGGCCGGTCTATCACCGGGCATCTCATGGGTCGACGTGGGGACGGCGACATATGCCGTTCAGCCATGATGAGCCCATCACCTGTGCCGGAGTGTTTGTTGAACCGGGTGACGTCATCGTGGGTGACACCGATGGTGCAGTAGTTATTCCATATGCCATTGCGGCCGAGGTTGCTGCAGACGCAGAGGCGCAGGAGCATCGGGAGGCGTTTGCGATCGAGAGGGTGCGGGCGGGGGAATCGCCCCAAGGAATCTTCCCTCTGTCAGAGGAGCGTCGACCCGACTACGAAGCATGGAGCGACTAGCGGTGAGGCATCACACGGTTGCGAGAGTGTCAACCACCTGCCGGCTTACTCACCACAGGTGGTGTGCGGGGGCATCGTGATGTCAGCGCCCCCGGCAGGACTCGAACCTGCGACCTGCGGTTTAGGAAACCGTTGCTCTATCCACTGAGCTACGGGGGCGAGGATGGCCCGAAACGTGGTCCGAAATTCAGAAGCGACGTGTTGGGTTACCGAAAGTTGAGGTTAGCGGCGAAAACTGTTTGCTTGAAGAGCTGCCGAGAGTCAGTAATCAGGTGAAACTGTGATCAGTTTCGCGTATCAGCAGTGGGATTGGGCTGAAGGGCAAAGGACTGTTGCTCGTGGCATCGACAGCGACGCCTCTTGCTAAGACGCTCGCCAGATGCGCTGCTTAGACACGAACCGCAGTAACAACAAGGCGGTACGAAAGCGACGTCGGTGTGCCATCGGCTTTCGAACAGGCAACCAAAGAGATCGACGGGCCGCCATGCGCACGAGCCTCAGCGTAAATGTCTGCTGAATCAGGGCTCACAACCTTGCTGCCAGCAACGCTGTAGCTCCACGACTGTCCTGTCGGGCCTCCCACAGTGATGATGTCGCCGACGTTGAGCAGGTGAATGTTTTCGAACGTTCCGCCTTTGCTAGTCCGGTGAGCAAACGTCACAATGTGCGCGAACTGATCAGGTGTGCCGGAGCCAAGCCAGTGCCAGATAGCGCCAGTGTCGACAACCTCGTTCGAGTCATCTCCACCTTCAACTATCTGATTGAGACCAATCGCTGGGGCGCTCATCGTCCACGGGAATGCAACCGCCGGCGACACCTCCTCCGCGGGCTCTTCATCTGCAGGCTCTTCGGCTGCTACTTCTTCGACGACTTCTTCAACGCTCTCGTCGGTATTTGTGTCAACTTCCCTGGAACCACCAGAGCTATTCGACGTTGCTGAAGGCGTGTCTTCATCCACTTCAGAAGCAACGAGCTCATAGGCGTAGGGGTTTTCGTCAATATTGAGAGTGTTTTCAATTGAGGTCAGCTTCAGGTACCACGGCTCAGAACGCTCATCGTGCTCAACAGCGGCTCGAAGCAAATACCCGTCGATGCGGCTACCGTCAGCGGACGCTCGCTGAGTCGTGAGAACAACGCCAAGCGCCAAAAGGAAGGACAGCGCCAGGCCAGCTGCATCAGTACGCGTCACAACTCTCACTCGTGCTCCATTGCGCTTTTCCATACCCGGCACTTTGCACGCCTCCTGTAAAACGTCACGGGAGCTCAGACCCATCACACGGGTATGGGTCAAAACGTAGTCCGAAATTCGGAAGCGACGCGTGGATTCTCATTTCTCCCGACGACATCATCCCGGAGAAACAAAGGCGGGGGGTTCATTTGCTTTACGATGCTGTTTCGAAGACATCTGGCGTGCACTTTCCTAGTGGATACCAATGTGTAGTTGAAAGCCCAATACTCGAACTGTGGGCTCCTCTGAACGGTCAATCTAGAACGTCGGAGTGTGTTTCATTGGTTGAATCTGGCACCAAGTACGATTTTGACCAAGGCTTCCGCGATTGAGGGTCAAACAAGTTCGTCAGATCCTGAGCCACACCCGTTAGAGAGCACCCCCTAGACGATCTCGGTCTCGGTGACGTTGATCTCGCCAGCTTGGGCGCCAATGTGGCTCCTGAGCAGGTCACGCGCATCATTGAAAGGCTCAAAGTGCGGCCGCCAGCGCCCACCACCGCCCTCGCCAAACGAAACGCCTTCGATCGGGGGTCGGCGCGTAGGCATCCGTTGCGCTTTCAGAGAAAGGGTTAACAAAAACACCCGGTACAGCGATTACCGAGGTATGAGACACAACGCCACCCCCTCTCCCGAAAAGCGTCGGTCCCGCAAAAAGGGGCCTTCAAGTGCTCCGTCTGGACAATCTGTCACGACGGAACACGCCGCTTCAAAATTGAACACGGGGGACTCCAAAAACTTTTGTAGATCTCTCGCACAGCGTTTAAGGACCTCTACCAGTAGCAAGGACTCAACGAAAGCTCTTGTCGCGTCGGCGATGCTGATAGCTGTGGGCATCTTTTCATCTGGCTCAGTCAACTCCGCTCCCATTTTGGACCTCGCCCCAGTCGTCGACGATACCGAAGCAGCGCCCATCACTGCGAACGCCCTAAATCATCCAATTCGAACGCACGATGATCGCAGCCGCAGCTATGGCTACAGCCGTAACAACCTGTCGAATGGCCGCGAAGTAGAACAATCAGAAATCGTTCGCATCGTTCGTGAGGTACTCGCGCAAGCCAGCAGAACCGAGCACGAAATCCTTACCCCTCGGACATCATCAACTCGGGAGACTGTCACCGCGCAAGTTGCGCAATCGACTTGCTTAGAGCGAGCAGCCCAATACGTAAACCAACTCACCGACTCTGTTGGTGCCAAACGCATCGAAGTCGAAGGAGACCCGACGATTGCGCCCCGTGGTGTTTTTGCCTGGAACTCCATCAAAATTCGCGGATGTGTCTCTAAATCGGTCCTTGCGCACGAAGTCGGTCACTACATTCATGCCCTTTCCTCTGACTGGTCATGGGGCACGATGTCGGCTGATTCAATGGTTTTCTGTATCGGATTTGACTCGATAACAGACCGCTGTGAAGGAGGATGGTTGTCTGATGGCGGAAAAACCTACGAAGCACGTGTAGCCCCGGGGGTCGAACACGCCGCACACTGCATCGGATATGTCCTATCAGGCATCTATGGCTCGTACACCAAATGCCCACACCATCATCTCATTACGGAGGCTCACAACCGGATCAAAACTGCTTCA
>Ga0310343_10000200_pt1 | contig 27363 bp, 24 predicted proteins | sample HC15DNA2025_MG_FD_203519 | JGI IMG/M metagenome (GOLD analysis project Ga0310343, IMG submission 203519) | Marine microbial communities from station ALOHA, North Pacific Subtropical Gyre - HC15-DNA-20-25_MG | ecosystem: Environmental > Aquatic > Marine > Oceanic | place: Pacific Ocean: North...
ATTTTTATAAATTTAATCAAAAAAAAATGATTTTATGGGTATAATATTAGCATCTAGTTCTCCAAGACGAAAGAAAATTCTAGAAAAGTTAGGATACAATTTTAGTATTAAAGTTCCTGATATTGATGAGGAAAATATTAATGAATTGAATCCCATTGATTATGTAATAGATGTTTCAATGAGAAAAGGATTAAAAGTTCATCAACAGAATGAAAATGCTTTTGTTCTTTCAGGAGATACAATTGTAGAGTTTCAAAATAAAATTATTGGTAAACCATCTTCTTATCAGGATGCTTTTGAAGTTTTATCTTTATTGTCAGGTAAGTCACATTATGTAATTAGTGCTTTATCCTTAACTTATAATGACAACCAAATCACTATTTTTGATAGCACAAGGGTTTCATTTAAAACATTAAAGAAAGAAGAAATTAACAATTATATAAATAATTTCGATGTTTTGGATAAAGCTGGCTCATATAATATTGAAGATGCTGAGGAATATTTCATTAAAAATATTGACGGATGTTATAATAATATTGTAGGTTTCCCAGAAGAAAAATTTTTAAGTAGTGAAATAAAACAAATTCTTGATTCAAAATGATTTTTTACAACAAATATAAAAAGTTCAGAATCGAAAATAACATCGATTTGAAAGATATTGCAAAAAGAACCAAAATTGATTTGAAATATTTACAAGCATTGGAAAGAGGCAAGTTTGCAGAAATTCCTCCAGTTTATGTTAAATTATTTTTCAAAGCATATATATATGAAATTGGAGTTGATATTAATGAGGCATTGTTTGAGCTTGATAGTTTTTTAAACCAAAAGCCAAATAGTAAAAAATTAAAATTTATACCTGATGAAAGAAATGAGAGTTCTAGTTATTTTAGCAAAATTAATAGCGAAAATTTATTTAATTCATCCGTTTTTATTGGAATTGCATCCTTTCTTTTAATTCTTTTGTTAAGCTTTTCTTTAAACTCAAATAGTCAAATTTCCCAAAAAGATATTGAAGATGAATTAAGAATTACAAAATCTGATTTAATTGAATTCTATTCTTTGAGAAGTGAAGAAGTTCTTTCAATTGATAGCATCTCTAATCCGGTAACAATAAGATTTAAATCAAATATTGAAAATTATATACATTTTTACGATAATTTTTCAGGAAAAGAATTTTTTATATTTGAGGATTCTCTTAATAGTCAATCAAATACATTCACGGAACAGTGGGATGGTCAAGAAAAAGCATTTTTAATTGCAAATACAGTCGATTATGAACTTATTTTATTTTCCGATAACTCATATGAGGATTTTTCCAAAAATATAATTAATGATTTCCCTGTTGAAGTAATCTTAAAGTCAGATCCTTATACAATTATTATCAAAAAATATTTACCAAAAAATTAATTTTAATTTTTTTACATTTTATTAACAATTTTTATTGACATAAACTCTCTCTGTATTGTAAGATAAGTGGTTAATAGTGGGTTAATTTCCCTTATTTTATTATGAGTAGCCAATATACATTTACAGGACAGTTTACGTTTTCTATAGATTCTAAAAATAGAATAAATATTCCTGCTCCGTTGAGAAAACAGTTTTCAACTAAGGATAAGAAAACATTTGTTGTTACAAGAGGTATCGATCAATGTGCATGGATTTATCCTATTGGTGAATGGAATTTTATTCAAAATGAGTTAAAGCAACTCTCTTCTCTATCAAAAACAAACCGAATTTTTTTAAGAAATCATCTCAGACATGCTAATATCTTAAAGTTTGACTCGCAAGGTAGATTTGTTTTGCCTCAAAGTTTAATTGATTATTCGGCAATCAAAAAAGATGTTACAATAATTGGCGTGTTAAATAAAATTGAAATTTGGAATCCAAATTTACTTCGAAAAATAGATCAATCTGATGAGATTGATGACCAGTCATACGAAGAACTTTCAGAAAGAGTAAATATCTGATGGTTCCTACTTCATCAACTCAAAACAGACACATTCCTGTGATGTTGATGGAGTCTTTAGAAAACTTAAAAATCAAAAAAAATGGTGTTTATGTTGATGGTACACTTGGGCTTGGAGGTCATTCTGAAATTATTCTTCAAAAAATTGACTCAGGTCTACTGATTGGTATTGATAGAGACAAAGATTCAATTTCTCTTTCAAAGAAAAGGTTATCTTTAAACAATAATCTCAAGCTTTTTAATGATAGTTATCAAAACTTAAATATCATACTAGAAGAACTTAAGATTCAAGCTGTTGATGGTATTCTTCTAGATTTAGGACTTTCCTCATATCAATTGGAAGATAATATGAGGGGATTTTCACATAAATATGAATCTTCATTAGATATGCGATTTGATAAAAACTCTGCTGATTATACTGCCGAGGATATTATTCAAAGAAATGAGCTGGAAGAACTAACTAGAATTTTTAAAGAATATGGTGAAGAGAGACATGCTTATAAGATTGCGAAAAAAATCAAAGATTTAAAAGGTGAAATTAGTGTACTGTCAGTAACATCTATCATTGATAAAGTTACACCTTATAAATACAGGCTTAAAACATATTCAAGAATATTTCAAGCTTTAAGAATAGCTGCTAATAATGAATTAGATCATCTAAGTAGATTTTTAGATGATTTTATAAATTTGCTAAACCCTGGTGGGAGAATAGTGATTATTAGTTATCACTCTGTTGAAGATAGAATTGTAAAACATAAACTTAAAGAGTTGAAGCATAAAAAAGAGATAGAATTGATTTATAAAAAACCCCTTATTCCTTCAAAAGAAGAGGTTAGCATTAATAAAAGATCCCGAAGTGCAAAAATGAGAGTAGGAGAAAAAATTGCTTAAAATTTTAAATAATTTATTAAAACTTTTCACTTTATTGATACCGAAATCAAAAGGAAAGAAAAAGAAAAGGCTAAATAAAGCTGAAAAGCGAAATAGAGAAAACTTAAAATGGGTAATTATGTTTGTTGTTCTTGTTTTAACAATTACTGTTTATTTAGCAGCATTTATCGAGTCAGATAAAACTCAAGCAAACATCGATTTCAACAAAAAAACATTGGTAAAACTAAATGAGGATTTAACAATCAAAAGAAATTCTATTGAAAGAATGAAGAGAGCAGATATTATTTCAAAAAGAGCAAAAGAGATTGGATTAGTTTCAAGTAATCCAGAAACAATTATCATAAAAATTAATGACTAAAAACTATATTAAATTTAAAAATAGAATAATATTTGTTCATATAGCTATAATGCTTATATGGATTGGTTTTGGTGTTCGACTTTTCAATATTCAGGTCATTAATAGACTTAATAGCCCACAAGGAATTAAGGTTGAATCTATCAATGGATTAAGAGGAAATTTTTACGATGTTAATGGTAAAAACCTTACACAAAATTTGACTTTTTACAGAATAGGTGTCCATACTAAAAAGATTTCAAATATGGAAAATTTAATAAATGAATTATCGTCTTGTACTGGTAACGATAAAGAAGTTTATATTTCGAAAATAAATAGTGGGCGAGATTATGTTGAGCTTGAAAAGAAAACAAATAAAAATTGTCAACAGCTTCAAAAGAAATACCCAAATGCATTAATTATTAAAAAAAGTTTTAAAAGATATTACCCTGAAGACAATTTAGTATCTCAAATAGTTGGTTTTACAAATATTGACGATAAAGGAATTTCGGGTTTAGAAAGAAAGTATAATAAACTCCTAGAGCCAGTAAGTGGATCTAAGTTGTCAAAGCGCAACGGTTTAGGAGTCAGAATTTCAGACCCAACCTTACCAACCGAAGAAGCCAAAAATGGTGCTGACATAGTTTTAACAATTAATAAAGAGTATCAGGCAATTTTAAGAGATGAATTAATTATTCAAATGGAAAAAGTAGGCGCTAAAGCATCAATGGGATTAATTCTAAATCCTCAAACAGGTGCAATATTATCAATGGTAAATCTTCCAGATTATAACCCAAACTCTCCAAACGATTATGATATTGAATTACAAAAAAATAAGATTGTTACTGATTTAATTGAGCCTGGATCTACATTTAAAATTGTAACAATGGCTGCAGCATTAGAGAGTGATATAGCCTTGAATGATGAGTATAATGTTGAAGGTCCCTATAATTTTCATAATATTAAAATGATTGAAGATTCTGAACCTCATTCTGTATTGAATGTTAAGGAGATACTAGCATTTTCAAGCAACATAGGAACCATCAAAATTGCAGAACATTTAGGTAAGAAAAGTATTTATGATCAGGCAAGAGAGTTTGGATTTGGAACAAAAACTGGTTTTGATTCTTCAACCGAACCTGCTGGAATTTTTAGAGATCCTTCAAAATGGAGTTTATCCTCCATGCATAGTATACCTATAGGGTATGAGGTTTCAGCAACTCCATTACAAATTGCTATGTCATATGCAGCAATTGCAAACGGTGGGTTTATGTTAAAACCTTATGTAGTAGAAAAAATTGAGAAACACGATGATACTATTATTAAGAATCAAAGAAACACAAAAAAAAGAGTTCTTTCTCAATCAAATGCTGAAAAATTAAGTTTAATGTTATCTCATACTGTTGAAAATGGAAGTGGAAAGCTTGCTAATGTAACTGGTTGGAATGTTGCTGGAAAAACTGGTACATCTAAAAAATTGATAGATGGACAATATTCAGAAAAAGAATTTATATCAAGTTTTGTGGGATTTTTTCCTGTAGAAAATCCTCAATTATTGTGTTTAATCATTCTTGACAGCCCTGATGCATCCAGAAATTTACATTGGGGTTCAATGTCCTCGGCTCCAGTATTTAAATCTGTTATGGACAGAGTAATAAATATTGATAAATCAATCACAATTTCAAGATCTAAGAATGTAAAATTTAAAAATGAACCAATCTTAATTCAAAAAAACCTTGAAAGAAAAATTGAATATGTAGAAATGCCAAACTTAATTGGTAAAACAGTCCGTGATGCATTTTCAGAATTAAAAAGAGCTGGAATTAAACCCCAAATTAGTGGAAGTGGATTAATTGTTAGCCAAAGTATTGAGGTTGGTACAAAAGTAGAAAAAAAATCAATCTGTATATTAAAAGCAGAGTTAAAAGAGTAAGGAGATAATTATGTTATTTGAATTCGATGAATTTTCAACGCAAAAAGCTAGGATAAAGGTTCTAGGAGTTGGTGGAGCAGGAGGTAATGCAATAAATAGAATGATTACGTCTGGTATGGAGGGTGTGCAGTTTATTGCAATCAATACAGATGCACAAGATTTAGATAGCAACCCTGCTGAAACTAAAATTCAAATTGGAAAAGATTTAACAAAAGGATTGGGTGCTGGAGCAAAACCTGAAATTGGAAGAAAAGCAATAATGCATGACAAGGAGGCTGTTTCATCCATAGTTGCTGGATCAGACCTTGTATTTGTTACTGCAGGAATGGGTGGTGGAACAGGGACTGGAGCTGCTCCAGTTGTAGCAAAAATTTGTAAAGAACTTGGTATATTGACTGTATGTATCGTTACTCTACCATTTAATTTTGAAGGTCCAAAAAAAATGTCAGCTGCTATGAAAGGTATTTCAACAATGAGGAACTTTTGCGATACATTGATTGTAATACCAAATGAAAAACTACTTTCCGTGATTGATTATAATACTACCTTAGAAGAGGGATTTGCAGAATCAGATTCAGTGCTATTACAAGCTGCGCAAAGTATTTCAGATCTAATTAATAAGCAAGGAAATGTTAATATTGATTTTGCTGATGTAGAAACTGTTATGAGTGGGATGGGAGATGCTGTGATGGGAACTGGAACTGCAAGAGGTGAAGAAAGGGCTGTATTAGCTGCTCAACAGGCAATTTGTAGCCCGCTTTTAGATAATCAGTCAATTAAGGGCGCAAAAGCAGCCCTAGTAAATGTTACTGGAAATAAAAAAATGACAATGCGTGAAGTTGATGCAGCAACAAAGCTTATTTACGAAGAAGCAGGTAAAGAAGTACATTTAATTTTCGGATGCGTTGTCGACGAAAATATGGATGATGAATTAAAAGTTACTGTGATTGCTACAGGATTTAATAAAATACCAATAGAAGATATTGAATATAAAAAAGAAATTCAAAAAAATGAATTTCACAAAAATACTAACGACTTAATGGAAACATCTAATACAACACTGTATAATCAAAAAAATGAAAACTCATTAAATGAAAAATTTGATGATGAAAATGATGGCCCAACTTTGGTCTTTGATGATTTTGATCAAAGTGCTGATTTAGATGTTCCAGCTTATATAAGAAAACAAAATCGATGAAGTTTGAGGAAAAAAATATAGGAATTTTAGGATTAGGTAAAAGCGGATATTGGTCTGCTAAATTAGCTAAAAGTTTGAAAAATAATGTTTTTGTATCGGATTCAAATATAAACGTTAATGAAATGTTTGTTGATGATTTAAAAATGTTAGGTATTGATGTAGAGATTGGCATTCATTCAAATCAAATTTTGGAATCTGATTTAATAATTAAATCACCTGGTATTCCTAATGATTCAGAAATAATGAATAAAATTAATTCTGAAAAAATTCCGGTTATTAGTGAGATAGAATTTGCCGGAAACCATTCTAAAACAAAAAATATTTGTATTACTGGTACAAACGGCAAAACAACTACAGTTTCTCTTTTAACAGAAATACTTAGTAAAGAAATGAACGTTCTAAAGTCTGGAAATATTGGCATTCCATTCTCAAAAATTGTTCTTGAGAACAAATTGTACAAAAACAATGATATTGATTATTGTATTTTAGAATTATCTAGTTTTCAACTTGAACATTGCTCAAAGCTTAAAAAAGAAATTTCAGTCATTTTAAATATATCGTTAGATCATATGGACAGATACGATTCTTTTGAAGATTATTTTGAAACCAAAATAAAGATTTTCGAAAATGCAAAATATTGTTTATTTAATTATGACGATAATTTTTTAAATGAAAGAATTAAAAGTAATGATAAAAACATAATTCCATTTTCGATCAGAAAAGAAAAAGGGTATTTTTACTATGATAGAAATAAAATTCTTTCAGATGGAAGCAATATATCAATCGATAAAGATGATATTTCATTAAAGGGTATTCATAATATTTCTAATATTATTATTGCTGCCGAAATAGCAAGAAAAGTTGGAATTGATCAAGAGAATATTTGTAGGGCAGTAAGGGAATTTGAAGGATTAGAACATAGATTTGAACACTTTATATCATATAATGGAATTGATTTTATTAATGATTCAAAATCAACAAATATTGATTCAGCAAAAAAAGCACTTGAATCTATTTCGAGGAAAGTAATCTTAATACTTGGGGGTATTCCAAAAGAAGATGACTTTAGCGATATATCATTATTTAAAAAGAGTATTTTAAAAATTATAGTTTATGGTGAAGCTTCACATAAGATTTATAATTCTCTTGCAAAGGATATCAGTGTTGAAAGAATCGAAAAATTTGAAGATGCGGTTCAGGTTGCAATAGACATTGCTGTAGAAAATAGTGTCGTGTTACTATCGCCAGCATGTGCAAGCTTTGATCAATTTGATAATTATAAAGAAAGAGGTAAAAAGTTTAAAAATATTGTAGAAAGGTTTTATGCATGAATATTAAAGAGCAAGGTCAAGACAGAGTATTATTCATAGCAGTTATTGCATTGATATCTTTTGGGTTGTTTATGCTTTTTAGTGCAAGCTGGGTTAAGTCATTAGAAATTACTGGAGGAAATTCGAGAACATACTTTTTAGTTAGTCAAATGATTAAACTTATTCCAGCCTTTTTCATCTTCGTTTTATTAACCAAGATTAATTATAGAAAATTACAGTTTTTATCTCCTTATTTATTATTTTCTTCATTTCTTTTACTTGTATATACACAGTTTCAAGGCTGTTCAGGAGATTCTTGTAGATGGCTATCAATTGGTCCTGTTTCTTTTCAAACATCTGATGTAGCAAGATTTTCTATGATACTTTTTTTAGCCAGTTATATTGATAATAATTATAAACAAATGAAGCAATTTGTTAAAGGTATTTTTTATCCAATGTTAGCAATAACACCAGTGGCTTTAATGATTATTATTCAGCCAGATAATTCTACAACTTTGATTTTATTAACTATTGCTTTTGCAATGTTATTTGTTGGTGGAGCTTCATTTATTCAATTGGCGACAATAGGAGTTTTTTCTATAGGTACTATTGGAATTTTTATTTTGAATGAGAAAAACTATGCATTAGGTAGAATTTTATCTTTCATAGATTCTTCAGGTTCATCAGCTTCGATTGGATATCAATCAAATCAGGCCTTGATTGGCCTTAAGCAGGGTGGATTGTCAGGAATGGGTATTGGAGAAAGCATACAAAAATATTCTTACTTACCTGAAACTCATACAGATTTTATTTTTGCGATTATTGGTGAAGAATTAGGTTTTATTGCAGGTAGTATTTTAATGTTAGTTTATTATATTATTTTTTATAGAGCTGTGCAAATCTCTAAAAAATCAAATGATATTTTTGGAATAATGTTGTCAATTGGTTTTGGTATTAGTATAACGATTTATGCCTTTATAAATATTGGAGTTGTAATAGGAGTTATTCCAGTCACAGGAGTTCCTTTACCATTTATTAGTTATGGAGGTTCGTCATTAATTATCAATTTAATGATGATTGCTATATTGCTAAATATTAGTAAGGCACAAAGAAAGCTTAATGTTAAAAGATGGAGATTAAGAGTAAATGCCTAAAATGAATATTCTATTGTGTGGAGGAGGAACAGGAGGACATTATTATCCATTAATGGCTATAAAAGAAGATCTTCACTCAAAGTCTGATTTTCACTTTTCTTTTATTGGAGCGAAAAAAGGTATTGAAAGCTCAAAGATTCATAGAGAACGTATTGCTTTTAAGCTTATTAGTATTTCTGGTTTAAATAGAAAAGTTTCCATTAAATCATTATTTCAAAATATTGCAGTTGGAATAAACATTATTATTGGATTTTTTCGTGTATTAATCTTTTTTATTAAACAAAAACCTAATTTGGTTATTTCCTCTGGAGGATATTCATCCTTTCTACCATTACAAGTGGCAAGAATGCTTAAAATTCCTTACGTGTTGCATGAACAAAATTCTTATCCAGGACTTGTGACAAAATTTTTTAGTAAAAATGCAAAAGCAGTTTTTTTAGGATTCAAAGATGCTGAAAAATATTTAAATAAAACAAATACAATTTTTTCAGGAAATCCAGTTCTTTTACATAAAAGTAAAAGCATAAATATTAATATGAATAATGATTTAAGGACCTTATTAGTTTTTGGCGGTAGTCAAGGATCTCAATTTTTGAACCAAAAGATTGAGAAAGCATTGGAAGATGATAAATTAGATTTTATTAACGTTGTATGGATAGTTGGTAAAAATAATTATGAGTCTCTAAAACATTTAAAGAGAAAAAATATAATCATCTATGATTATTGTAATGATATGTCCTCTTTGTACCAAAGTGTTGATTTAGTGTTATCAAGATCTGGTGCAATGACCATTGCTGAATTAATAAAATTTGAAAAGCCTTCAATATTGGTTCCATATAAATTTTCATCAGAAAATCATCAGCATCTTAATGCAAAGTTCCTTGAAGATAATTTTTGTTCAAAATTAATTGAAGAAGATAATTTTAATGATGAGACTTTTGTATCAACTTTAAGAAATTTATCTCAAGACGATAGAATTTTAGGCTCAATGAAAAGCAATTTTAAGAATATTAATGTTCCAGACACTTTATCAATAATTTCTAACTTTATAATGGAAAAAAAATATGCTTTATAGTATTAAAAAAGTACATCTTATCGGAATAGGTGGAATTGGAATGAGTGGAATAGCAGAGCTGCTAAAAAATAAAGAATTTGTGGTTTCAGGTTCTGATATTGCTGACTCACCAAATGTTCAGAGATTAATAGATTTGGGAATAGAAGTATCTATTGGTCATAATAAAGAAAATATTTCTGATGCTGATCTAGTGATATATTCTGATGCCATCCAAAAAGATAATGTTGAGTTGATAGAAGCATTAGCAAAAAATATAATAGTTTATACCAGAGCAAGAATGATCTCTGAAATAGCTAAGCTAAATAATTCCACAGTTGCTATTGCTGGAACTCATGGAAAAACCACTACAACATCAATGGTTGGTACTATTTTAAAAGATTTAAATTTAGATCCCACAATTATTGTTGGCGGAGTTGTTAAGTCTTTAGAGTCTAATTCGGTTCTTGGAGGAGGTGACACATTTGTTGTTGAAGCTGATGAATATAATAAAAGCTTACTACATTTAAGCCCAACAATTGCGGTTATTAACAATATTGATTTTGAACATATTGAATGCTACAATGATATTGATGATTTAAAGGATACCTTTCTTCAATTTGCAAATTCAGTACCGTTTTATGGTACTGTTTGTGCATGTAAAGATTCCAATAATGTTGCATCAATATTGTCAAAAATAGATAAACCTATAATCACTTATGGAATCGAAAGTCAAAATGTGGATATTAAGGCAGAAAATTTGCATCAGAAAAACGGTAATATTTTTTTTGATGTAAAAGTTAAGGATCAAATATTTTCAGTTAATCTTTCTGTACCAGGTAAATATAATACCTATAATGCTCTTGCAGCACTTTCAGTTTGTGAAACAATGGGAATTGATTTGGAAATCGCATGCAAAGCACTTAGTAATTTTAGCGGTGTTAAGCGAAGGTTCGATATAAAAGCAAACAAAGATATAATGATTATTGATGACTATGCACATCATCCTGTTGAAGTTCAAAATGTGATAGAAACTGTAAAGAGCAATTGGAATAAAAATTTAAATGTCATATTTCAGCCACATCTTTTTTCAAGAACAAAAGAATTTTATAAGGATTTTGCAAAAGCTTTAATGAGAGCAGATAATGTTATGATCACTGAGATTTTTGCATCAAGAGAAAAAGAGGATAATTCTACTAATTCAGACTTAATAATTAATGAAATGTTAAAATTAAACCATAAGAATGTTTCATATGTTTCCTCAAAAGATATTGTTGAGGAAGTAAAGTCTAAAGGAGTTAAGGGAGATATTTTTTTAACGATGGGAGCTGGAAACATTTGGAGATATGCTGAAGAGTTAGGAAAACATTACAATGATTGAAACTGTTATGAACAAAATTAATAATGAGACAGCTTCATTATGTTTAATGAATGAATCTCTTAAAAAACATACTACGTATGGAATAGGTGGTTCAGCAGATTTGATGATTTTTCCTGGAAGTAAGCAGGATTTAATTAAGGTAATTGAAATCATTAATAAAAATAAAATCCAATTAACAATTCTTGGTTCAGGTTCAAATGTCCTTGTAAGCGATAATGGAATAAGAGGTGCGGTCATTTCTTTAAAAAATTCATTAAAACAAATAGAAGTTGATGATAATATTCTTTACGCAGAATGTGGCACTATGCTAGGAAAAATTGTTAAACATGCAGTAAAAAATAATTTAATTGGTTTAGAAAATCTAAATGGAGTTCCAGGTACACTGGGTGGAGCTTTGATAATGAACGCAGGAGCTTGGGGAGGAGAGATTTCAGAAAATCTTATTCATGTTGAAGTAATAAATTCAAAAAGTGAAATTCAAAAAATTCAAAAGAAAGATTTAAATTTTTCTTACAGAAAGTCTTCATTCAATGAAGATGATATATTATTATCAGCAAAATTTAATCTTAAAAAAGCAGATAAAGATATTATTAAAGAAAACTTTATTGAGGCTCAAAGAGGTAGAAAAAAATCCCAACCTTTGAACAAAAGATCAGCTGGAAGTTTATTTAAAAATCCTAAAAATAATTCAGCTGGAAAGCTTTTGGATGATGCAGGTTTAAAGGGTTTCAGTATTGGGGGCGCTAAAATATCTGAAAAACACGCTAATTTTTTTATTAATGACGGAGATGCTTCATCAAGAGATATGCTAATGCTAATAAAAAAAGCACATAAAGAGGTTAAAGATAAATTTAATATTAATCTCTCTCTTGAAGTCAAGCTAATGGGTTTTAATGAAGATGAGATTGAGGGATTATGTTAAAACAATTTTATAGTTCTATATTAAGTATGACTGCATTTTTATTTACTGTTATTTTGCTTTGTACAATGTCATTTAATTGGTCAAGCTTTAAAAAAATATACGATATAGATGAGATAAATATTTATGGCACTAATTTTTTTGATCAATCAATAATTGAAGAACAAAGCGATGTTTTAAAGTCATATAATATATTTGATAGAGAATTAGGAAATTATAAAGATGAAATGTTAAAATTTGATCATATCATAGATTGTAAAATTTCAAGAAAGTTTCCTTCTACAATTGATATTACAATTTATGAAAGAGAGCCTATAGCGCTAATAAGTAGTGATGAATTAATCATTTTAGATTCAGAGGGTGTGTGTTTACCAGTAGAATACTGCGATTTATCTTTACCTATATTAAGCAATTTTAAATCAAATCCTGAATTGTATCCTAAGGGATCAAAAACTGCATCTACCAATGTATTAAGCTCAATAAACCTTATGAAGTTTGCTAAAGATAATCATTCAATAATTTATGATAATATTTCTGAGTTTGTTTTTAATGAAGATAGTGAGTATGAAATCATTTTAAAGAATGGTAGAACTAGAATATTTTTAGGATCTCAAAATCTTCAATTGAAAATAAAATATTTAGAGTCTTTCCAAGAAGCTTTAAAAGAGGAAAAAAATATTACAGATTATAGATACATTGATTTGAGATTTAACAACCAAGTAATTGTAAAAGAAGCATAATGAGAAACAAAATTCAAGTAGCATTTGACTTAGGATCGCATAGTATAAAAAGTGCTGTTGGTAGGATTCAACCGGATGGTAAAATTGAAGTTTTATCTATTGCAGAAATTAAAAGTAAAAGCATTGACTGCGGAGATATCGTTGATAAAGATTTATTACTCTCACATCTTGAAATTATGATAGAAAAAATGGAAAAAGATGCAAAAATCAATATTGATGAGGATGCCTGGGTATCAGTTTCTGGACGTGGAGTGAGATCTATAAATTCATCAACAAGAATTCGTTCTAGGGAGAATACAGACTTTGAAATTGATGAAAAAATAAAACAAAAACTACTTAATCAATGCTCCGACGTTCAAGTTTCATCTGATAGATATGTTTTACATAACATAGAGCAAGGATATTATATTGGAAGTTCTCCATTAATTAGAAACCCTATAGGGATGGTTGGTAAGTCTATTGATGCTAAAGCCCACGTCATTCATGTTCGAAATTTTAATCTTTCTCAATTAGATTACTGTTTTAATGAAGATTTAAGTATTGAACCTTTTCCAGTATTTGATGGATATGCTGCTTCATCATCAAATTTAACACATGATGAGAAAGAATTAGGTGTAATTTTTGTTGACATAGGATCTGACAAAACAAATATATTGATTTTTAAAGACAATTATTTGATTCACTCAAAAGTTATTCCTATCGGATCTAGATTAGTAACAAATGATTTGGCAGCATATCTTCAGACCTCAATTGCAGAGGCTGAAAGAGTAAAAATTGAACATGTTTCTGCTTTTTCAGATTTTGCAGATGATTCAAAAGTATTTGAGGTTGAAATTCCAAATGATGATTTAAAGAAGAATGTGAATGAAAAAGAAATTTCAAAGATAGTTGAACTAAGATTTGAAGATATTATTGATCAAATTGAAGTTCAATTAAAAAATATTGGAAAATCAATTAGCGACTTCAAGTCAGGTATTAAAATCTCTGGAGGGGGATCTAAAATTAAAAATTTAGATTTGCTCTTTAAAAAACATTTTACTGATGTTCCTGTAGATTTAATGAAGATTAATAATATTGTTTACAAAGAAAATTTTGAAGATAAGAGAGAATTTATTACGCTTTTTGGCTTATTAGCTTGGCCAATATTCAATGTTGAAGACAAATCCTCTTCTTTGAAAATAAAAGACGTTAGTGGCATTAAAAAAAGTATTTCAACACTTTTGAAAGGTATTTTTGAATAATTTTGGTTGGCTACCATAAACGAAAGATCGCTCCTGATTTCATTGAAATTGGGAGCATCTTTTAACCTTTGCTATCTTTCTTGGTTCTATTAAATTCTGAACTATGGCGAACTTTTGGGAAGATTTAAAAAAGAATATTACTGAGTGGAGTATTGTAGCCTCAGAAAAAGCTGAGGAATTCACACATATAAGCAAGTTGAGAATCGACGTACTCCAATTAGAAAGAAAACTATCAAGTCATTATGTGAAGTTAGGCTTATATGTGTTTTCTAAAACCAAAGAAAAAAATATTTTGAACTTTGTTGGAGATAAAAAATATCTTTCTATCATTGATAGTATCGAATCTCTAAAATTAGAAATTGCAGAGATAAAAAAAGAAATAAATCATGAAAATAATTCAGAAAATAAAGAGTTAGCTGATGATGAATAAAAAAAAGTTTTCATTTCAATTTCTATCATCTGATAGATTACACCAAATAAATTTTTCTTTATCAAATTTCTTTATTTTTTTTGGAATATTTATTGCTGTATTTGTTGGTTTAAATTATTCTCTTTCATTGAGGTTTTCGGATGAGTATTTCAAGATTAAGTTGGAAGAAACGGATGAAAAATATTCAGAAGTATCGCAAGAATTGTTGAATAAAATTGCACAACTTGAAGAAGAGCTAAAGTTAATTGAAGAAAAAGATTCATTATTAAGAACTTATGCTACTTTAGCACCACTAAGTGATGATGTTAAAGCTCAAGGCGTTGGCGGTTCAGCGGAAAAAGACATACTTATTGATGAAGTTGATGATAGTACTATTATGTTGCTTAAAGATAGAGTAGATTCATTAGCTTTTGCTATAAATATCCAGAAAGATAGCTATAATACCATTTTCAATAAGATTAAATCAAATGAAACTATGTATAGACATATCCCTTCTATTTCTCCTGTAAAAGGTTATATCGGTTCAAAATATGGATACAGAACAGATCCAATTGATGGAAAAAGAAGAATGCATTCGGGTCTTGATTTTCCGGTTAATCTAAATACTGATGTTGTGGCAACGGGTGATGGAGTTGTCACTAAAGCGCAGTATGATTCAGGATGGGGTAGATATATCAAAATTGATCATGGTTATGGATATGAAACCGTTTATGCCCATCTTTGGAAAATTAACGTCAAAAAGGGTCAAAAAGTAAAACGTGGAGATAAAATAGGAAAATCTGGAAATAGCGGAAGAGCTGCTGGATTCCATTTACATTATGAAGTTCACAAAAATAATAAAACAGTAGATCCTCTAAACTATTTCTTTACAGGTTATATCGATTAATGAATTCCTCTGTAATTAAGAAATTTGCCCTCGAAACCTACGGCTGCCAAATGAACGTCGCAGATTCAGAGTTAGTAGAAGGTATTTTGAAAAATCTTGGTCTCGAAAAGACTGCTGATTACGATGAAGCTGATGCAATTTTTTTAAATACATGTGCAATCAGAGAGAATGCTGAAACTAAAGTTCATTCAAAGCTTGGTAATCTTCAAAAAATAAAACTTAATAAGCCTCACTTGATAATTGGCGTATTAGGTTGTATGGCTCAGAATTTAAAAGATGATTTATTAAAAAATAAACCTTATGTAGATATTATTCTTGGACCTGATTCTTATAGAAAAATTCCCGATTTAATTAATAGGCATGTAAAAGATAATAAGAGCATCGTTGATACAAAGCTTTCAAGGTACGAGGTTTATGAAAATCTATTTCCCAGCAGAGGAGATACATTTAATGCCTGGGTTTCTATTATGCGAGGATGTGATAAATTTTGTTCATTTTGCATAGTTCCGTTTACCAGAGGAAGAGAGCGCAGCAGAAGCGTAGAAAGTGTTGTTGAGGAAGTAAAAAAAGCTGTTGATCAAGGCTTTGTTGAAATTACTCTTCTTGGTCAAAATGTCAACTCTTACAATTTTGAAGGTAAATCTTTTTCAGATTTATTATTGGCTGTATCAGATATAAATGGTGTAAAAAGAATTAGATATACCTCACCACATCCTCAGGATATAAATGTAGAATTGCTTGAAGTGATGGCATCAAGAAAAAATATTTGTAATTATGTTCATTTTCCCATGCAATCTGGATCAAACGAGGTGCTCAAGAGAATGAATCGAACTTACACTAGAGAGCATTTTTATGATATGGCAGTGAAGATTAGAGAAATCATGCCAAATTGTGGTCTTTCGACAGATATTATTGTTGGTTTTCCAGGTGAAACAGATGAACAGTTCAGAGAAACTTTAGATTTGATGGAAGCAATAAAATTTAATTCTGCATTTACATTTAAATATTCACCAAGGCCTTATACAAAAGCTGAACAATTTTCAGATCATATTTCTGAAGACATTAAAAAATCTCGTCTTGATGAGATGTTAATTCTTCAAAGAAAACATACATTGGAACTTAATCAAAACATGGTGGGGACTTTCCAGCAAGTATTAATTGAAAAAGAAAGTAAAAAATCTAATTTGCATTGGGCTGGTAGAACTGATTCCAATGAATGGGTGATAATTGAGAAAAATAATAGTAATATTAAAGATATTGTACCTGTTGAAATATCTGACGCAACAGGTGTAATTTTGCACGGTAAAGAGGTTACAGGAGCATAATGTTTAGAGTTATTAGAGTTTTATTATTATTAGCTATATTGGCCGGAACATTCTTGTTATTTGATAAGAATAGTGAAAGTATAACTATTTACTTTTTCAGAGATAATGGGTACGATATTCCTGGGTATCTTGCGTTTATTGGCTTTATTATGATTGGTGTAATTATTGGTTATATAATTTCTCTTAAATCTGTCTTTTCATATAGATCTGAAATTTCAAAGTTAATTAAATCAAATAAAGAAATTTCAGAAGAGCTTGATGGTCTTAGAAATGTAGCTGTTGGCGAAGAATTTAGTTTTTCCGATAAGGAGTAATTCTTTGGAATTTTCTGCTTTAAGCAATCTGCAAATTTTCATAATCATTTTTGTAGTTTTATCTTCAATAATTTTCTTATTAGTTAGTAATCGATCTAAAAATATTCCTACTGATGCTGAAGCTTTTAATAATGCACTTAAAGCTTTAGTTAACGGAGAAAAGGATGAGGCTTATCATCTTTTAAGAGAAATTATTTCAAAGGATTCAAATAATATTGATGCTTTCTTGTTGCTTGGAGATATTGTAAGAGAAAAAGATGTTAATCAAGCAATAAAAATTCATCAAACTGTTATTTTAAGACCACAGATTTCAAAATCAAAAAAAATTGAAGCACATACTGCTCTTTCAAAAGATTTTATTAAAAGTGGTAATATTTCTAGAGCTGAAGAAGAGCTAAATAACATATTAAATATGGATTCATCAAATAAATGGGCTTTATTAAAGCTCAAAGATATTGCTACTGAAAATAAAAATTGGAAAGAAGCTTTGAAGCATGAAAAAAAATTAATGAAAGTAGATATTAATCATAAAAAGAATGATGAATCTATGTTGAATTACTATATAGCTATGGATTATAAGTCAAAAGATAAAATCAAAAATTATGTACATTATCTTGAAAAGAGCTCAGCTAATGAAAATATTTATCCTGAGTCAGCCTTAGAACTTGCTAATCATAATAAAGATAATGCAGATATGGCAATTTCATATTACAAGCTATATGCAAAACATAAACCATCACAAAGAACAATAGCCTATAATAAAATAGAAAATATTTTATTTGATAATCAACAGTATGATGAAGTAGAAAATCTGTATAGAGAATTATTAGAAAATAGCTTTGATGGTTTTGCCTTAAATAGATTAGTAGATATTCTTTTAGAGAAAAATGAAGTTGCTGATGCCAATGATTTAGTTGATAAATTTATGAAAAGTAATCATGCATGTCACTCAATTAGGTTAAACAAATTAAAATTAGAATCTGAAAGTTTTGAAGTAAGAAAATCTATTTCTTCATTATGTAACGAAATGATTAAAGATGAAATTATTAAATAACCTTTTCTTGTTTATCGTAATATTAAGTACCGTATTTGCTCAAAGTAAAGATTTGGCTCTTGAGTATGAAAGAGCCACTAAACTAACTAATGCAAACGAGGCGTTGCAAATTTATCAACGCATCATTAATACAAATGAAGATTCGGATTATGTATGGCTTTCAAAGCTTAAAAAAGCTGAAATGTTTTATGCGACAGGCTCTTATATTACGTCCTCAAATCTTTTAAAAGAATTTAATCTTAATGCACCGACTCATCTTCAGAGTGAGTCTTCCAAAAATCTTTTATTTAGATCTTTAGATGCGGCAGGAGAGTCTGATTCATTAAAAGTTTATCAAAAATTATTATCAACTAATAAAATCACAAAAAATACATCAAAAATATCGAACAAGAGAGTATGGTTCATTCAATTTGGAGCATTTTCTTCACTTGAGAATGCAACAATATTGAAAGATTCACTAAATGAAGAAAAAATTAATAATATCCAAATTGATCAAGTCTTTAAAAATGGTAAAATGATATATTATGTGAGGAGCAATCATTTCAATTCTTATGATAAAGCTCTTAATCGAAGCAAGAAATTGAAGAAAAAAACTAAATTTACTATTAGTGGTTTTTAAGCTATTTTTTGGCTATTAAAAACAACTTATGAAGAATTATTGCTATAATGGCAATTCCAACCACGTCATTCAAAGGAGATGGTAAAGATAGATTTGGCCAGTAGTTTTTGTCAAAGAAAAGAGGAACTGCAATAAAAATAGCCATTAATGCTTCACCAGTAATTAATCCTGAAGCTATTAACAATCCATTATTTTTACCTTCTTCAGAAGCAGTTTTACTTGCAATATGGTTTAACATTCCCCCAATAAATATAGGAAGAGTTAGTTCAATAGGAAGATAGATTCCTATTGCTACTGCTAAAATTGGTATTCTGAAATTTGCTTTTCTGTAAGCTTGATATTGGTCAATCAGAATAATAATTATTCCTAAAATCGCCCCAGCGTAAATCATTCCCCATTCCAAATTACCTGCAAATACTCCATTTGCTACATTAGTCATCAAAACAGCTTGAGGGGCTGGTAAGTCTGAACTACCAATACCGTATGCTTCATGTAGAAGGGTTAGAACTATTCCAAGAGTTAGGGCAGCACTAACAACACCTACCAATTGCATTAATTGTTGTTTCCAAGGTGTTGCTCCAACAATATTTCCTGTCTTTAAATCTTGAAGATTGTCACCTCCAATAGCAGCAGCACAACACACTACAGCACCAATTAGTATTGCAGCTGCAGCTCCTTTTGAAGAATCAATATCAAAGAAACTTATGATTAAAAGTGAACTAAATAAAATAGTTGCAATTGTTACTCCAGAAATAGGATTATTAGATGATCCAACTACTCCAGCCATATAGGCTGCAACAGCTGAGAATAAAAAGCCAAAAATAAGCATAACAAGTGATAAAATGATTGCAGATGTCCATGAACCTATAATTCCAAAGTAAGTAAGAGAGATTGGAGCTAACATTGCTATTATAGCTACGAAAACATAGTTAATTGGTAAATCCCTTTCTTCCAATGAGATATTATCTGAACTCTCTTTAAGTGTTTTTAAGCTTAATTGAATGCTTTCAATTAGCGGTTTAGCAAGTTGAATAACAGACCAAATTCCGCCAACAACCATTGCACCAACTCCAAGATAACGTATCTTAGCATTCCAGATTATATTGGCACTTTCAAAATAATTGTCTCCTTCAAATCCATATAGATAAGAATAGATAGGTATGGCAACAGCCCATGATATTAATCCTCCTGTAAAGGCAAGAATACCAATATTTCTTCCAACAATGTAACCAACGCTAAACAATGAAGGTGACAGGCTCGCTCCCATTCCAAATATTGCTCCTTTAATAGCTATAGCGCCACCCAATGCACTTGACCAAATACTAAATGCTAACTCTCCAAGCTTAACAAATCCTCCAACAAGAGCTGATATACCAATAATTTTCAAACTTTGTTGAGATTTTTCTGCATCAGTTTCATGACCAGTTTTTAGCACAGCTGCTGTTGCAACACCTTCAGGAAAGCGAAGTTGTGCTTTTAAAATTAATGCCCTTCTCAATGGTACGGTAAATAATGCACCTAAAATTCCACCAACCATAGCAATTTTTGTTACTTCCCAGTAGCTAATGGTATCCCAATAACCTATTAGCAAAAGAGCAGGTAAAGTAAAAATAACCCCAGCAGCTAATGATTCACCAGCAGATGCTGCCGTTTGAACAATATTGTTTTCTAATATGTTTGAATTTTTAAAAAGCCTAAGAATCCCCATTGACATAATAGCTGCAGGAATTGATGCTGAAATAGTCATTCCTGCATAAAGACCTAAATATACCATTGCAGATGATAGGATTATTGACAAGAAAATACTTAAAAAAAAGGCTTTGAGAGTTATTTCATTTTTCATAATCTTAACTTAATAATTTTTTAAAGCAAAAATGAAAAAAACTATAATCGCAATAACACTACTTTCTTTTACCTTCCTTAGTTTGAATGTACATATGCACGAACATGAGCATGCTGAACACGCAGATCATGCTTCTGATTATAATACGGTAGAAGAAGACTGTGATTTTTGCCAGTTTAATAGTGAAAATTCTTTTGTAGAAATATCGACTACTTTTACAAAAATAAACTTTAAAAATATTATATTTAAACAATATGTATCTAATTATATAATGTTTAATATGTTTTGTTTCTTAAACAAATCCCCACCACAATAATCTTATCTTTGCAAGCTGATATCAATTTTTGATATCAGAGTTTTAACAAAATCATTTTAGGAGAAAAAATGAAAAACTATTTTAGTTTACTAATATTAATAAGCGCATTATTTGCTCAAAACGTTGTGACCGAATCTGATTCATTGAATCCGATTTCTCTTGAAGGTGTTGAAGTATATTCATCTTTAAGACAAGTCAATGAAGGTGATTTGGCTGCTTCTGCTATAATTTTTAATGATGAATTAGAAGTTATGGAAGGACAACACTTTAGCGACTTGCTTTTAAGAGTTCCTAATTTGAATTATGCTGGAGGTACTTCGAGACCAAGGTTTTTTCAAATTAGAGGTGAAGGTTCTGTAAGCAGATATGCGGATCAAGGTCCACCAAGTCCATATGTTGGTATAGTTTTAGATGGAATGGATCTATCTGAACTAGGAATGATTACACCATTATTTGATATGCAACAAGTTGAAGTCTTAATGGGTGTTCAAACTAGTTTATTTGGAGCCTCAGCTTCATCAGGTTTAATAAACTTCAAAACCAAAGATCCAACCGATGAAAAAGGTGGTTATGTTATGACCCAGCTTGGTTCATACAACACATATACTAACGGTCTTGTTTATAATTTACCGTTTGAAAATGGATGGAAAGTAAGGCTCGTTGGTCATTCAAATGTTTCAGATGGCTTTAAAGAAAATGTTGCATTAGGTAATTATGCATCTGCTGATAGAAATGAAACATCTTTAAGAGTTAAAATGCTTAAAGAAGGTGATTTGATAACCCAGAAATATACCATAATCAGTTCTGATTTTGATAATGGTTATGATAATTGGGCACCGGATAATAATACCGATAATATTACTTATTCTGATAACCCAGGAAAAGATAGTCAAAAGTCGCAAATTTTAATTGCTGATTATAAGTATGATCTTGGAGAGCAAATTGTTGACTTTAATGTTGGAATGTCCAGTAATGAAACATTACATAGTTATGATTCAGACTGGGGTAACTACAACTTCTGGTTGAATTGGGATGGTGACGATCACCACGATGATCATGGTGATGATCATGGTGACGATCATGGTGATGATCACGATGATGATCATGGTGACGATCATGATGATGATCACGATGATGATCACGATGAAGAATTTGATTTTATGTCTTATGATTTCTTTGATTCATTTGAAAGAGATATTGACACAAGAACAGTTGATTTGAGATTTAGATCAAATGTCAAAAATGATAATAAAGTTGATTATGTTTTTGGTATTTATAACTCAAACTATGAAGAAAAAACAGATGCGGCCGGGTATGTTTTTGGAGGATCTGCAACTGGACTATCAACTGGATACGACATAATTACAAAATCATTATATGGTGAATTAGCATATAATTTTGATAATCAATCAACTTTAGCTGTTGCTTTTAGACATGAGGCAAGGGATATTGATTATTTTGATTTTGAAAATTCGAGTGGAAGTTTTGAATTAGATGGTGATTGGAATACTTCATTTAAAGTATCTTATGAGATGCACCCAACAAATAATCTTCATTGGTATATATATGCTGCCGAAGGTTATCATCCAGCAGGTGTAAATCAGAATCCTTACTTAGATATGGAAGATAAAACTTATGATGATGAAATCTACACTGATGTAACAACAGGAATCAGATGGTACAAAGATAATATCAAGCTTTCTGCTTCATTGTTCTACTTAGAGCACGATGGACATATCTTTGAAGCTTCAGAACAGTTAGATCCATCAAATCCTAATGCATTTGCATTTTTTAAACAAAATGCTGATTCAGGATATGAGTATGGAACTGAAACACATGGTGAATTCAGATTTTCAGATAAATTATCCATGGGTCTTACTCTTGGTTACATGAGTTCTGAGATTCATTTTGGTGACCATGATGACCATGGACATGGAGACCATCACGATGACCATGGAGATGACCATGGCGATGATCATGATGACCATGGAGATGACCATGATGGTGATGATCATGATGACGACCATGACGATCACGGCGATGATCATGATGACCATGGAGATGATCATGATGATCATGATGATCACGATGGACATGAAGGACATGCTGACCATGGACAAAAGGCTCATGCTCCAAATTGGAACTATAGTTTATCTGTAAACTATGATTTCACTGAGGACAGTTCATTGATGGTTGAAATTGCAGGTAAAGATGCCTTTATCTTTGATTCAATGCATGATGAATATGAGTCAGAACCATATCATTTATTGAATGCATATTATTCACATACATTCAATAAGCTAAGATTAGGAGTTTATGCTAAAAATATTCTTGATGAGTCTTACGCAGACAGAGGATTTATTTTTGGTTTAGAACCTCCTCATTTCCATGAAGAACTATATAAATCATTTGGCCCTCCAAGAGAAATTGGAATGTCATTAACATATAGTTTCTAATGTCTTATTTTCATAATTTAGCGGGTATTATTGCCCGCTAAATTATGAGCTCAACAAAACAAAAAAGATTATTCATTATTGATGGTTATGCTACCTTATATCGAGCGCATTACGCATTAATTAGAAATCCACTTACTAATTCTGCAGGAACTCCTACAAGCGCTATTTTTGGTTTTGCAAATCAAGTTTTTCAATTAATCGAAGAGGAAAAACCAGATTATTTAGTAGCTGCATTTGATTCTAAAGGGAAAAATTTTAGACACAAAATTTTTGAAGATTACAAAGCTAATCGATCTGAAATGCCAGATGAAATACAGACTCAATTACCATATTTATGGACTCTTCTTGAAGGTATGAATATCCCTGTTTTAAGAGTAGATGGCGTTGAAGCTGATGATATTATTGGAACTGTTGCTAAGCAATGCGGTGATAGTGATTTACAGTGTAATATTGTGAGTGGCGATAAAGATTTTATGCAATTAATTAATGATTCAACATTTCTATATGCACCTCAAGCTAGAAAGAGAGAAAAAGAAATATTTGATGTTAATAAAGTTGTAGAAAAATGGGGAGTAGGTCCCAAAAATATTATTGATTTACTTGGTCTTATGGGAGATAGCTCAGATAATGTTCCTGGCGTTCAAGGAGTTGGTCCAAAAACAGCTATGAAGCTCATTCAAGAGTACGGAAATATTGAAAATATTTATGAGAACATAGATTCTATTAAAAATGAAAAAATGAAAGACAAACTACTATCAAATAAGGATAATGCATTATTAAGTAAACAACTTGTAACCATTCTTACTGATGTAAATATTGATTCATCTGTAGAAGATTTTAAAATCAGGGAAATAAATACTTCAAAACTTGAGGATATTTTCAAAGAGTTAGAGTTTTCTGGCTTGCTTAAAAAAATTGGATCTTCTGAAACTATTAAACAAAAATCTGTAGATAGAAAGAAAGATTATAAAAACATTCTAAATTTAGAAGATTTGATAGGTTTTGTTGAATCGTTAGAGCAGGGCAAATGGTTGTCTGTTGATTTAGAAACCACCTCTGTGAATCCAATGGCTGCTGAAATTGTTGGATTTAGTTTTTCAACAAAGAAAGATACAGGATTTTATGTTCCAATTTTATTTAAGGATAAAAAAGAAAATTTATTTGGGAACAACGATTTATATGAAGTAATTAGAATATTAAAACCATTTTTAGAAGATGAAAACATTCCAAAAACAGGACAAAATATTAAGTACGATGCTCTTATTATGAAGCGTTTTGGAATTGATCTTAAGGGCATTGAATTTGATACTATGATTGCTGCACATTTACTAAATCCAAACGCTAGGTCATACAAACTTGATAACTTATCGTTAGCTCATTTAAACTATAAAATGGTACCTATTAAAGACTTAATTGGAGTTGGAAAAAATCAAATTACTATGGATCAAGTTTCTTTAGATGATATATCTTTTTATGCTGCAGAAGATGCAGATGTTGTTATTGAGCTTACTGAAATTTTTATGAAAGACTTAAAAAAACAAAAGTTGTTTAATTATTTTAAGTCCATCGAAATTGATTTATTACCAGTGCTTATAGATATGCAATTCAACGGTATTTTCATTGATAAAGACTACTTGGAAAACAGATCTAATGAGATTGGCAAAAAAATTGAGTCATTGGAATCACAAATAATTGATTTGGCTGGTGAAGAGTTTAATCTTAACTCATCGCAACAGCTTGCTGTGATACTTTTTGACAAATTAAAACTTCCTATGATTAAGAAAAGGTCTACTGCAGAAGCCGTTTTAAGCGAGCTGAAGGATAAGCATTCTTTACCTGAGTTAATTCTTTCATATAGAAAGCTCTACAAGTTAAAAAATACATATTTAGACCCACTACCATCCTATATTGTTGCAGATACCCAGCGAGTGCACTCATCATTCAATCAAACTATGACGGCTACAGGAAGATTGTCTACAAGCAGTCCTAATTTTCAAAACATTCCAATTAGAACGGAAGATGGTAAAGAAATAAGAAAAGCAATTAAAGCTCAATCAAATGAATATCAAATTTTTTCTGCGGATTATTCGCAAGTAGAATTAAGAGTAATGGCGCATCTAAGTGGAGATGAATCATTAATTTCTGCATTAAATAATGGTGAAGATATACATACTTTCACTGCAAAAAATATTTTTAATATTGATAATGATGATATTGTGCTTCCAGAAATGAGAAGAATTGCTAAAATTGTAAACTTTGGGATAATGTATGGAGCAGGTCCATTTAGATTAAGTCAAGAGCTTGATATCCCATTTGGAGAAGCAAAGCAAATTAAAGATGCATACTTTCAGAAATATCAAGGAATTGAACAATATATTGAAAATTCTAAGCTACAGATTAAAGAAACCAAATCTGTTGAAACTTTATTAGGAAGAAGAAGAGCTGTTTGGGATTCAGATAGTCAAAATAAAATTCGAAGAGATGCGGCTGAGCGAATGGCAATTAATATGCCAATTCAAGGGACTGCTGCAGAAATGATAAAATTAGCCATGATTAAAATTCATCATCAAATGAATAAAGAAAATTTAAAATCTAAACTTATAATGCAAATTCATGATGAATTGTTATTAGAAGTCCATCAAGATGAAATTGATTATATTTCAAAAATGGTAATTGAAAATATGAGAAATGCAATGAAGCTGGATGTCCCAATTGAAATAGATTTTGGTATTGGACCTTCATGGTATGAGGCGCATTAATGAGTTATTTAGGACCAAAAGTTTATATTGATTTACACCAACTGAAAAAAAACTATCAAATAGTTAAAAGTGAAGTTGGAGAGATTCCTATCATGGCTACAGTAAAGGCAAATGCTTATGGGCATGGAGCCGTAGAAGTATCTAAAGCTCTAGAAGAAGAGGGAGTGAGATATTTAGCTGTGTTCACAATTGATGAAGGCATTGAATTGCGAGATGCTGGCATTAAAACAGATATTTTTATTTACGCAAAATTTGATCCATCGAGAATTGATGAAGCTTTAAAGTATAACCTTACTATCAATATCTCATCATTTGATGATTTGAAAGCGCTAAAAGCACACGTTGGAAATACTGTCAAAGTTCATTTAAAGATTGATACAGGTATGACAAGATTAGGAGTCCCATTTGAAGAAGCTGAAGCATTTTTACAAGAAGCAAATCAGCTTGATACTATTGAATTGGAGGGATTGTATTCTCATTTTGCCACTGCAGATGAAGGAGATCTTTCTTATGCTAATAGTCAGCTCAGTAAATTTAGTTACGTTGTAGAAATTTCTAAAAAATTAGATATGTCCTTTGATTTTGTTCATTGTGGTAACAGTGGAGCTATTTTGAATGTTCAAGATTCCAGATTTAATATGGTAAGAACTGGAATGCTTCTTTATGGAGCTTTTCCATCTGATGAAGTACCTCAAAAGCTTCCAATTGAACCAGTTATGACATTTACGGCCCCTATTGTTGAAATTAGGGACGTTAAAGCTCGTACTCAAATTAGCTATGGTGGAGTTTACAAAACTAAATCAGATACTCGAATAGCTGTTGTACAAGCTGGTTTTGCTGATGGAGTCCCACGTCCTTGGTATATTGATGGTTTTGTAAAGTTTAAAAATCAAGATTTTAAAATTACTGGACGAATTTGCATGGATCAGTTAATGATTGACATAGGATCTGCTGATTTAAACTTAGGTGATGAAGTATTGATTTTTGGAGCAAATGAGCATGGAAGTATTGATATTAATCACATTGCAAAAAAAATTGATTCTACTTCTTATGTTTTAGTTACTGCGCTTGGAATCCGTCCTAAAAGAATTTATTAATTCGAGGAGCAAATTAAAACCTAACCAAGGGTAAGAGAAAGGAATTAAGAGGTAATTTTAAACTTTAACTTGCTCCTCATTAATACTTATGTTTTTTTTAAAAAAAAGTTCCTCCTTTTTCTATTTATAGTTATTATACAAACAGA
>Ga0310343_10000201_pt1 | contig 27358 bp, 22 predicted proteins | sample HC15DNA2025_MG_FD_203519 | JGI IMG/M metagenome (GOLD analysis project Ga0310343, IMG submission 203519) | Marine microbial communities from station ALOHA, North Pacific Subtropical Gyre - HC15-DNA-20-25_MG | ecosystem: Environmental > Aquatic > Marine > Oceanic | place: Pacific Ocean: North...
AGAATAACAGGGGCAATAGCGATTTGCTCATTGGTTGATGATAATTCACCTGCCCGCTTTTCTGTCAATGGAGAGTTGGAATTGGTAGCGGCCGGGCTTTTCGCGATTGCGCGTAGGCATCTACCCCAGTGGTCCGCGTTGTAGAAAGCTCGCTTGCAAGCGAAAACGAGGATCAATTCCAATGAGAAGCTCGCTTGCAAGCAAGCTTCCTACACCTATTAATGAGCCTTGTGAGTTAATTCTTCGGTAGCTGCTCCAAGGGCTAAGGATGTTGCCACTATGGCTCCGATGATTACCCGCGGAAATTGACTCTCGATATTGATCATTGTTGGTAAAGTGGAAATCACAGCTTGGCAAAGGTTCCCATCGTTCTCCGTGAGGAAAGAGATCGAGCGAGTCTCATCCGTAACGAATCTCCTTTGACATAGGGGTGTATTTCGTTTGGGAACAAGCATGTGGAACGAAGCAGTAAAATGTCGAGCTCGTCGCTACACGGAACCTATCAGATTAGAGACAATGAAACTATACAGCTTACTCGCTATCCTCATCCCCTTTAGTTTTTCCGCGGTTCGAGCCACGGATATCGCCCCTAGTTTGGATGAGATGGATACAGCCGTAAAAGGCGAATGGTGGAACAAGAAGCACACCGGCAACAATGCGTGGCTGGAAATGGTGAAAGTTCCGAGGGACCAAGTAGTCGGATTCGCTTTATACACGGTAGATAGAAATACCGTAAAGATGACGGCTCAGCTGTATCCGCTATATCCTCACGAAGAACGTGTGGCGCGATTGGAGCTAGAGACCGACGGTCAATGGCAAGAGATAGCCCGAGCCCCCATCTATGAGCAAGGTTGGTCTGCCCACTTCAGAATCGATGGATGGGATGAAAGTAAAAGCGTAGCATATCGCGTTCGCCACGGCGAGAATGCCCAGTTCGAGGGAACCATTCGAGCCAATACTCGTAGCAAGAATGAGGTCGTGGTTGGATCGTTGTCCTGCAATTCAAGGTGGGATCGTGGAGATAGAAACGCCATCATCGCCAATCTCAAAAAACAGGATCCAGACCTGCTATTTTTTGCGGGGGATCAGACCTACGATCATACTGAGCACACGTCAGGCTGGCTGCTTTGGGGGAAGCAATTCAGGGACATCATCAAGGACCGGCCCGTGGTAACCATTCCTGACGACCATGATATTGGGCAGGGTAATCTCTGGGGCGAAGGAGGCGTACAAGCCAAGATCCGGGCAGGCAACGACGGCGGCTATTTCTATCCGGCGGACTACGTAAGAATGGTTGAACGATGCCAAACGTGGCATCTTCCCGATCCCTACGATGCAACGCCAATCGCTCAAGGGATTGGTGTTTACTACACAAGTTACAATGTAGGAGGCGTCGATTTTGCCATCATAGAAGACAGGAAATTTAAGACCGGTCCTAATGGAGAGATCCCCGATATGGGTCCACGACCTGATCACATCAACGAGCCGACCTACAAGCGCTCCGCCGTGGATGTGCCAGGGCTCAAGCTGCTCGGAGATAGGCAATTGGCATTCCTGCATCAGTTTTCTCAAGACTGGACGGATACCGATATGAAATGCGTTCTCTCCGCCACGAATTTCGCTGGAGCAGTGCACTTGCATGGTAGCTTTGAGAATCGGCTTTTGGCGGATTTGGATAGCAATGGATGGCCTCAGGCAGGTCGCAACAAGGCCCTTACGGAGATGCGTCGAGGCATGGCCTTTCACCTGGCGGGAGATCAGCATCTTTCTGTCATGACCAAGCACGGAATCGAGAATTGGCAGGATGGGCCTGTCACCTTTGTCAGCCCTGCGATCGTGAACAGTATCTATGGCCGCTGGTGGTGGCCAGAAGGCGGAGAGGCGGGAGTCAACCCGATCGAAGACAGCCCTCTTCCATGGACGGGCGACTACGAAGATGGTTTGGGTAACAAGATCACTATGATTGCCTACGCTAATCCCGATCCGGAAGCGGACCGACGGGGAGAACGTGACCCGGAAGACGAATGGGCCGACGGCTATGGTTTAGCTCGTTTTTTTAAGAATTCACAGGAAGTAGTATTCGAATGTTGGCCACGTTTTTCGGATGTTAGCAAAGGGGATTCCCAGCAGTTTCCCGGTTGGCCGAGAACCTTCAGAATGGCGGATAACGATGGCCGAGAAGCCGTCGCCTATTTGCCGGAAATTCGGTTTCGCGGAATTTCCAATCCAGTCGTCCAAGTGATCGAGGAATCCTCCGGAGAAATTCTTTACACGACTCGCGTCAAAGGAACGCGTTATCGCCCAAAAGTGTATGCGAAAGGAACTTACAACGTGAGAGTAGGCAAGAATCAGCCTATTCTTAAATCAGTGAGCGGTATCCAATCGGTTGAAAAGAAGAGCAGGGATCGGTTGACGATATCGATCCGCTAGCTAAGTACCAGGAAAGGGGAATTGGGTGAGTTTTAATGGAATGTCCAATAAATTAGAATACCAGTATCCCATAAATGACAAAGTGAATGGATAGCGCTTCAAAATTGGAGAGACTTGCGCTGGAGTCTGGGAGGCTTCTGGAATGGATGCCCAAGGGAGATCATCCAGCCAGGCGGGCACGACCGATCCTGAACTGACGGTAGAGGAGTGTATTCGAAACGCCGAGGAGCTAGGTTGATACAGAGTCGTTGGGCCTGAACAAAAAAGGACCGATTCGTTCCTTACTATCTGACGACCCGGCCGGAGCCACCGCTGTTGAGGAGGGCTTCGACTTCGGAACGGTTAGAGAAATTGAAATCGCCATAGATTGAATGGGCCAAGCAAGAAGCGGCTACGGCGAAGGCGATGGCGGTTTGCGGTTCCTTTAACTCCGGCGTGTTCAGGGCGAAGATCAGACCAGCTCCAAATGAATCACCGCCGCCAACCCGGTCCACGATGTTGCGAATCTCGTAAGGCTGGTATTGGCTGGCACCTAGCGGAGCGAAGTAGGGATGATCGCTCGACTTGTCGTAAAGCATGGCCCCCCAGTTATTGTGGGATGCTGATATGCTCTCGCGAAGTGTAATCGCGACTCGGGAAACGTTGGGAAACTGTTCTACGATTTCCCGGGCGACGGTAGCGTATTTCGTTGCGTCTATTTTCCCGGAATGGACATCCGTATTTTCAGCCTTGATACCGAGAACATCGGACGCGTCTTCTTCGTTGCCTATGATTAGGTCCGCATAGGGGAGCAGGCGCCGCATCGTTTCGCCGGCGAGCTCTTTCGAAGACAGGGTCGGGTTCCAGGCCCATAGCTTTTTGCGGAAATTCAGATCGCAGGAGACTGTCAGGCCTGCGGCTTTGGCCCGCTTCACAGACTCGATCGTAGCTTCAGCTGACGCTTCGGATAAAGCTGGTGTGATACCGGTCGTGTGAAACCAGCCTGCGCCATCTAGTATGGACTCCCAGTCGTAAACTGAGGCAGGGGTCATGCTGACTGATGAGTATTCCCGATCGTAGATTACTCGGCTGGGTCGCTGGTTGGCTCCAGCTTCCACGAAATACAAACCCAACCGTCCTTGGTCTGTCAATACAACGTCATTCGTATCTACGTCGAGACCGCGAAGTGTAGAGAGGCAAGCTTGGGTGATGTCATTGTCTGGCAAGGCCGTAACGAATCGAGTGTCTCCACCTAACATAGCAATGGAAGCGGCGACGTTAGCTTCGGCCCCGGCGAATGTTAGATTGAGGTCGCCCGGTAGCGATTGTCGAAATCGATTGTGTCCATGAGGACAGAGTCGCCCCATGATTTCCCCGAAGGTAACGATGGTTTTCATTATAATATCTGTATTAAAGTTTTGCCTACGAAACAATTTTAGTAGTTTGTTTTCTTTGGCTAATCCTGCCCCCGTACCGCTTCCACGATATGGCGGGCTTCTCTGGCGTTGGCTTCGATTTGGTCCCAATTGCTGGCCACGATGAGATCGCGTTTGGCAATCCATGATCCGCCGATTGCCGAGATGAGCGGGGAGGCAATGTAGGAATTCATGTTTTGAGCATTGAGGCCCCCGAGAGGAATAAAATCGATTCCCAGGTGTTGATAAGGGCCGGCCATACTCTTGAGGTGGGCTAGGCCCCCAGAGGTTTCAGCAGGAAAGAATTTCAATGTTCGGCAGCCGAGTTCGAGTCCTCGCTCAATGTCGCTAGGGGTAGCGATGCCTGGGCCGAAGGGGAGACCCTTATCTTGAGCATACTCGACAACGCTGCGATTTAGGCCCGGAGCTACGCCAAATGCGGCTTCGGCGCCAACGACCCCGTCGATTTGCTGAGTGGTCAGTATCGTGCCTATACCCGCAAGCATATCCGGCACCTCTTGGCGAATCGCCCGAAGGGCATCCAAAGCTGCGTCGGTACGGAGAGTCAGCTCCATGGCATCGACCCCTCCTCGCAGGAGACATTTAGCGAGGGGGACCGCTTGTTTTGCGTCGTCGATGACTAGGACGGCTATGATGGCGGTCTCTTTTAATTTTGCGTGTAGTTCGGTTGGGAACATATGAATCGATCGAATTTATGTCTGTATAGTTGACAAATAAAACTATATAACCGACAAAACTAAAACATACTTTGTAGATGTCAACTGATTCGAGAGGGCTAGCCACATCTTTGTTCAAAGCTTTGGACGCGCTTAGCATGTTGAGTGTGCGTTCGGAAGGGTTAGCTATTCGAGAAGTGGTGGAAGGTATGAATCTGCCCCGCAGCAGTTTAATTCGCATACTGGATAGTTTGATTCACTATGGTCTTGTTGAGCGAGTAGCGGATAAACGGTATCGCGTCACTGTCAAATTTAGGGAATGGCGAATGTCGAATGGGGATGAGGAGCTAATCGACTCCCACCTTGATGTTATGAAACGGATTGCTGGTGAGATTGGGGAGATGGCGATATTGGGTCAGCTTCAAGGGCGCATGATTCGTCATTTGCATTATGAGGAGCCCGATTGTCGTGTCCGGGTTGCTCCTCCCATTGGCCACAAGATTCCTCTTGAGCGTATGGCCATGGGAAAGTTGGCCTTGAGCCTACGGCCAGACTTGCTCCCGGCTGGTAGTCCCAAAAAGTTGATACGAGAAATCGATTCGGCTAAGGAAACGGGCGAAGCCTGGAATCGAGGTGAATCCGAGGAGGGTATCATCGCTTGGGGGACGTGGTTGGGCGAGCCCTCTACGTCGACACCCATGGTCGCGGTTACTTGGCCAGACTTCCGCTATTCGGATAAGGCTCTCGCCAAAGTTAGGGGTTTGCTAGCAAGCTTTGGTGCTTCGCCCCGCTCATGCCTCGAGAAAATAGTTGGCTAGCTTCGAGTGGGTCAATAGTGGTGAGACAATAATGCTAGATTTTGGGAATATGATTAAGGATATTGCTTCTTTAATCTTGGCATAATGAAAAGTTTCTCGAGTTATTCGCGAGGAGCTTTTTGTTCGTTTGAGCAGAGTGATTTAAAGGACGAAGTTTCGAATTTATTAATCCGCAATTACACAAACTAACATGAGCATCACAATTGGAGACAAAGAGTACTTTCAGGGGATTGAGAAGATCCGATATGAAGGACCTGAAAGCGACAACCCGCTCGCTTTCAAATGGTACAGTCCGGAAACGGAGATTGCCGGTAAGACGATGGGCGACCTATTCCGTTTCGCGATCGCCTACTGGCACACCTTTTGCGGAACGGGAGGCGATCCCTTCGGACCGGGTACCAAGGCCTTTCCTTGGGACGAGGGTTCGGACGCCATTAGTCGAGGCAAGGGCAAAATGGACGCCGCCTTCGAATTCTTCACCAAAATCGGGGCCTCCTATTACTGCTTTCACGATTTTGACCTTGTGGACGAAGGATCCAGCTTCGCCGAATCCGAATCCAATCTCCAAGCCATTGTCGATTATGCCAAGGAGAAGCAAGCAGCCTCGGGCGTGAAGCTGCTCTGGGGCACTTCCAATCTGTTTAGCAATCCGCGTTACATGAATGGCGCGTCGACCAATCCAGACTTCAGCGTCGTGGCTTATGCGGGAGCTCAATTGAAGAACGCAATCGATGCTACGATCGCTTTGGGTGGGGAAAACTACGTGTTCTGGGGAGGACGAGAAGGCTACATGTCGCTTCTGAATACCGATACCCAACGCGAGAAAGAGCATTTCGCCAGGATGTTGACCATCGCGAGGGATTACGGCCGTTCTCAAGGCTTCAAGGGACAGTTCTTCATAGAGCCCAAACCAGCGGAGCCTACCAAGCACCAGTACGATTTCGACTGCGAAACGGTTATCGGCTTTTTGAGGCAGTACGATTTGTTGAATGATTTTTCGCTGAACGTAGAAGTGAACCACGCTACATTGGCGGGCCATACCTTCCAGCACGAGTTGCAAATGGCGGCGGACGCTGGCCTTTTGGGTAGCATCGACGCCAATCGAGGCGACTACCAAAACGGCTGGGATACCGACCAATTCCCCATGAACTTGAACGAACTCGTGGAAGCGATGCTAGTCATCCTCAAAGCTGGGGGCTTCAAAGGTGGAGGGGTTAACTTCGACGCCAAAACCCGACGGAATTCCACGGACCTTGAAGATATCTTTGTCGCCCATATTGCAGGCATGGATGCCTTCGCTCGAGCGGCCTTAACGGCTGAACGTATTTTAAACGAATCCAAGTTGCCTGAATTGAAGCGTCATCGCTATGCTAGTTTTGACTCCGGAGAGGGCACCCGTTTTGAGAAGGGAGAGCTATCCCTTCAAGATCTCTACGCTATTGGTAGTTCAGCTGGCGAACCTGAGCAAATTAGCGGAAAGCAGGAGCGGTACGAACAGATCGTTAACGACTTTATATAGCTTATTCCGACGTACCTCGATTTGCCGATTGAAGGAGCGATCCGGATATTCAATCTTTGTCGAGCCAAGCCTCAAATGGATGGGGGTTCTTATGTCAAAGTTCCGGCAAGACTAGCGGGATTAGGAGTCGTATTCGATCAAAATTTATATTTTCTCTAAAAATAAAAAAACAGGATATATTTTCTTGCTAGAGAAAAAATAAAGATCTAATGATATGCACATGTCCGAGGTTTTAATAGAAGAAAAGATCGCCTTGCCGATGTTCGATTTTTCCGTTTTGCGGGAGATTCGCAAACGGGCGGACATGACTTTGAGCGACTTATCCAAGTTAAGCGGCGCTTCCATAGCAGTAATCTCCAAGCTGGAGCGCAACCAGACGCAGGCTGAGGTAGAGACTTTGTACAAGATTGGCCGGGTCTTTGGTATGCGGGCTACCGATTTGCTTACTTTGGCCGAAGCCCCGCTTTCCAATCGAAAAGAGTCGGAGTTCTATAATTCCGATAGTTTCCTCTTTCGAGCCGTTCGCTATGCCAATGCTAACTGTTTGTTGGGCGAGGCGAAAAAGGGAGCTAGCCTTTCCAAGCCTGAGGTGCACCATGACGATCACGAAATTTGCTGGGTTCTGAAAGGGCGGTTGCGGATTACGTTGCCTCAGGAGATCCGAGAACTGGGTGAAGGGCAAAGCATTCAATTCGATGCTATCCAAGAGCATACCTATGAAGCCTTGGAAGATTGTCAGTTTATGATTGTCCACATCAGGAAAGATAAACGCTACTAGAATTTAAATTGTATGAAAATCGACACTACGATTACGCTAGACTCGCTTAAAGGATCGCTGGAAAAATTTTGGCACCTTTCGGGCCAGAAGATTGAACTGATCGAAACAGAGTACGACATGTCTCGAGGTTCGCCGGTCTTCACGGTCAATGGGAAGTATGACACCCGGGGGTGGACGGAATGGACCGAAGGTTTCGTTTACGGTTCTTCGTTTTTGCAATTTGATGCCACTGGCGATGAGCGCTATTTGGAATTGGCTAAGAAGCATACCGTGGAACGCATGGCGACGCATGTCAGTCATGTGGGGGTACACGATCATGGGTTCAACAATTTGAGCTGCTATGGAAATTGGCTGCGCTTGCTTAACGAAGGCAAAGCCGGAGGGCCGCAAGCGGAGCGCGATTTTTGCGAGATAGCTTTGAAAACATCGGGAGCAGTGCAAGCAAGCCGTTGGTCCACTACACATGATGGAGGAGGATACATATATTCTTTTAATGGACCACATAGCTTATTTGTGGATACAATTCGAAGCTGTCGTATCTTGATGGTAGCACATGCATTGGGACATGTGCTCATGGGAGAGAACGATTCGCCCATCAGTCTTCTTGGGCGAGCTATCTATCACATTATCGCCACGGCCAAATACAGTGTGTATTATGGAGAAGGCCGCGATAAGTATGACGAGTGGGGACGGACAGCCCATGAAAGCGTATTCAATACCAATGACGGTCGTTACCGATGCCCGAACGCTCAGCAAGGATTCAGTGGATACACGACATGGACCCGTGGCTTGGCTTGGGCCATGGTTGGCTTCCCCGAAGAGCTCGAACTGATCGACAGACTCGATGACGAACAATTCGTAGCTTTCGGCGGAAAATCGGTTATCCAGGAAACTTGCCTGAAGGCAGCAAAAGCGACCTGCGATTGGTTCATCGGAAATACGCCAGTTGATGGTGTTCCCTATTGGGATGGGGGGGCTCCTCAATTGCACCGCCTTGGGGATTGGCAAGAACGCGATTCGGATCCTTACAATGAGTGGGAACCTATTGACAGCACTGCTGCGGCGATCGGTGCTCAGGGCTTGCTCCGACTCGGCCGTTATTTGGGGACGGAAACTGAGCAGGGCTCGAAATATTGGCAGGCGGGACTTACCAGCATGCGATCCCTACTTGCTTCACCTTATCTGAGTGAAGACAGCGCTCATCAAGGATTGTTACTGCACTCGATATACCACGAGCCCAATGGTTGGGACAATGTTCCAGCAGGTCAAACGATTGCCTGTGGGGAGTCCAGCCAGTGGGGCGATTACCATATACGAGAAGCGGCGCTCATGTTGCAGCGCGAGATTCGAAACGATTCGTACTACACTTTCTTTGGTTGTTTGAACCGCTAAGCAATCGGAGATTTCATTGTGACGGATTTATCGAAACTTTGTATACACAGTATAACAACTAAGCCTTGGGGATTGCGAGAGGCAGCTATCAAGTACAGTGCTGCAGGCATCGGCGGGATTTCCGTTTGGCAGGATGCGGCGGCGGCCTATGATGATGGCTATCGAGCAGCCGGTAACATGCTGCGGAATGAAGGTATCGAAGTGGTCAGCTACGTGAGAGGCGGTTTCTTTACCGCTTTGGCTGGGGCCGAACGGAGTAAGGCCATAGACGAGAATAAGCGCATTATCGACGAGGCTGCGGAAATAGGGGCGCCGCTAGTGGTACTCGTTTGCGGAGCGACTCCGGAACAATCGCTTTTCGAGTCGAGAAAGCAGATAACTGAAGGAATCGCTGCTTCCATAGAACATGCGGCCGCTGCCGGCGTAAAGCTGGGAATCGAACCTTTGCATCCAATGTACGCAGACAGTCGGAGTGCGGTGAACACAATGTCTCAAGCAGGTGGAATCTGCGATGAAGTGGGACATCCGAACCTAGGGATTACCGCCGATGTTTTCCATATTTGGTGGGATGATCATCTGGAAGAGGAAATCAAGATCGCGGCTGCGAAGAATCAGCTTTTCTCTTTCCACATCTGTGATTGGAAAAATCTTCCTGAAGACATGCTCAACGACAGGGGTATAATGGGGGAAGGCGTTATCGATGTATCCGGGATTCGCCGTTGGGTTCGTGATACAGGATTTCCTGGATACGATGAAGTGGAAATCTTCTCCAACAAGTACTGGGCCATGGATCAGGATGAGTATCTGAAACGGATAATCGAGGCTTACCAGGCCCTTACGTAGAAAGTGGGCTATAGAGCAAAATTCGTTTATTATATTTGTAGGGCTGTCGCTTGCTCCATGCCGCGTATCCGGATAGAACTGGACTTGCGTGGTTTTTCGCAAGCGAAGGCCTTAAGAAGCTGGATCTACTTAACCTTCGTCTATAGCGTACAACAGTCGATAAATTTAGCGATATAAAATATGAAAACCCACAAAGTTGGCATTATATTGAACGGCGTCACTGGGCGCATGGGCACGAATCAGCATCTTATGCGCTCGATCGTAGAGATCATCAATCAAGGCGGCGTTTGGGTAAATCCAGAGGAGACGATAATGCCGGTGCCAATTCTGGTAGGGAGGAGCGAAACGAAGCTCAGAAATCTTTCCGCCATGTCGGGTGTCGAACGATGGACTACGGACTTAGACAGTGTCATGTCGGACCCTGACTTCCCGGTTTACTTTGATGCTCAAAGTACTCTGAGGCGGGCGGATGCGGTAAGGGCGGCGGCGACGGCAGGCAAGCATGTTTACTGCGAAAAGCCTACCGCAGTGGATACGAAAACAGCGGTCGAGCTACACCACTTCTGTGAAGATAAAGGAGTTAAGAGTGGGGTGGTCCAAGATAAGCTGTGGCTGCCTGGTTTGGTAAAGCTCAAGCGGGCCATCGAAAAAGGCTACCTGGGTAGGATATTTTCGGTAACTGGAGAATTTGGATATTGGGTATTCGAAGGGCATAGCGTGCCGGCTCAGCGTCCTTCCTGGAACTATCGAAAGGAAGATGGCGGAGGCATGATGATCGATATGCTTTGCCATTGGAGATATGTGCTCGATAACCTTTTCGGTCCTGTGAAGGCGGTCAGCTGCCGCGGGGCGACGCACATTAAGGAGCGTGTTGACGAAAGCGGGAATCCATACGCCTGCACAGCCGACGATGCCGCGTATTCGATGTTCGAAATCGATGGGCCGGAAGGGGAAATCGTCGTCAATTTCAATTCTTCTTGGTGCACTCGTGTACGTAGGGATGATTTGCTTACATTGCATGTCGATGGAGAATTGGGGTCGGCTGCGGCTGGTCTTCGCGAATGCCATGTTCAGCATTACGCCAACACTCCCAAACCAGTTTGGAATCCAGACATCGACCAGCCGATAGACTTTTTCGACGATTGGTCGAAAGTTCCGAATCAAGAGCTCTATCACAACGCTTTCAAAGTCCAGTGGGAGCTATTTTTGAAGCATGTCGTTCTGGATACACCATTTCGATGGACCTTGCTTGAGGGAGCCAAAGGCGTGCAGCTAGCAGAATTAGGACTGCAAAGCTGGGAGGAGCGCAAGTGGCTCGACGTGCCTGATTTGTAATATTATAGGAGATAGAATGAGTTTTTAGAATCTCGGTTGAATAGTCTTCACAAGCGAGGCCTCTACAGTGGGGATATAATTAAAAGATGAGAGAACATCGGCTATGGAAAGTGGACAGAAATCTAAAACGGCTTTAGTTACTGGTGGTACCCGAGGAATTGGTTTGGGCATTGCCCAGGCCTTAGCCAAAGATGGCTGGAATTTGATTCTCAACGGTGTACGGCCAGAGAATCAAATCGCCCAAGTCCTCAATAACTTGCGAGCTCTGGATTGCCAAGTTGCCTATGCTCAGGGTGACATCGGGATCGCGGAAGGCCGGAAAGCGATTAGGGAGGTCGCTCTGGAGGCCAGTGGCGGCCAAGCGGTGAATTTACTGGTGAACAATGCGGGCGTCGCTCCGAAAGAGCGACTCGATCTTTTGGAGACGACCGAAGACAACTACGACTTTGTTCTAGATATCAATTTGAAAGGTCCTTTCTTTCTCACCCAGGCAATCGCTCGAGACATGGTTGCCGCTGGGGAATCGAGTCCGGAATTCGAGGCGTCGATCGTAAATATTTCCTCGATTTCGGCGACGGTGGCGTCGGTGAATCGGGCTGAATACTGCATAGCCAAGGCCGGCTTAAGTATGCTCACGTTAGCCTTTGCTTCCCGCATGGGTGAATATGGGATACCGGTATATGAGATTCGTCCAGGAGTGACCAAAACAGATATGACCGCTTTGCCGGCGGTCACGGAGAAATACGATCGCCTGATTGAGGACGGCCTGTGTGTTACCAAACGCTGGGGCGAACCTGATGATGTTGGCAAGGCAGTCGCCTCGCTTGCCCGAGGCGATTTCCCTTATTCGACCGGACAAGTCATCATGGTCGATGGAGGATTGACGATTCCTCGGCTCTAGTCTCGAATTGATTTTGGTGGCGAGGTGGCAGTTTTCGGCTTTGAGCAACCACAAGTGCTACTGCAGTTGGATTTGGCGGATCTTTTAGCCAATAGAAATCGGCTGCCGAGCCATATAAGAGCGGCTAGGACGATAGAAAGGGCGATCGCGATTTCCAAAAGTTGCTGCATTGTTGCAAAACGGATTGACTTTAAAAAATCTACTACTGAAACTCGGTCTCAACAAGGCTAAAAGGAGAATTATTTTGAAGACCCTCAATGATCTAGTCGACGGCCAGACCGTGAAAATCGGATCCTATAAGCAAACGCTTGGGGCATCCCGTCGATTGATGGAGCTGGGATTGATGCCGGGCGTCCGCGTCCGATTTATCAAGTCGGCTCCTCTGGGGGATCCAATTGCTCTAGATGTGGAAGGCCGTCAACTGAGCTTGCGTCGTGAGGATGCGGCTCAAATATACGTGCAACCGGAGTAAAAAGTCGTGGAGCGGCTTTATTGAATCGTGCCCTCGTTAGACAGTAGCGCCCGTATATCTGCATCGAAACAGCTGAAGCGCGTGGCCTTAATCGGCAACCCGAATACCGGCAAAAGCACGTTATTCAACTGCCTTACGGGTCTGCGACAGAAGGTGGGTAATTATTCCGGCGTCACCGTTCAGAAAAAGACTGGCATCACTTCTATAGGCAGGGAGAGCATAGAGATCTTGGACTTGCCGGGGACTTACAGTTTAGCTGCGGAATCCCCTGATGAGCGGGTTGTTGTGGAAGCCCTTCGCGGGGAGATCGAGAATGTCGATCGTCCCGATATGGCGCTTTGCATTTTGGACGCCACCAATTTGAAGCGAAACCTATTCTTGGCTTATCAAATTGGGCAATTGGGTTTGCCGATGGTTCTGGCCCTCAATTATTGGGACTCCGCCAAGAAGCGGCGAATCGATATCGATCTTGCCGAGCTCCGTTCGCGTTTGGGTGTACCGGTCGTGCCTATATCGGCCTCTAGGGCGGAAGGGATTGTCGAGCTTAAAGAAGCCATTGCTGAAACTCTGGTCAGTCAGTCGCGTTTGCGAACCCCCGATTGGCCAGATTCCGTCATCGAAGCGTTGGATGAGATGCGAGCCGCTCTTCAAAGGGAGAGTTTGGATCAATTGGATGAGGCTGCTTTGCTGCGCAGCTTGTTTGAGGGCGATGAAGAACGTTTGCTCCGCTCCGGTGCGTCTGAGACTCAGGTTGCCGAAGCCTTGGATAGCGGTAAGAAAGTCTTATTCAAGGGCGGATTGAATCCGTCTAATGTCGAGGCCGTACTCCTGTATCGCCATATCAAGACGATTATCGATTCCTCTATAAAGCACGATACCTTGTCGCAGACGCGAGGGAGCGAGTCGATTGATAGCTTGCTGACCCATAAATGGTGGGGATTGCTAGCGTTTTTGGGTTTAATGTATTTGGTTTTCCAATCTGTCTATAGCTGGGCTGGTCCCTTTATGGAATTGATTGACGGTGGAAAGTCGGCTTTGCAAGGCGGCGTTTCCTCCTGGTTGGATGGATGGCCGATAATCAATAGCCTGGTTACGGACGGAATTGTCGAAGGAGTGGGGGCGGTTGTTATATTTCTACCGCAAATCTTGATACTCTTTTTCTTCATTTCTCTATTAGAAGATACTGGGTACATGGCGAGGGCAGCATTTCTAATGGACAAGCTCTTTAGTTGGTGTGGCCTTTCTGGAAAGAGTTTCGTACCTCTGCTTTCCAGCTATGCCTGCGCGATACCAGGAGTGATGGCGACGCGGACAATCCAGGATTCGAAAGCCCGACTAGTTACAATCTTGGTGGCCCCATTCATGAGCTGCTCCGCTAGGCTACCCGTTTATGTACTTATGATCGGAGCATTTATCGAGCCTCAGTATGGGGCAGGGGTGGCGGGGGCTACTTTGTTCTTGATGCACTTTGTTGGTCTGTTGGTGTCGATGCCTTTAGCGTATGTAATGAACAAATACGTTTTAAAGACCCCTCCACAGCCCTTCTTGCTGGAGCTTCCAAGCTATCAGATTCCCAAGGTGAAAGACGTTTTCATCAAAATGTACAGTCAGGGCAAAGAATTCGTAGTCAATGCGGGAACCGTTATATTCGCCATAACAATAGTCATTTGGGCTTTGCTATATTTTCCGCGACCTGAATCCGTAATCGATGAAACTAGGGCCAGCTTTGCTGCTTCGCTCGCTGTTGAAAGGGCGATTACCGAAACGGCTGCCTTGCGGGCAATCGAGGAAAGCGAAGAACTGCAAGTCGAGCTTGAGAATCGAGTTTCTTCAGCCTACATAGAACAGAGTTTGATGGGTCGTATGGGCAAAACGGTACAGCCCGTTTTCAATGCGGCTGGGTTCGATTGGAAAGTTACAGTAGGAATAATCGCCAGTTTCCCGGCCCGCGAGGTGATAATTTCAACATTGGGAATCATCTACAGCCTGGGAGGAGATGTAGATGAGGAAGCGGGCGATCTTCGGGAGACCATGGCTAATCAAACCTGGACCTCGGGGTCTAGAGTAGGAACACCCATCTTTACGATTCCGGTTGTCATAGGTATTATGGTGTTTTTCGCCCTTTGCCAACAGTGTGGAGCGACTCTGGCGATCATCGCTCAGGAAACTAGTTGGAAGTGGGCGGCCTTGTCATTCGCATTAATGACTTTCCTCGCTTGGGTCGCGTCTATAATCGTTTACCAAGTGGGTAGCTGGTTTTAGCTCGCTCCTTGTTTAGCTCTTCGTTCTTGTAATCCGCAATAGGCGATCCCGAGAAGGTCATGCAGGGTGTTGAGCGATAAGTGCTCTGCATGTTTACACGCCGCTCTCCCGGGTTTTTGGGCTGGTGGATTTGTTACTGGATTCAGTTAGAGTGACTAACACGAGAGAATGGGCGGGCAGGGGGATGCACTGGGCGACCAAAGCTATTCGGAAGCGGCCATCGTTGTATCGGTGAGCGATTTCTCCATTGCAGAAGCGTTCTCCGTCGATCGCCTTTTGCACCAGGGACGAAACGGATGGCGATTGCTCAAATAGCGGCACCGTATCGTTAAAGCAATCTCTCGCTTTTTCCGCTCGTTGAACAATTGTCACCTGAAAATCGACGACGAGCGAGGCGACTGAGTATACTGGAGACAGCACGGATTGAGCTTAGCGATGCCGCCGCCGGTCTACGTACTTGTCCTCGCGAACCTTTGAGGGATCGTATTCGAAGTCCTGATTCTCTTTCAGCTCTTCTATTGTGGGTGTTTGGGAATGGATGCCGGAAGAGGGAATTTCCCGGTGGGCGATCCATGCGATCGCGTTGAGGACGACTGTCCGTAAATTGTCGTCTTGCCAATTGTCGTGGAAGTGTCCGCCAGTGAAACCGAATCCGCGGCTGCCGTTTTCATTCTCGGAAACCCACATGACATGCTGAAGGTCCCGTCGAGCTACCGCTGCTCGAGCACCAGGTGTAGAATTGTGGTGATGGTCCCTTTCGGGGAGCAAGTCTTGCGGGGGTACGGCCGATAGAATCGGGGTTACTCCTTTCATGTCCCTACGAAAGCGCATATTGAAGTACCATTCGTCGTTGATCGAAAATGGCTCTACACCATTTGCGACGGGATGATCAGGAAGTTTTTCGAATTTTGGAGTCCAATGCGGGTTTACTGATTTGTATAACTGGTAATAGCCGCCCATCCAGCGTAGGAAGGCATTACCGGCTTCGCCATCAACGGTCTCCACTGCATAGTGAAGGCAACCTACGCCCACGCCCCTTTCTTGGAGGGCGTCGATGGCAGCGACATGGTTGTTGGCGACGTGCCTTTTGCCGCCATCGCAATAAATTACTACTGCCGTGACCCCCTTGAGAAGGTTTCTGTTCCGGGGCCAGCCTGGATCTTCCGGATCATGGTATACAGAGGCGTCGAAATTAAGTCCACTTTCGTTCAGAGCCTTGGCCAACAACAAGGAGCCCGCGTTGTGTTCATGAGAGAAGTAGCCGTGGCTCTTCTTGCCGGCGACGAAAAGAATCTTAGTGTCCTTCGCTAGTAAGGTGGCTCCCAAGAGTAGGGTAGATAGGGTTACGGTGCGAACGAGGTTGCGTTTGCTAAACATGTAAAATACGAGGGTTCATAGCTCGAGAAACAGATTTATTCAGCAGTGGTTGCTGAGTAAAGGCTTTTGACGGGGTGCCTTTCTCTGGGGCTAAAGGTTTTCCAGTTTACGACGCAGTTCGGTTACGGGAATACCGTGCTCCCGGGACGCCCGTTCTAGATCGTCGGCCTCGATTTTCGACCTCGATTTTCCGGATGGCGTAGTTACGGTCTTGATACGGAATTCACCGAAGGGAGTAGTCCAGTATTCTTCCGTGCGCTCCAGGATTTTGCGTTCAACCGGAAAATAACGAACTCCGATGGCGCTGGTGTTTTCCAGGATGGCATCGCAGACGGTCTCAAGTTGGGCTTTAGGTGCCAAGGCATTTAGACAGAAGCCGGGGCGACCCTTCTTCATTGTGACAGGGGAGATGGTAAAATCGATTGCTCCTGCTTCCTTCAGACGATCTTGGAACTGGGACCCAAGCGATTCTGGTGGGCAATCGTCTAAATTGGTTTCCACGGAGAAAAGGGAATCCGGCTGCCTTGAGACGGTCCCGATCGAGAGCCTAAGAACATTGGGAGCGATAAACTCCTTCTGCCCGGGACCGTAAGCGCTTTCATCGATTGCGATTTCCGTTGAGGCAAAGACAGGATTCAAGTACTTAAGAATAGCGGCTCCTGTGGGAGTGACGCGTTCGCCCTCTTCGTTTCCTTTGTATGTAGGCATTCCATACAGCAACTTAGCCGTTGCTGGGGCAGGAACAGGCAACCTTCCGTGTTGGGTGGAAACCATTCCGTAACCAACGCAAATGGGATCGCAATAGGCCTTGGAAATCTCCAGGCGTTCTAACAGTACCGCGCAACCAATGATATCGATTATCGAGTCCACCGCGCTGATCTCATGAAAGTGGATTTTCTCGATCGGAATGTCGTGCACTTGCGACTCCGCTTCACCAATAAATTGGAAGATTTCCCGAGCTATTTGTTTCGCCTCCGCAGCTATCGCCGCTTCATCGATGATCTTTATGATGTCGCTTAAATGGCGATGATGATGGTGATGACCGTGATGATGGTCGCTTTCAGATTTATTATGGTGGTGATGGTGGTGATGGTGCTCTGAACTTTCGGAATTCTCGTTTAGGTCAACGACGCGAATCTGCTTACAAACGATTCCGTTTTTCTCAGTAGGATTAATTTCGATACGACCATCTGGGAGATTTAGTTTCTCTGGCAGCTCGAGGATCTCGTCGTAGGCATCGAGCAACCCACACAAGGATCCGAGAAACATATCGCCGGATAGTCCGGAAAAGGGTTCGATGTAGAGAACTTTCATGAATGGAGGTGGCGGTTGGGTCTCTTTTTCGTCGGGTGTTTACGATGGATCCAGCCCGATCAGTCTCAATATCCGGTAGGCAGCCATAGCGGCTCCGTAGCCATTATCGATATTGGTAACAGTGATGCCGTTGGCACAGCTAGTTAGCATGGCGTGGAGGGCGGTGATTCCGCTTTGGGCGACACCGTATCCAACGCTCGTCGGAACGGCGATTATCGGTTGGGATAGCAAGCCTCCAACAACACTGGGAAGAGCACCTTCGAATCCAGCTACCACAATAAGTACTCGGCAGGCTTTGAGATCGTCGAGCCGATTGAATAGGCGATGTATTCCTGCAACACCTACATCATTGATTCGCTTAGCGGGAGTGCCCAATAAGTTTAGAGTGAAGTAGGCCTCGTTGACCGCACTCAGATCAGAGCTGCCGGCACTTAGAATAGCAATGGGAGCATTCTCGTCATCGAGTTCACGATATTGGATTAGGAAGGATTGGGAAACCGAATCGTAGTGGGCGTCGGGGAAGGATTCTTTAAGGGCTTGGCCTTTGTCGGGTTGTACGCGGGTAGCCAAGGCGTTCTTCCCTTTCGAGTGGTACTCGCCGAGAATGCGACGAAGCAGCTCTACTGATTTCGAGTTTCCGAAGATGACTTCAGGAAACCCTAATCGTTTTTCGCGTTCGGTATCCAAAATGAAGTCATCCATTGGTTTGTATAGCTCGATTAAGCTTTCCGGAAATCAGACCTTCCTCGTCGATTTCGATTTTCTTAAAGCCGATGCCTTGAAGTGCATATTCGATCAGCGGAAACAGGGTTTGCAATCGCGGAATTGAATCGTTTGGAGCTTCGATACGAGCGATGTCTCCAAAGTGCCTGACGCGGACCTCCTCGAATCCGAACTGGGTGAGGGCGATTTCCGCGGATTCAATTTGCGATAGTTTCTCTTTGGATACAGCGTGCCCGTAGGGGATGCGTGAACTCATGCAGGGACTTGCTGGCTTGCTCCAAACCGGCAGCTCAAATCGGTGAGCAAGCGAACGGATTTCGATTTTCCCTAAACCGCAATCGGCGAGAGGCGAACATATGGTTTGCTCCTTGGCTGCTTGGTGTCCAGGGCGGTGATCCTGGAGATCATCTCTGTTGGCCCCATTCAGCAAATGGAAGGTTGGGAATTCACGCTTTTGAAGCTCTCTTAGCCTTCGGTAGAGCGTGTCTTTGCAGTAGTAGCAGCGATTAAACGGATTCTTCGCGTAGTCTGGGTTGTCCAACTCGTCGGTTTTCAGAATACGTAGGGTGATGTCGTACTGTTTGCAAAAGTCTTTGGCGATTTGGAGATCCGACCGTTTCAAACTTGGCGAATCCGCGACCACGCCAATTCCGTTCTTACCGAGGAAAAGTTGGGAAAGGTATAGGACGAGGGCTGAGTCGACGCCCCCTGAGAATGCGGTGAGGCTGCCTTCCAATTCGCCAAACCAGGTTTCAATCCTGTTCAAGGCTTCTGTCTGGGCAGCATCATTCATCGGGATTGGCGGATACGAAGGAATTGTTGCGATCGAGACGCTCGTCTAGAGAGGGGATGATCTCCTCGATATTTTACGGGTTTTTGCCTAGTTGCCAGGTTGCCGTGTGCTTCGGCGAGCGCAATAGCCTATCGCTAAAGATAGAACGCCGATCAATGCGATTACCGCTATCCAACCGAGCGAGCTGCCTGAATGTGGATGGTTGTGAGGGATCGGATTTCCGTGTCCGAATACCCTCGAGGTGGCGACGAGAAGGATGATTGGAAGGGATTTTACGAAATTCATGATGAAACGGGTTGGTATTCCGGTGGAATGGCAGGCGTTTGTCAAATATGGGTTCAGCGGATCTGTACTTGATGGTGAGGTCGACGTTATTTATAAGATTCCAATGTTAGATAGCGAGACGCGTATTGACGAATTGAAGCAGGCAGTGGCCCAGTTCGCTTTGGATCGAGAATGGGAACCCTTTCACTCCTTGAAAAATCTCTCTATGTCGATAGCCATCGAGGCATCCGAGCTCATGGAACGCTTCCAATGGCTGGAGGGTGCTGAATCGAACAAAGGGATCGAAAATCCTGAGGAGCGAACTGCGATCGAGGAAGAATTTGCGGATGTGTTTATCTACCTGCTTCAGTTCGCAAATAGGGCGGACATAGACTTGGCTACGGCAGCGAGGCGCAAGCTCGAACTGAATGCCGAGAAGTATCCCGTCGAAAAATCCCGAGGCCGGTCGAATAAGTATGACGCCCTATAGATTGGGGTAATTGAAATCCTGCTTTCGCCGCTTAGGTATTGCCAAATAGCGTTTGGTTCGTTCGATTGGTAGTTGATGAAGTGTTTCGAAAACGCGTCGATTTGGCTGTCTGCTCGAGCTTGGCTCAGCACTATATTAGTATCGATGGCTCCTGCTGGACTGGTTGCTCAGAATGCGATCGTACTGGATCCAGTGCCAATAGTTAGCTACTCTTTGGATTGGCTAGCCCCGGGCGGGCAGGCAACTTCCTTACCACGTCAGATAGCGGTGTACAGCCTGGGTTGCGGCAAGTGTGTCGAGGAGCTAGAAAAGGTCTCGAAGGGATATGCTCCGGCACCAGTTCAGTTTATGCTGACAACCTTCCAGAAGAAGGACCGGGATGTGACACTGCCCTTGATGAAATTCGGTTTTGCCCACAGCGATCCAAAGAATCGTCGCGCCGACTTGCTAGATATACTCCGCATTTACACCGAGGATCCCGATCATTATCTCAATAATCCCACGGAATGGGAAACGGTTGTGGATTCGCACTGGCTTGGAGGTATTTCGGATGAGGATCGAAAAGTGGCCGAAGCGTTCGCTCTCAATGTGATGGACATGCAAACGCGCATCCTGGCCCTGATGGACAAGCTGGCTGCACCGAACGCAATTCCTCTGGACCAGCCTGCCTTAGCCCCAGCGACCGAGCAAAATAGCGATCGTTATAAAGCCTTGGTCGCATCGCTTTCGCTCGCCTGGCTGCGACCGCCATTGGATGAGGCCGAAGACGCCGCTCAGATTTTATCGCGGGCTCGCTCTATCAATCCGCTAAGATCCCTCGATGCCGAAGGCTGGAAGGAACTGAAAGCGTGGGCTCTGAATGGAGCATACTGGATTTGGGGTGGGCGACTCAACCCAAATGAATTGACCAATATCATAGATTGGCAGGCTCAGTACCATCTGCTTCCGGATGACGAAAGCCGGAAAGAGCTTCAGAGACAGTGGTTCGACGAAACGATCGATCGAGCGGAGATCGGGCCTTTGTCTCCATTGGAGGCTTTTGGGTTTACTGATATCGATGCCCTGGCTTCTCCTGTCTGGAGCAATGCCCAAGCTGATGTGCAACAGCAACTTGTCTACGGGAGCTATCTTGGGAGCTTGACCGTCAAGGACAACGAATAATGTCCGTCATTCCGAGACAGTAATAGATTACCGAATACGATTTAGGGAATGAGCGGGCTCCGAACAGCGTTTTCAGGATTCCAGGGGTTGACATTCGTTGCGCTAAAGGTTGAAACTCTTGTTAGTTATTAGCGACTGGCGACAAGGGCGGGATTGACCGTCGGGAAGCAGCGCGGTTCTATCGTTCGCCTGGGTAGAGCCCTTAGATTCATTCAATCGCTTCCAAATGTCCGACACAAAAACGTCTTCGCCCGTCTCTGATTATCTGTCTTCCCGATCCGAAGATCAGATCAATCCGGCTATGCTTGGCTATGTGGCTAATTTGCAGCAAGTTGCTGAGGTAAATCGGCCTGTCGCGGCCTCTATTGTAAAGGAGCTTGAGGACCAGCGTAGCCATTTGAAGCTCATAGCATCCGAGAATTTTACGTCACTCAACACCCAAGCGGCTATGGGTAACTTGCTTACCGATAAGTATGCCGAAGGATTCGCAGGGTCCCGCTACTATGCTGGGTGCGACAATATCGATGATATCGAAACGGAAGCCTGCGAACAGGCTTGCCGCCTTTTCAACGCGGAACATGCTTATGTGCAGCCCCATTCGGGAGCCGATGCCAATTTGATCGCGTTCTGGGCAATCTTGCAGGCCAAAGTGGGTACGCCTTTGATGGATGAAATGGGGACTGGCAACCCAGCCAAGATGTCTCGGGAAGACTGGAATCGAGTTCGGGCAGCCATGGGAAACCAGAAGATGTTGGGCCTGGACTATTATTCTGGAGGTCACCTGACGCATGGCTACCGGTTCAATGTTTCTGCCCAGTTTTTCGACGCCTACAATTATTCTGTTAGCCGGGAGACCGGCCTGCTCGATTACGATGAATTGGAGGCTCAGGCGGAAGAAATCAAACCCTTGATCCTCTTGGCGGGCTACAGCGCTTATCCGCGAAAAGTCGATTTCCGGAGGATGAAGGAAATAGCGGACAAGGTGGGAGCCGTCCTTATGGTGGACATGGCCCACTTTGCTGGCCTAGTGGCGGGGGATGTGTTTGACGGAGATTTCAACCCCATGCCGTTTGCGGATGTGGTGACCACTACTACCCACAAAACGCTCAGAGGTCCGAGAGGCGGGATCGTTCTGTGCAAAAAGGAATTTGCGGAATTTGTGGACAAGGGATGCCCCCTCGTGATTGGAGGCCCACTGCCGCACGTTATGGCGGCCAAAGCGGTAGCCTTCAAGGAGGCTAACGAGCCCGAATTCAAGTCCTACGCTGCCAAGATCGTGGAGAATTGCCAGGCTATGGCCCAAGCGTTGATTAACGAAGGACTGACCGTTTGTACTGGAGGCACGGATAATCATCTGCTCCTGATCGATGTGACCCCATTCGGCTTGAATGGACGGCAAGCCGAAGCGGCAGTTAGGGAATGCGGAATCACATTGAACCGAAACTCTCTGCCATTCGATCCGAACGGCCCTCACTACACAAGCGGCTTGCGAGTGGGTACGCCGGCTATAACTTCGCTAGGCATGGTAGAACCAGAAATGAAAGAGATCGCCGCTGTTTTTAAGCTGATCCTCTCCAATACAACTCCACGTATTCTCGATAAAGGTAAAAACGCGGGCCAACCAAGCAAAGTTAAGTACAATTTGGATACGAATATTATTGGGGAGGGCCGTAGCCGAATAAAGCATCTACTCGATACATTCGTCCTCTATCCAGATCTCGATCTAGAATTTTTGAAAGGTCAATTCGGAGGCGTTTAGAGTTGAAGAAATATCTGTTACTCCTTGAAACCGCTTTTTGTTAATCGATGGCCGGAAACGCGTTCTACAAGGAGTTCGATTTAGAGTCGTTGCCCGGCGGGAATCGGCCCAGCGATTATCGGACTCCGTTTCAAATTGATCGGGATCGCATTATTCACTCGGCGGCTTTCCGCAAGCTGCAGTCCAAGACGCAAGTGTACCTATCCGGTGAGTACGATTTTTATCGGACTCGGCTGACACACTCTATCGAAGTCGCTCAAATCGGGCGTTCGATCTGCACTTTCCTTAATGGAAACTCGGAGCAATTGAACTCCGATTTCCATATCGATTCTGATTTAGTCGAGGCCTGTTGCATGAGTCATGATTTGGGGCATCCGCCATTCGGACATGGAGGCGAGCGAACATTGCACCGGCTTTTTTCGAGCATTGGAGGATTCGAAGGAAATGCTCAAACCCTCAGGTTGATAGCCGATACGCTCTATCAATCGGGTGGCAGGCGCAGTGGCATGTCTCCGACTAGAGCTTTTCTCGATGGCGTGCTCAAGTACAAGGCTACCTACTCTGAAAAAGGTGACCCCAAAAATCACTTTATCTATGATTTCCAGAAGGCGTATCGAGATTTCGCTCACGATAGAGCGTCTGATTCGCAAAGCAAGGAGGCGTTCGATCGGCTTACTAGCTTGGAATGCCAAATCATGGACTGGGCAGACGATACGGCTTATTGTCTGAACGACATCGTTGATGGTGTCAGAGCAGGCTTCTTGACTATTGAACGTCTAGAGCGCTGGGCGGCTCAAGAAGGTTTAGACGCCATTAGCGAGCCTTTGTTCACGTCTTTGATAGACGAGATCCGGAAGGATAAACTGGAAGCCATCTTTGGATCGAAGATTGGTTTGTTCATTAAAGCTTGTCGCTTGTCGCCGCGCGAGAATGCCTTGGCGGAACGATCCAATCGATATGCTTTCGCATTGAAAGTCGACGGGGAAATAAGGCAGCTAGCATGGTTTTATAAGCGAGTGGCTTTGGACCTGATATTCCGTTCGGCGCCACTGCAGCAGATGGACTTTAAGGGTGACCGAATTTTAGAGGAGATCTATCAAGCAATCGCTGAATGTTACATGAATTCCTCTGGGCAGCGATCGCGAATCCTCCCTGAGCAACCGGCCATTTGGATGCTAGAAGCTGAAGGCGACGCGGACGAGCAGCAATTAGTGGCCCGAGACTACCTAGCTAGTCTATCTGATGGTCAAGCGTTGCGGATCCATAAGCGGCTCTATGATCCCGAGTATGCTTCGATTATCGATCTGGAATGAGAATTTGTTCGCTTTATGCGAATGCTCCGAACGATGCATGCTATTGTTGGTGCTCTCGGGTACTTACATGGCAGGCGTTACGGAGTTGCTGTTAACTTCTCCGCAAACTATCTTTACTGGGCCGTGCTTAAGACCATAGGTCGTTTTGTTCAGTTCGAGTTGTGGAATCGGCCAGGTGGGGCAATGGCGGTGCGGTGCTCCAGCTGCGAGAATTCATCCAGGCATTTCGAGAGCGTGGAGTGCCCAATGCGAGTCAGGTCGCGCGATTCGGATTTGTGGATGCCAAAAATGATATCGAGGCCTTCATTTTCGATCTCGTGCAAGCGGCCAGGCATCGTTCTCAGTTTCGCACTTTTGTCATGCCAGGTTGGGATCCCAATATTTTGCTAGGAAATATCGTCCATGTTCTCAACGCTGTCGAACCTGTTGTGATTGGGTTCGCCTGGCCGCATTTTCGGTCGATCCGGAAAACGGCCTATATAGAAAACGAACCGCCTCAGGAAAATTATGGGCATGCCGTCACTCTAGTGGGTTGCCGTTGTCCGTTTGGGAAGCTGAGCGACATAACTTTCATCTTCCGAAGCTTATGGGATCTGCTCTGGGGGAACCGAAGGGTATAGGTTCAAAATATACAAGTACATCGCACAATATTTATGGTGCCTACTTTATAGAAGCCCATCGTTCCTAGTTCCGATTGCTTATGCAAAAGTAGGGAAGGCATTCCGCCTGTTTAGGAAAAAGTCGACAACAGGCTAGAAGCCTATCCTACCCTTTGTGGACGACTTGCTATGGCTTCTCTCACATTCGGGCGAGGAGATGGTCGTATGTCTCGATTTGGTTGCTCCAATCGTACCGGCTCATCGTATATCCCTCTTTGAATGGCTTTCGCCAGTTACCGCTTGCGAGAAGCTGTTTGATTAGATCGATCGCCTCTTCTTCCTCATCATAGAATGCCTCTGGGTGATCGTCGGGGCAGAGATGATCTGTGTAGGCAAGCCTTCTAGGGAGAATCGGATGGCAGCCGCAATAGATGGATTCCACTACGCTGCCCCCGAAAAAGTCCTGAATCGAAGTGACCAATGCGATATCCGAGTTCCACAATAACTTGGCGTAGTCAGCGAAAGACGATAGTCTTCCATACTGGATGATGCGGCTTCCGAGACGCTCTTTGGCCTCTTGAAAATAGGGCGGCTCTTCTTCGAAGCGATCACCCGCCAAAGCTAGATCAAATTCGAAACCGTCATCAATAAGCCGATACAAAATTCGGAAAAACCCGATAGGATTCTTGTCGTATTCCCATCGATGATTCCAAAGCACTAAGGGTCGTTCGCGTTTGGAAATTTGGCCTGAAGGGCGATGTTGATCAAATCCCGCCAGATCCATTCCTAGCCAAAGCGTCTGCGACTTGGATTGAATCTCCTGAATTGTATCCAAATTTTGATTATCAGGATATCGCTTTAGAAAATCCGGCAAATCCGAAAGAAAACGCTTTCGGTGAAAGTCGGAATTGAAGAATGCGGCATTCGCTACCAGAGCGCTGGTGTAGTTCAAGAATGAATAGTGAAGATCTAGCCCGCGCTTCTTGTCTCCATCTCTCGGGGACCAAGGGTATGCTAGTTGGTTTTCATGAAAATAGATTCCTGCTGGAATGGAAGAATGGCGTTCGCGAATCCGGGAAAGAAAAACGGGAAGGTCAAGCATGTCGCTAGCTAGGATTGCCGAGAACGGCTCGTCCTGCTCGAGAAACGCGTTGGCTAGCGTAATGGCACCGCCATGCATGCGCCACTTCCAATGGCGGCCGGGCAAGGAGAGAATGCGGATATCGTGTCGGGATCGCCGAGCTAGTTCCTCGGCCCAGCGGCGATGCGAGCCAGTAAAGAATGGCTCAACGAGGCAGATCCGTTTTTGATTGGAATCGTTCGACTGGTTTTGCGACACGCTAGTTAGGATAGCAGCCGCAACCTCCTTGGTTGCAGCAACTGCTGATAGTTGCCGGAGCTGGAGCCTCGTTATCACTCACATTAAACCCGTAGCCACCTGTGATCACTCTTTTGACTGGAACGCCGCTTTTGGGATGCTTCGATAGAGGAGCATCCTTCATGCTTTGTTGGATCTCGAAGCGTTCTGGTGTCTCGTCTGGCGAAATTGGAATGGTTTCGTATATGTAGGTAGCCATAGCTTAATTGTTGCCGGGCATAGCCGTTCGTCAAGCGATAGGGTGATCGAGTATGCACTCTGGCCAAGCAAGTCCAATATCGATCCCGTCTTTGGTTTATCCGTGATTGCTTCCTAGGCAGGCAGATATTCTTAGTAAGAACTTGCTATGGCTACGGGATTTGGCCTGCTTTGTCGATTGATGTGGATCAGCACGATCGCCAAAGGGCTTGCTAAGCGTCGCTTTCTGATAGGGCAAGCGGCGGCGGTTGGATTGACGGTGGTTCTGTATATCGTCGCCTTTCCGCCTTTCGATTATCCGGAAGCGGGATTCCTATTATTGACCCCTTTTCTGCTTTGGTTGCGGCTTAAGCCATCATACCGTCAAGTCGCTTGGACCGGCTTGGTGGCTGGTTGGATCGCCTGGTTTGTCCTAATTTTATGGCTGCGCCACGTAACTTGGTTGGGGACGACTCTCCTTTCCGGCATCGTCGGGGCCCATTTCATGCTATGGTGCCTAGGAACCTCCTGGTTGAGCCGTCGGTTGTCGGGGAAAGGACCATGGCTGGGTGTTCCTTACGCGGTCGGCGCGGCGGCTTTGTGGGTAGTGATCGAGCATATACGCGGATGGATATTTACAGGATTCCCATGGCTTCCCTTGTCAGCGAGCCAGTGGAGTCGGCCGATAATGTTGCAGAGCGCGACGTTTCTAGGAGCCTGGGGAATATCGTTTTTTCTGGTTTTGCTAAATGCAGGAATCGCTTCCTACGGAGTTAGGATTGTCGATCACGCTCGAACCAAAGCAAAGACCTTTTGTCCGGAATTCTATCTGGCGCTACTCGTATTCGTTAGCCTAACCTTTCTTCAGACCCGCCACATAAAGGGTCAGGAAAGGGAACCGCTTTTTCGAGCTGCGGCCATGCAACCGGCAATTCCTCAGAACGAGAAGTGGGATCCCTCCATGAGCCAGAGCGTACTGAATCGGATTGAAAGAAACACCCTGCGCCTAGTTCCCATGCAGCCGGATGTCATTTTTTGGCCAGAAGCAACCTTGCCTTATCCGATCAAAGGCGATCCTGGAATGAGGGCTTGGGCGGAGAGGGTGGCAACGCAGGCGGAAACGCCGATTTTCGCTGGGGCTCTGGTAGCGGAATTCGAGGAGGTTTGGAAAAATGGAGTCTATTTGATC
>Ga0310343_10000203_pt1 | contig 27284 bp, 20 predicted proteins | sample HC15DNA2025_MG_FD_203519 | JGI IMG/M metagenome (GOLD analysis project Ga0310343, IMG submission 203519) | Marine microbial communities from station ALOHA, North Pacific Subtropical Gyre - HC15-DNA-20-25_MG | ecosystem: Environmental > Aquatic > Marine > Oceanic | place: Pacific Ocean: North...
TTCAATAGGTCTTTTTCCTGATTCTTCTGCTTATTTTACACCTTTCATTTTTCTAGTTAGTATTTTAGGTATTGTTTACGCGTCTATTACAACAATCCAACAAATTGACCTAAAAAAAATTATTGCCTACTCTTCTGTAGGTCATATGGGTGTAGTAACTATTGGTCTATTTTCCGCGGCACCTCAAAGTATTATTGGAAGTATATTTTTAATGGTAAGTCATGGTTTAGTTTCTGGAGCTCTTTTTCTGTGTATTGGTATTCTTTATGAGCGTTATCATACTCGCGTAATAAAGTATTATTCTGGTATTTTAACAACAATGCCCATTTTTGCGACATTTTTTACTATATTTACAATGGCAAATATTGGTTTACCGGGAACAAGTAGTTTTGTCGGTGAATTTTTAATTATTGCTGGTTGTTTATTAACGAACAGCTGAGGTGCGTTCTTTTCCGCTTCTGGTATGGTTTTAGGTGCTGGTTATAGTTTGTGGTTATTAAATCGAATTTTGTTTGGTAATATTAAAAAATTCTCAATACAGGAATTTAAAGATATAACTCGAATTGAATTTTATTATTTAGCACCTTACGCATTTTTAACGATTGTTTTAGGTCTTTATCCTGAATTTTTAATAACATATATGTATGTTGTTTAAATATTCTGTTTCAAGAAGACTTTCTTTTGTGCGCATAAATTAATGGTTAGATTTTCAGTCTTCCAAACTGTCCGTGCGAGTTCGAATCTCGCTGCGCACTTTATGTTGTTTTATAACACATAACATTTTCTAAAAAATAATAAAAAGACTAATTAAATAACTTTAAAGGTCTTCATAACGGAAAACTATGTATTTTTGTTTAAAACCGGCGTATCTAAAAACGAAATCTACAAATCTTTTGTGGTTCCGGCTAAAGAAAACTTTAAATTTTTTAGGTTTCTGCCTTATAAAATTTAGCTTTTAATATAATAGATTAAAAGATTATAGTGAACTGAAACATCTTAGTAACTTAGTAAATTTAATCAAATGAGAACTTGTTAGTAATGGTGAGTGAAAACATGTGTAAAAGCTTTGAAAACTTGCATTTTTAATGTATAGTTTTCTTGTCTTTTTTTTTGTGTGGGGGATAACCTGCACTTTGTAAAGAAAAATCATTTTCTTAAAAAATTTAACAAAAATAACAGATAGCGTACTAGTATCGTGAGAGAAAGTTGGAAATTATGAAGTTCAATAGCAATTGTTTTAATAGTTAATACAATGTTCCTTTTGCATTATGAACCAGTTAGTTAATATAACGTAGCAAGCTTTAAGGCGTAAAACTTTACAATTTCAAGTTACGTTTATTACACACGAAACCATGTGATCTAGTCAAAATCAGATTGAAAATTTATTAAAACTATTTTTAAAGATCGAACCGGTGTTTGTTGCAATAAACTCGGATGAATTTTGATTAGGGGTGAAAGGCTAATCAAACATGGTATAGCTTGTTTTCTGCGAAACTGCTTTTAGGTAGGCGCTCATATTAAAAACGGTAAATCTCTAACAAAACTATGGTTGTTTATAAGCAATACTGACTTTTGTTAAAATAAGAATGTTTCTTTTGAGTAGTTGGACTTTAAATGAAAAAATTTTAAGTCAAAAGAGAAACAACTCATAATGTTTTTTAAGGTTATAAAGTAAGTTGTTATTCTAAAGGCTGTTTTTCGATGAAGATATCTCTTTAGTTGGCTTAGAAACAGCCATCAATTAAAAAAACGTAATAGTTTGCGAGATTATCTGTTGTCAAGCACCTAAAATTCATAGTAATTTAGACTTCGCCGAAAAAACATAATCTATTATAGATTGGTAGCAGAACGTTTTGTAGTATTTCTTACACTTTTGTAAGCAACGGATTTTCGTGAGAAATTTTCTGTTGGTAAGTGCTTTACTTACAAAAAAAATCAAAATTGATAATGCTGGTATCAGTAACACAAAAAGATTCTAATATCTTTCACCATGAATTGACGTTTTATCTTTTCGTTTCTCTTCGGCGAAATGTTACGCGAACTCTTAGTTTACCGTGAAAGCGTATAACGATGAGCACATTATAATAAAGGTTGACAAAAGATTTTTAAGTTAGTGTTTATTTTACATTCGGGTTATGTAGCTAACTTAAAATCTTTTCTAGAAAAAACATATAATGTATTCGTAATAAATTCGAAACAGATAAATCGGTTGAGTAAACTACGGTGTTAAATTTAATAAAAAATATGGAACTCGGCAAACTAATACCGTAACTTCGGAAAAAGGTATAACAATTTAACTATTGTTCAGTGATAAATGGAACGAGTGACTGTTTACTAAAAACACAAGATTATGCTAATTTTACAAATGATGTATATAATCTGACTGGTGCCAAATGCTGTAAGGATAACTTTTGTTTGTTTAACGCTACAAATTTAATCTTCAGTTAATGGCGGTATTATTTCTGAGTATCGTAATGTAGCGAAATTCCTTGGCTAATAAATATAGTCCCGCATGAATCCAGTAACAACTCGTTCGCTGTCATATTTTTTAATTTTGTGAAGTTGAAATTTTGGTGAAGATTCCAAAAGAATAATTCAGGACGAAAAGACCCTATGAACCTTTACTAAAAACAATTATTGTGATGATTAATTAACTTGTTCAGTATAAATAAGAGTTTATAACGTTTTTCTTTCAAAGATTGAAAAACCAGACAACATTGAGATATTATTCTAGTATTTAATTATCACTCACTATAAATAGGAAAATTATTGTTGGTTAGTTTAGTTGGGACGACTGCCTTTGAAATTGTAGCAAAGGCGTGCATTGGTAAATTCAAACAAAACATTTTGTTTTTGAGCATAAAAGTAAATATTTGCTAAACTGTAAGATTGATAAATCAAGCAGAGACTAACGTCGGTTTTAGTGAACCAAATGTTTTGAATGAAAAAATATTTGATCATCAGATAAAAGGTACTCTAGGGATAACAGAATAATAAAAATCAAGCGTTCATAGCGACATTTTTGTTTGTCACCTCGATGTCGACTCGAAATATCCTTTTGCTGAAGCTTGTAAAAAGGGTTTGACTGTTCGTCAATTAAAATTTCACGCGAGTTGGGTTTAAAACGACGTAAGTCAGTTTTGTTTCTATCCGAATTATTTAGTAAAAAAAAGAATTTTCGTCTAGTATGAGAAGACCGACACGAAAAAGCCAATTGTAAAAAATTATCAACCAAAGGTATCGTTTTTTTGCTACGCTTTTGAGAATAAAAATTGAAAGAATCAATATTTGAAATCTCGCTTTGTTTTTACATAATTTATTTTAAGCATTCGCTTTTAATTCCGTTTGTATAAGACTAATACTTTGTTCGGTAATATATTTTAAGTTTGCAAAAACTTGTAACATTATACGAAAAATAACGGATCATTTTATTTAAATAGCCCAAAACAAAAAATATTTTTTAATATAAACTTTGAGATAATAGTTTAATTTGGTTAGAATATCAGTTTGTCAAACTGAGGGTTGTGGGTTCAAGCCCCATTTGTCTCGTCAATTTGTGTTTATATTAAATACTTTTTAATATATTATATTTAGGAGTTTAGTTTAGTCGGTAAAATTTAGAATTTCAAATTCTACGTGATAGGTTCAAATCCTTTAACTCTTGTTTTTTTTTTTAGATGTTTATTATTGAAATTCTTGCGTCTTTTTTAGCTATTGTTTTACCTGTTTTAATTAGTGTTGCTTATTTAACACTTGCCGAACGAAAAATTATGGGTGGTATGCAACAGCGTATGGGTCCTAATGTTGTTGGTTTTCATGGGTTACTTCAACCGTTAGCCGACGGTTTAAAACTTTTGTTAAAGGAATCGGTAATTCCAACAAATTCAAATACTTTCAGCTTTATTTTTGCACCGATACTTACTTTTTTTTTAAGTTTAGTTGGTTGATCTATTATCCCTTTCTCAAATTTTGGTTTTTTTGCAAACATTAATATAAGCGTTCTATTCATATTCGCTGTTTCCTCTCTAGGTGTTTACGGTATTATTCTTTCTGGTTGAGCAAGTAATTCCCGTTACGCTTTCTTTGGAGGCCTACGAAGCGCCGCTCAAATGGTTTCTTACGAAGTATCTATTGGTCTTATTCTCGTATCAATTCTTTTATGTGTTGGGTCACTAAATTTTGTTGACATTGTTTTATTCCAAAATAATGTTTTCTTCGTTGTTCCTTTTTTTGCTTTATTTTTAATGTTTTTAGTTTCTATTTTAGCCGAAACTAATCGTGCACCATTTGATTTACCAGAAGCGGAGTCGGAATTAGTCTCTGGATTTAATGTTGAATACGCTAGTATGGGTTTTGCCCTATTTTTCTTGGCGGAATACGGTTCAATTATTTTAATGAGTACTTTTTGTGTTTTAATGTTTTTAGGTGGTTGACTTTTCATACCATACTTATATATTTTTGACCCTTTTGTTTTAGGTTTAAAAACCTCGTTTATCCTTTTCTTTTTTATTTGAGTGCGCGCGTCGTTTCCACGATACCGCGTTGATCAACTAATGCGTCTTTGTTGAAAAATTTTTCTTCCTTTATCTTTCGCTATGGTGTTGTTTATTATGACTACACTCTTTTCTTTTAATGGCTTCTACTAAATATTGATGAATACCTTATTTAAAAAAAATTCCTTCTATTCTGACAATATTGTTAGAAAAAACTTTTCAAGTAACGAAATTTTCCAAGACTGTTTTTTAATTTTAGATCAAACGAATTTTTCGAAAAAATTAAAATATTTTTCCTTCAAACAAAACCACAAAGTCGGTTTTTACACAAAAATCAAGAATCGTTGTGTTATCACGGGTTACACAAGATCTGTAAGTTCAAAATTAAAATTGTCACGCATAATTCTATCCCGTAAAATTCTAAATGGAAGTATTACTGGTTATTATCGCTCAGTGTGATAGTCGTTTTCAATTTTCGATTTAATCTTTCTGATAGCTCAACGGTGGAGCGTATGACTGTTAATCATTTGGTTATTGGTTCGAATCCAATTCAGAAAGAATATTAATTACTAAAATAGCTCAGTTGGTTTAGAGTGTTTGATTGAAAATCAAAAGGTCAATGGTTCAAATCCATTTTTTGGTATAAGATTTATTTCTTTGCGTTAGTACTATTCCTATTAGTATACACGCGTCTCGTACAAGTTTTATATTTTACTTCTTTTTATTTTAGATGTTTACGTTTACGTTAGATTCTTCGTCTCCATGACAATTATATTTCCAAGACGCAGCTAGTCCGGTTATGGAAGGTATAATTAACTTACATCACGACTTAATGTTCTTTATAACTTTTATTTTATTTTTTGTTCTAGTTGTTTTAATGCGTACTTTATTATATTTTAGTGAACATTCTAGTTACGCCGGTTCCGGTAAGAATGTTGTTCACGGTACAACAATTGAAATTATCTGAACTGTTCTTCCTTCTTTAATTCTAATCGTTGTTGCATTACCTTCTTTTGCTCTTTTATATTCAATTGATGAAATCATCGATCCTGCGTTAACTATTAAATGTGTTGGACATCAATGATACTGATCATACGAATATAGTGACTTCGAGGCACAATTAGGGGCTATCAACTTTGACAGTTATATGATACCAGAAGATGAGCTTGAGGTTGGTGAATTACGCTTACTTGAAGTTGATAATCGAATTGTATTACCTGTAAATACGCATATTCGTGTTCTAGTTACGGCAGCTGATGTTCTACATAGTTGAGCTGTTCCTTCTTTAGGTATTAAATTAGACGCTTGTACTGGTCGTTTAAATCAAACATCTGTTTTCGTTTTACGTGAGGGTGTTTTCTACGGTCAATGTTCTGAAATCTGCGGTGTTGGACATGCTAATATGCCAATAGTTGTTGAAGCGGTTTCTGTTAACAAGTATATTACTTGACTTTCAGAAAAAATTTAATATTGTTTTCTTGTTTAAGTTCTAACATTCTTTTTCATAGATATTTACAAATTAGTTCCCTTTTTTTTAGCATTTAACTCAATTGGTAGAGTGTTTCTCTTACAAAGAAAAAGTTAATGGTTCAAATCCATTAATGCTAAAATTTTCAATGCTTAGAAAGTTTGTCTTGATTTTTTAAACACACCTTTAAAATACATAGCTTAATGGTAGAGCAAATAGCTTTTAACTATTTGGTTGTTGGTTCAAATCCGACTGTATTTAATTACGTAGCATAATTGGTAATGTGTTAAATTGCAAATTTATTTTATGGTAGTTCAAATCTACCCGTAATCTTTATATCTCTTTAATCTCTTTACTTTTCTTTCTCTAAATATTCTTTATCTCTACAAAAGATAATTAATGTGCTAACTTTTGGGGCAGTAAAAATTCTTATTTATACGTAAGTTCGAATCTTACAGTTAGCAATTTTGTCACTACTTTTATAATTTTTTTCTTTACGATGATTTTGTCCATTAAAAAACAACCTTTAATGCAAATTGTAAATGATCACTTAATTGAATATCCAACGCCTTCAAACTTAACTTTATTTTGAAATTATGGTTTCTTGGCTGGTATGTGTTTAGCAATTCAATTAATCACTGGTATCGCGTTAGCGATGCATTATACGCCACATATTGATTTAGCTTTTTTAAGTACTGAACATATTATGCGTGATGTAAATAACGGTTGATTATTACGTTATATTCACGCTAACGGCGCTTCTATGTTTTTTATTGTTGTTTACATACACCTTGGACGTGGTTTATACTACGGATCATACGCCGAGCCACGCGGATTTGTTTGATCGCTTGGTGTTATAATTCTTTTATTAATGATGGCTACGGCTTTTTTAGGATATGTTCTAGTTTGAGGTCAAATGAGTTTTTGAGCCGCTACAGTAATTACTAATTTTTTTACCGCATTTCCAATTGTTGGTGATAAAATTGTAACTCTTTTATGAGGTGGTTTTTCTGTTGATAACGCTACATTAAACCGTTTTTTTAGTTTTCACTACTTATGTCCTTTTATTATCGCTGGTGTTGTAATCGTTCATATGGCCGCTGTACATTTTGACGGTTCTAATAATCCTTTAGGAATATCTTCGACATCAGATAAAATTAGCTTTTTTCCATACTTTTTTATTAAAGACACACTTGGTTTAGTTGCGTTCTTACTTTTCTTCTCGTACTTTGTATACTTCTCTCCTAATTATTTAGGTCACACTGATAATTATATTCCAGGGAATCCAATGGTTACACCTGAACATATTGTACCTGAGTGATACTTCTTACCCGCTTACGCTATTTTACGTTCAATTCCAAATAAGTTGTTAGGTGTTTTAGCACTTTTCGCGGCAGTTTTAGTTTTATTAGTTCTTCCATTCGTTAATACTTCAGAAGTTCGATCGTCACTTTATCGCCCACTTCACCAAAAGTTTTTTTGACTTTTAGTTGCGGATTACTTATTACTAGGGTATTTAGGTCAACAAGTTCCAGAGTCTCCATTTACGGAAATCGGACAAGTCGCTTCAATCTATTATTTCGCTTACTTTTTAGTAATTATTCCGTTATTAGGCCGTTTAGAAAAAAATTTACGAATGGCGTAGTAACGCAATAGTTCTTTTGCAAAGAAGAGCAACAAGGTAGTTCATCTGTTTCATCTGCAGAAGGTAATGGTTCAAATCCATTCTTTGCAAAATTTGATGTCAACTTTTTCACAAACAATAAAAATGCCAAAAATAAAAAAACTTAAAAGAAAAAATTCACCAAAATTAAAAAACAATCCACAAAAGAAAGCCGTTTGTTTGCGCGTTTTGACCATTTCTCCGAAGAAACCAAATTCAGCAAACCGACGTGTTGTAAAAACGAGCGTAACCCACTATAAGACAAAACTAACCGCTAAAATTCCGGGGGAATCACATAACCTTCAACAACATTCAACAATTTTAGTTCGTGGTTCTCGAGTCCGTGATTTAATCGGAGTAAGTTATACCGCAGTTAGAGGTAAGTTTGATTTACAAGGTGTCGCAAATCGTAAAACTGCCCGAAGTCGTTTTGGTGTTAAAAAACTCAAATAAAAAGTTCTCTTGATGTTAATTAGTTTAGGTTTATTTTATATCATATCTAGTTTTTCTATTTTATCTTCTTTTTTCGTAATAATTTCAAAAAACCCCATATTTTCCGTTTTATTTCTAATTTTATCTTTTACAAACGTTTCCTGCCTATTCTTTCTTTTTAACTTTGAATTTTTACCTATATCCTTTTTAATTGTTTACGTAGGTGCTATCGCTGTTCTATTTTTATTCGTCTTAATGATGTTAAATATTAAACTTGCTGAATTACAGGAAAGTTACAACAATTTTTGAGCTATTTCAATTTTTTTTGGAATACTTTTTCTTGTCGAACTGTTGTTTCTATTCCGTACTGAATTTGTTTTTATTGACATTTTTCAAGAAGGTGGTATTAAAAATTTAGCGGAGTTCACTTTTTCAGCGACTAGCGAAGCTGACGTTAACAACGCACTAGGTCTAAGCACAAACATTAAAAATATATCGCAGGCTTTGTTTAAAAATTATTTGTTTCATTTCATACTTGCTGGTTTTGTGTTATTACTAGCCATGGTAGCCGCAATTGTTTTAACGCTTCAAAAAACATTTGTTAGTAAAAATCAAAACATATATAAACAAATTATGAGTGATTATAATAATACAATTGTAAATTACTCATAAACAATGTAGCGTGTAGTTTAATTGGTTAAAACGAAATACTCATAATATTTTAACTGCGGGTTCAAGTCCTGCCGCGCTTATATTAAACTTTTTAAATATTCCACATATTTCACATTTTACTTTAAACTTTAGGTAATAATAGTTTAACGGTTAGAACATCAGTTTGTGGTGCCGAAAATAAAGGTTCGATTCCTTTTTATTACCCTTTTCTACTTCAAAAAAACTTTTGAAAAAAAATATACAAACTCTATATCTTTTTTAAAGTATTGGAAGTGATACTCGCTACTTTTTTTAACTAAAATTATATCATCGATGTTTATTTTTTCACCTTTAGAACAGTTCTCAATTAATAAGATTATTCCTATTTTTCTTGGAACTTTAGATTTTTCAATAACAAACTCGTCACTTCTAGTTTTTATTTCTTGTTTCGTTGCTTTTTGTTTTTACAATTTCGCAATAGCTAACGCGAAATTAATACCGTCAGCATGACAAAGTACTGCGGAATTTATATACGAATTCATTTATTTTAATGTTTTATCTGAAAACGTTAAAAAAAACGGTAATTTATACTTTCCTATGTTATTTACAATTTTCACGTTTATTTTTTTCTGTAACTTAATGGGTATGATACCTTTTAGTTTTACTGTAACAAGTCATATCGTTGTAACGCTTGGTTTAGCAATGACAGCTTTTATTGCCATTAATATTATTGGTATTAAAACACATGGTTTTCATATGATGTCATTATTTCTACCTTCTGGTGCGCCAATTGCGTTAGCGCCGTTATTAGTTATGATTGAATTAGTTTCATATAGCTTCCGTGTTGTTTCGTTAGCTTTACGACTTTTCGCAAATATGATGTCTGGACATTGTTTACTAAAAATTTTAGCTGGTTTCGCTTGAACTATGTTATCCGCAGGAGGTATATTAAGTATTTTACATATTCTACCTCTAATTGTTATTTTTGCTATTGTAGGTTTAGAGCTGTCAATCGCATTCTTACAAGCCTATGTTTTCACGGTACTGCTTTGTATTTACTTAAATGACGCGATTAGTTTACACTAAATTTCAAACGTTGCCAAAATAGCATAATTGGTTAGTGCATCGCATTCATAATGCGACGGTATTGGTTCAAATCCATTTTTTGGTATATCAATTTCAAACAATCTTAGCATTTTAGACTATCTTAGATTAACTATCCTGGAATCGTTACATTATTGAGTTGTTTTATTGTTTACAGCCTGTTTAACTTAGCTCGGTCAAAGTGTTTGTTTTGTAATCAAAAAACGTTGGTTCAAATCCAACAACTGGCTTAAAAAAGTTTAGTCTTTCCGGTATTCTTTTTTAGTGTCTATCTACTTTTTTTATAATTCTGTATTCTCGATGATTTTACAAGCTGCAAAATTAATCGGTGCTGGTTTATCAACAATCGCGTTAGCTGGAGTTGGTGCTGGTATTGGTACTGTATTTTCTGCATTAATTACAAGCGTTGCTCGAAACCCTCATTTAATGAAGCAACTATTCGGTTATGCTATTTTAGGATTCGCACTAACTGAGGCAATTGCGCTTTTCGCTTTAATGATGGCTTTCTTAATTTTATTCACTTTTTAAACAAATTCGTTTAGCGTAAATTTCAGAGTTTTACTCTTTTTGTTGTTTTATGTAAAAATAAACAACAAAATATTTTATTTTTGATGTATTTTTGTATCTTAATTATGCCATTCTTGAGCTTTCTTTCTTGCATTTGTTTTGGACGTTTTATTGGTATTTTTGGCTCTTGTCTATTGTCAACAATAGCTATAGCAACTTCGTTCTTTTTATCGCTTTTTGCCTTATACGAGACAGCAATTTTAGGTACTACTTGTACTTTAAATTTAGGAACCTGAATGAATACAGAATTACTTATTGTAAATTGAGGCTTCTATTTTGACCCTCTGTCTACAGTTATGTTAATCGTTGTTACGGGTGTATCGTCATTAGTTCATTTATATTCAACAGAATATATGAACGGTGATCCGCACCAAGGTCGTTTTATGTCTTACCTTTCACTTTTCACAGGTTTTATGCTTCTTTTAGTAACCGCGGATAATTTTGTCGTAATGTTTTTCGGTTGAGAGGGTATCGGTCTAGCTTCTTTCTTATTAATTAGCTTTTGACATACCCGTATTCAAGCAAGTAAATCCGCTTTAAAAGCAATGCTAGTTAATCGTGTAGGTGACGTTGGTCTAGCATTAGGTATTTGCGTTATTTTTCTTTGTTTTAAAAGCGTGGATTACAGTACTGTTTTCGCGCTGGTTCCTTGTGTTATTGACACATCACTAACCTTTTTTGGTATTGAATTTCAAGCCCTTACTATAATATCCTTTCTTCTTTTTTGAGGTGTTTTAGGAAAATCGGCACAACTTTCTTTACATATTTGGTTGCCGGACGCGATGGAAGGACCAACTCCGGTTTCTGCGCTTATCCACGCGGCGACGCTAGTTGTTTCGGGTGTTTTTTTAATTATACGTTGTTCAATATTGTTTGAGAACAGTAATTCTGTTTTAATTGTAGTTTCTGTTGTCGGAGCACTAACTTCATTTTTTGCTGCTTCGGTCGGTCTTTTCCAGAATGACCTAAAACGTGTTATTGCTTATTCAACGTGTAGTCAGTTAGGTTATATGGTTTTTATAACAGGTTTATCTCATTATTCTATCTCATTATTTCATTTAGCAAATCACGCTGTTTTTAAAGCACTACTATTTTTAAGTGCTGGTTGTATTATTCACGGTTTATCTGATGAACAAGATTTACGTAAAATGGGTGGTTTACTAAATATCTTTCCCGTTTCTTACACAATGATTTTAATTGGATCTTTAGCCCTTATCGGTACACCTTTTTTAACTGGATTTTACTCTAAAGATTGTATTTTAGAGCTTGCGGTCGCCAAGCATAATACTGTTGGTAACTTCTGTTATTTCTTGGGTTGTTCAGCGGCATTCTGTACCTCTTTCTACTCATTTCGTCTTGTTTTCCTTACTTTCGTAAACCCGACAAATACTTTCAAAAAATACATTGAAGGTGCTCATGAGGCTCCTATAACAATGGTATTTCCATTATTAATTCTGAGTCTTGGTGCGATTTTCTATGGTTTTTTAACACGTGATTTAATGATAGGCTTAGGATCATTATTTTTTAATAATATTCATACAAATTATTACAACTTTAATCTTATTGACTCTGAATTCTTAGCCGCGTGAATAAAGAATATTCCATTTGTATTTACATGTCTAGGAGCTTTATTTTCATTGTTATTAACAAATTGTTTTAACGTAGATAAAGAATATGTTATGAACCTTAAACTTACAAAAGTACCAAAGGCTTTTTATATTTTTTTAAATAAAAAATGACACTTTGATCAAATTGTAAACGAGCTAATTGTTGTTAAGATAATGAATTTTGGATATTTGACAACTTTTCAATCGTTAGATAAAGGTCTAATTGAACGTCTTGGTCCTACCGGGTTTACTGTTTCAATTTATAACACCTCGTCTGCGTATACACGAAATTTAGCGGGTTTAATACACAACACAAGTTTTGTATTTATTACTTTTGCGCTTGTTTTTCTTTCATTTTTTACATTGGGATCATTAGATTTATTAAACGCTACAAATATTTCTTTTGGTTGTGTCTTATTAGGTTACCTAATCTTAAATGTAACAAAAAACTCTACCAAGGAAAACTAATAGAATTGTTATTTTATTCGTAGATTCTACGAATTCGGTGCTGGTGGAAAGGTAGACACGCTCGACTTAAAATCGAGTGCTTATTGCGTAAACGTTCGAATCGTTTGCATCGAATATTTTTTTCTTGATGGAATTTTTTCGTTTTCTTGATAACTTACTATTCTACGATACAATAATAACAATGATTGATTTTTACTTGCTATGCTCGTTAATATTCGGGGTACTAAACTCAACGAATGGGACATTAGCGTTTCCCCCAATATTAAATAGCTTTGTATCTTTTTCAACGTTTTATATTTTCATTGTCTTTATTTTATTTTGTTTTGATTTAGACGTATATACAACAAAAAACAGTTTATTATTTAATCAATCTTTTATATTTTTATTCTTTTTTTTTACGGTTTTAACGTTAATAGCAACGAGCGACTTTTTACGTAATCGTAAAATTAATCGTTTTGAGTACGACACACTCTTTTTATTTGTTATTTTAAGTGCAGTATGTCTTTGTTTTGCGGATGACTTTTTACTAATTTATCTTGCTATTGAGTTACAAAGTTTTGGATTATATGTATTCGCAACATTCAATCGTAACTCTGAATTTTCGACTGAAAGTGGTTTAAAATATTTTGTTTTCGGCGCGATTATTTCTTGTTTCCTATTACTAGGGTTCGCGTTTATTTATTTATGTTTTGGTACAACTTCTTTTGAGAATTTAATTAATTTATCATACGCCACAGCGGAACCGTTTATGTTTTGTGGTATTATATTTATATTAATAGCATTTTTATTTAAAGTTGGTTCAGCCCCTTTTCACACTTGATTATGTGACGTCTATGATGGAGCAATTTTAAGTGTTACAATGTTATTTGCTTCGATTCCTAAAATTGTAATCTTTTCAGTTGTTATAAAGCTTTTTATATTACTCTTTTACGATTTTCAAGACGTTTGAGCGCCCTTTTTTTTATTCGCTAGTACGTTATCGATAACAGTTGGATCGTTATCAGCAATTTATCAAAAACGTTTAAAACGACTTTTTGCTTACTCAACAATCGCGCATACAGGATTCATTCTTTTAGGTATAATTTGCGCAACGCCAGACGCTGTAAAATCAATGACGTTTTATATTATTATTTATACTAGCTTAACAATTCTATTATTTTCATTATTAATTTTTGCGGCGGGCAACGTAAAGAACTTTCCAAAATATTTATCTAATTGAACAGCTTCGGGGTTAAAGAATTATACTTTTATTATGACTTTTACACTTGTAATGTTTTCTATCGCTGGAGTACCACCTCTAGCGGGATTTTTCAGTAAGTTATTAATATTAACGTCACTTGTTGGTGAAAATTATATAGTAACGGCGCTTTACATCGTAATAATTAGTTCTATTGCTTGTTTCTATTATATCCGTTTAATAAAAACATTTTTCTTTGTTAAGACATCAAAGAATAACTTTTGAATCTCGTCAGCAAAACGACAAAATACTGAAATAACTATTAGTTTGTTGTTATTTTTTAATCTTTTCTTTGTGACATTTCCACAAGTATTTGGAAGTTTCTCAACAATGGTTGCTGTTTGTTTAATCTAAAAAAGCTTCCAAAATATAATTAAAGGCGTAGCATAATCAGGCAATGCACCAGTTTTGGGAATTGGTTATTATTGGTTCGAATCCAATCGCTTTGTTAATTCTTTAGGTATGGCTGAGTGGTTTAAAGCGACATTTTGCTAAAATGTTAGGTATTATCAATATCTCGCGTGTTCGAATCACGTTGCCTAATAATTGTAATTAGTTATTTTTATTTTTATACTTAGATGTTAGATATTTATTTTATCGCCTCACTATTAGTTTTTTCAATTCTTTGTTTCCTTGAATTCATTGTTTTTAATGAAGAAATTTTATTAGCTCTTTGTTTTTTTAGCTTTATTTTCTTTAGTTTTAACACCATGAGTGACTCTGTCTTTGATACTTTTCAATCACGCGCTTTAAAATTTGAAGCGGATTTATTACTTTCTTTTGATATTTCTAAACAAACAATTCTAGCAAAATTTTCTAGTCTTCTTGCGTCACGTGGTTTCGTTTCAAAGTTTAAAGTTTTATCTATTTGTGTTTCAACGTACCTTTCAGTATTCACAAAATACTCCGCTTCAAAGTTATCAGAAGGTTTTTACTCAGCATGTTTTGCTAAACTTTCTGAACTTTCAATTTTTGAAAGCAAGCTAGTTGCTACTTTTCAAAAGAAAGCTGTTTCATTACTACTATATCCATTAATTTTTCAAACATCTGGAAGTAACAAGCTTCTTATTGCGAACTTAGCCCTTACAGCAAAGAATACTTCATCTTTTTCGACGAAAGTTACAGTACTTAAAGGTTTAAGTATTTAAGTTAAAGCTTTAATCTATTATTTCTAGTTTTATAAGGAGTATAGCTAAAAGGTTAAAGCGAATGTTTTTGATACATTTTATTGTTGGTTCGAATCCAGCTACTCTTTATTTTGATTTTTATAGTCAATTTTTGATATCTTAATTTTATTATTTTAAATTTTTTTCTGATGAAATTTTTTTCTTTATATACACAACGCCACGCTTTTCATTTAGTGGATCCAAGTATTTTACCTTTTATTACATCGATTTCAGCGTTATCTTTAACGTTAGGTAGTGTTCTTTTCTTCCACGGTTACACTGGTGGTTTAGAGTCGACGCTTTTCGGTCTTTGTGGTGTTCTAACATGTATGTTCCTTTGATGACGTGATATTGTTCGTGAATCAACTTTAGAAGGTGCTCACACAAATATCGTGCAACTAGGTTTACGTTACGGTATGATTTTATTTATTGTTTCCGAAGTTATGTTTTTCTTTGCGTTTTTTTGAGCTTTCTTTGCCGCCGCTTTAGCTCCGGTTATTGAAATTGGTTCTATTTGACCTCCAAAAGGAATCGAAGTTTTTGACCCTATCGAGGTTCCACTTTTAAACACATTAATTTTATTATGTTCAGGGGCTACTGTTACATATGCGCACCACGCTATTACATGCGGTAGTAAGATTGAAGCTGTTTTTGGACTTATTTTAACGGTTATTTTAGCTGTTATTTTCACAGGGTTTCAAGCTTTTGAATATGTTAGCGCTAGTTTTACGATCTCTGATGGTATTTACGGTTCAACTTTTTATATGGCCACAGGATTCCACGGTTTCCACGTAGCAATAGGTACTATATTCTTAACTGTTTGTTTAATACGCCTTTCTTTGGATCATTTTACGATTCAACACCATTTTGGTTTTGAGGCGGCTGCTTTTTATTGACATTTTGTTGATGTTGTATGATTATTTTTATACGTTGCAGTTTATTTCTGAGGTGGTAATTAAACCTTAGTTTATGGAAGGATCGGTTAATCTGGTATACCGCAAAATTGTAAATTTTGTTTCTTTATGAAATTGTAAGTTCAAATCTTACTCCTTTCAATATTTTATGATGTTCTTAACAAATTATTTTAGCATATTACTATTTCTATTATTTAGTATCATTCTATCTACAATTATTTTTTTCCTTTCTTTTTTGTTATCTTCCAAATTAGATGACGCCGAAAAGTTAACAGCCTATGAGTGTGGTTTTAACCCGTTCGTTGATTCTCGTACTGAATTTGACGTAAAATTCTACATTATTGCCATTTTATTTATTATTTTTGACCTCGAAATTTTTTTCCTGTTCCCGTTTTCTGTTTGCTTAGATACGGTACAACTTTCTGGGTACTTTGCAATGTTAATATTTCTTTTTAGTCTTACTGTTGGTTTCTTGTATGAATGAAAGAAAGGTGCTTTAGACTGAGACTAAAATTATCTTGTAAATCAAATATCCTATATATTATTAAATTGGTTATGCACACACATAACTATAAAAAGTTTTTACCTTCTACTAGACCAACTATCATTTAAAATGGCCACCTCACAAAGCTTGATTGGTATTTTTTGAGTTCAAATCTCATATTTGTTATTTTAATCTTAAAGATGAAGAATTTTATTAAATTCAGAAACTCAACTTTTAGCGTAAGCAATTCCGTTATTACTACAATTGCAAAAAATAATCTTAATTTTCACATAATTAATTATAAAGGAAAAAAAGTCCATATTTTAGACGATTCTAGTCTTTCATCTTTTACAATAGTTCCGAAAACGTCGTCAATACGTTTTTATATTAAAATTCAAAACAGCGCTAAATTACGCGTGAATAAGTTTTTTTACGATTTTCTTGTTATGTGTTCAGAACAACATAACGCCGAAAAAACTCAAAATAGTGAAATATTAATGTTATCTTCATTAAATACAAGTAATAATGATAAAATTATCACTACGCCATTAAGTTGAGTGGGTAATAAATCTAGAGTTTGTGGTCTTATCTTTTCAACAATCCCAAAAGTTATATCTAATTATTATGAGCCTTTTCTAGGATCTGGCTCTGTACTATTTTATGTATTGCGTCAACAACTTAAAAATAATATAACAATACGAAATAATATTATTGTCTCTGATTTAAATGAAGAGTTAATCAACTTTTTTAAAGCGTTACAGCAAACTCCGATGGCACTGTATACAATTTTCGTAAAGAAATTTGTTTTACCTTACAATGGCCTTGAAAATATTAAAGCCAAGAAAAATTTTTATTACGAAGTTAGGTCAGCTTTTAATCTCAGTTTAGGTGACCCTAGTGTTGAACAAGCAGCGAGGTTTTTATTTCTAAACAAAACATCTTATGGTAGTTTATTTAGGGTTAATTCTGTAGGTTTTTATAATGTACCTTTTGGTTATAGAATAAAACCAGCGTTTCCTAACTTAAGTTCCCTAATGAACGCTAGCAAATTAATTGAGAGGGTTTACTTTGTACATAAAAGGTTTGATCCTATGATGAATCTTCAAACGGGAGATTTTGTATATTTGGACCCACCTTACATTAAAGTAACAAATAGTAGCTTCGTTAATTACGTGTCTTCCGGTTTTTCTAATGAAGATTCTCTCTTTTTATTAGGTTTTTGTGAAAAATTAGTGGAAAAAGGATGCTTCTTTACGTTAAGTAACTCAATAGAGATAGCTCCATTTACCCAAAATTATAAAACAATAAAGTATTGTTCTAAATCAATTAAAGGTAATTTAGAACAGTTATTAATAACAAATTACCGTAGAATTTCAACGTAATTTACTATTTTTTATTTAAATTCAAATATTACTTAAATAAGATGAAATGATCAAAAATTTTTGAACGGAAAACTACGTTACCGCTAACTATAGTTAATACAACGAATATTAATCTTAACGATGATATTCGTTCTCAATTAGAGCGTAAAAGAACGCGATTTAAACAGAATATTATTACGTTTAACCATAACGAGATTACAATACCAAATAAATTTATCACCTCAACAAAAGCTTCGCTTGAATGTTTAATGGCGCATAATAATGTCGGACATACGCTTCCAAGATTAACAGCTGGAATAAAAATGCCAGATGAATATTATTTAGATACGACTCAAAAAAATGCTTTTATAATTGAAAAGAAAACACAACAAACTTTGGGTTCCGTTGACGAAAAAATTCAAGCGGCTGCTTTTAAACAGTTAATTCTTCGTAAAAAATTTAACTCCGATTGAAATGTTTTTTACATGTTTTGTTTTTCAGATTGATTTAAACAAGGATATCAAGAAGAATTGAAATATTTCGACACGATAGGTGTGCCCATTTTTTGAGGCCAAGACGAAGATTATCATCTTAATGTTCTTAAGTTTATTAAAGAGAAAACTAAAGAATAAAATAATTCTTTTTTTAATTTTGTATGGTGACCATATTAAAAGAAGTTAGTCTAAAAGTAAATAACTTAATAGATATAAACAAATTAATAGTTTAGCTTTTTATCAGGTAAATGATGCCACAATTTGATACTTTTTCCTTCTTTTCACAACTCTTTTGAGTTTTTTTAGGTTTTCTTTTTTTATATCTATTAATTTGTTTTTATTTACTTCCTGCTTTAGCTGCTACATTAAAGATTCGTAAACGTAAATTAGCGCAATCTACCGCGTTAACGCAACAAACGGACCTTGTAACGAATAACTCTTTTTTATCAACTACTAAAGTTATCTTAGATAACTTTAACGCTAAGCTTGGTTTAATGAGTACTCAAAACGCGACTAACACTACATCTGGTTTAAGTAAATCTTTAGCCAGTACAGCTTTAGTCTTTGAATCTTTTCGTGAATTTAATTTAACAGCCTATACACAAGCACAAATTACCGCCTTACTTTATGTTTAACAAAAATGTTAAAAAATAGTTTTATCTTTATAGAATTTTATACATGCTTACAAAAATACTCTTTTCGATGTTTTTATTCGAAAATCCATGAATCGTTCGCTGAATTTTCTCAACAAACCATAAGGTTATTGGTACTTTATATTTTATCTTTGGAGCTTTCTCTGGTGTTTTAGGTTTTATTGTTTCTATGGCAATGCGTCTAGAATTAAGTCAAGCCGGAGACACTTTTTTATCTGGAAACTATCAACTATACAACGTTTTGGTTACAAGCCACGCGTTTTTAATGATTTTCTTTTTTGTAATGCCAACTGCTATCGGTGGTTTTGGTAATTGATTTGTTCCAATTTTAATAGGTGCCTGTGACATGTCATTTCCACGCCTAAATAATATTAGTTTTTGATTATTACCTCCATCATTAATCTTACTATTATCTTCATCTTTAATTGAAGCTGGTGTTGGTTCTGGTTGAACAGTTTACCCACCATTATCTGGTATTCAAGCACACTCAGGTGGTTCTGTTGATGCTGCGATTTACTCTTTACATTTAGCGGGTGTTTCTTCAATCCTTGGTGCTATTAACTTTATTGTTACAATAACAAATATGCGTGCACCTGGAATGACTGCAAACCGTACACCTTTATTTGTTTGAGCAGTTTATATTACGGCTTTTTTACTTTTATTATCACTTCCTGTTTTAGCAGGTGCGATTACAATGTTATTAACAGACCGTAATTTTAACACTTCATTCTTTGATCCAAATGGAGGAGGTGACCCAGTTTTATATCAACATCTTTTCTGATTTTTCGGGCACCCTGAAGTTTATATCTTAATCTTACCTGCTTTTGGTATGATTAGTCATATTGTTTCTAAGTTTTCATCAAAAGCTGTTTTTGGTAATTTAGGAATGATTTATGCTATGCTATCAATTGGTTTTTTAGGTTTTATCGTTTGAGCGCACCATATGTTTACAGTAGGATTAGACGTGGATACACGTGCTTATTTTACAAGCGCAACTATGATTATTGCCGTTCCAACAGGTATTAAAATTTTTAGTTGAATTGCAACAATGTTCGGTGGTCGTATTGTTATGAACACACCAATGTTATTTGCTAACGGTTTTATTTTCTTATTTACATTTGGTGGATTAACAGGAATTGTTTTATCAAATTCTGGTATTGATATCGCCTTACACGACACTTACTATGTTGTAGCACATTTCCACTACGTGCTTTCAATGGGTGCCGTTTTTGCAATTTTCGCAGGATGATACTACTGAATTGGTAAAATTACTGGAAACACTTATGACGAAACATTAGGTAAAATTCACTTCTGAACTACATTTATTGGTGTTAACGTATGTTTCTTCCCTATGCATTTCTTAGGTTTAGCGGGTATGCCTCGTCGTATTCCTGACTTTCCAGATGCTTATTCACAATGAAACAACATTGCAACATTAGGGTCTTTCATTACAACTGCTTCAACGCTTTTCTTTGCTTATGTTGTTTACGCAACATTTACTTCAAACGAGCGTGTTGGTTATAACCCATGACGAAATGTTACTAATTTTGAGTTTAATAAATAGAAAATAAATTTAATTAATTTTTTTTATATTCGTTCATAGTTTAATGGATAAAATGACATACTACGGATATGTTGATATGAGTTCGAATCTCGTTGAACGAAATTGTTTTAGACTAATCTCTAAATTTTATAACGACTACTTTTTAAAAAGTCTGGTATTTTTTGAGTTCAAATCTCAATCTTTTTATTTAAAAATTTCCGATATTTATTCAATCACTAAATTTACAATACGAATCAAAACTTAAATTTTAGGTTAACTTCGTAACAGTTTTTGGTGCATCTATAGAGGAAAAAAGACTATTACGATTCTTAAATTGGTGCAATGTTTGATCGCGCGATGTCAGCTCTTGAAAAACAACAGCAAGTTACAGCAACTTCAACGTCCAACGCAAGAACGAAAACTAATTCATAAAATATTTCATTAAAAATTAAAACTTTAGATTTTCTTGAGTAGGTGTTTCTGTTAACTTCGTAACAGTTTTTGGTGCATCTATAGAGATAAATAAGAAAAGAGTTACAAAAAACGAAACGAGATGTTTCAATACCTAAAAGTACCAAAGTAAATATATATATACAAAGACTTATTGTTAATTATTTTTATATTTATTTACTGGAATACAACGAATAAAAACATAGGCGTTTACCCCCGACCTTTGCTCATACAACAAAGGGAATGTTTTTATTTATGGATATTCTTGTTACAAGTACTTATTATAACTAGTTAAGTAAATTAACAAAGCTAAATATTTTTTTCAAACATTAATAGTTAACGCAATTTTCACAACCACATTCCTTTCAGTTTCATAAAATATTGTTATTATAACATGTTAAGCGCTTTGTCTTCGGAAAGTGACAAAGGATAAGTCTTTATAAATTCTCAAGGAAAACATCGTATAAGACAAATTTTAAAACAGGCTACGACCATTCGTCGCTCAGTTGATTTCGAATACACAAAAATCTTAAATATTTAAGTCAGAGACGTACCTGGAAACTTTTTCGTAACAGAAAAGTAAAAAATAATAATAAACTTCAAATTTAATATTATATTTTATGAAAGTAAAAGCAAACAATATAAAATCATTTTTTTTTCGCACGTTTACAAAATGATGAATCTGGAGCTGTTTTTATGATTACTGTAAAAAAGTTATTTTAAAACAGAATATTTATTAAGCTAGCAAATTGCACGTTTTACACGCCGGGTAGTAAATAAATAGTAAAGTGAAAATTTGAAGGAAACTGGCCCCAGCCTTCGTATTAATGTTTAGTAATTTATTCATGAAAGGACTGAATTACTTCAAAAATTTGAAAAAAAGAAAAGTCATGTGAAAGACTAACGAAAATAATAACAAAAGTAATAAGGGTAGGTTTTCAGGTTTTTTCGAGTAAAAACCACTAATTTTTAACTAAAATAAAAAGTTAACTTATACATTTTATTTGTTTTTAATTAAAAATTAGTTAAAATCATGCGGGGGCTTTTACCAGAGAAAACCTTGAACACTAGTTGATATTGGTATGGTTATTATTACTTATGTTTTAGGTAGTAAAACATAAGTATAAGTATAAACATACGTTTCTTTTATTGATTCTCGCTCATACCCTCACTCCGTATACAAACATTAAAAATTAGCTCCCCCTTTTTTAGCGTGTAACTCAATTGGTTAGAGTGTTATCTTGATAAGATTTTGGTTATAGGTTCAAGTCCTATTACGCTAACTTATTAAGATTTTGATGTTATTATTTCCAAAAAAAACAAAATTTAACAAAAGTTTTTCTTCGTCAAAAGTTATGAAAAAAACCGTAAAAGTTTCAAAAAGTAAATATTCCTGTTTAAACTTAATTGCGCTTTCTTCCGGTAAAATCACGAATTTTCAAATCGAATCCTTACGTCGATTTCTACGAAGATTTTTAAAAAAGAAAGCTCAAATATTTTTTCGGATTTTTCCCGCCATTCCCGTTACAAAGAAGCCCAATGACGTTAGACTTGGGAGAGGTAAGGGCGCCGTAAAATATTGAGCGGCGCATGTAAAACGTGGTGATGTTATACTTGAAATTAAAAGCTATGACACTGCATTAACGGCCGCTATATTAAAAGCGTCTCGTATAAAATTAGCTACAAAAACTTTTGTTTTCGATCGAAGTAAACGATGAATTTTTTAACTGTCTTATTTGTTCCGCTTTTTATCTTTCTAATAGGTTTGTTAGGTATTTTTATAAACCGTAAAAACATTCTTTTAGTGATAGTTTGCGTTGAACTTGTTTTATTATCCATAAACTTTATTTTTTTAATATCTTCTTTTTATTTAGACGATATTTTTGGTCAAATTTTTGCCATTTTCATACTTACTGTAGCCGCCGCTGAATCGTCCATTGGTTTAGCAATTTTAATAACATATTATCGTGTTAAAGGAACAATAGCTATAGAGTCATTACACTTATTAAAAGGCTAACACATTATAAAAACAAGCTTTCTTCGTCTAATTTGGTTAGGACATAATTTTTTCGTGATTATAATGTGGGTTCAAATCCCACAGAAAGTTCTACGGATATTAATTATTATATATTATTGACTTTTAAGTCTCTATTTCTTTTTAGTGAGTTTGGTTCTAGCTCAGCTTTAACGTTATCAAAACATATTAACATGCTTATAGTAAAAAGATTTAAAAACGATCTTTATACTGTGAAAACGGAGTAATGCAAAAAAAGTTACTTTCTATACAATTAAATTTGTCCTTAATGAAAATACGTTTTTGTAAGATTAGACAAATGATAAAGCTTAAATTTTATCAGTCGAAAATCTTTAGCAACATTTCACGATTCGCTTGCCCGGTTAGTTATGAAACAACAACTAAATTCAATAGAATCGCAGTTAAGAATATTAGACAATGAACGAAAGTTTGATCTAGTGATTTTGAGTGGGTAACAAAAAACTTTTTTTAATGCCCAGAATACTTTAAAATAAAGATTATTGTGTGTTAATTTTCTCTAAACGCGTGCCAGAAGAGTCGGTAATACGCGTAAAATAAACGTTATGCGAAAAAACTAGGTTTAAATAGCGATTAGAATAAAATACAAAATTTGAAAACACAACCCAAAACTATGTTGGTTTTTTTTCTATTACATTGTATTTTTGAGTTCTTTGGATGAAAGTAGAATGAACGATAACAACGATAAAATGTTTATTTCGTTTGGAATATCAATGGGTGAAGACAACTTTCAACAAAGTAAAATTTTCTTTTACTGACTTTTATATCGCGAAAGCTTGAGGATCAACAAGAATTAGTCACTCTTTTAGTTCAAGCCGTCAACTATGATTTTCTTACTTCAAACTTTGTTTGGTGTAATTGCAAAAGCAGAAAAATTAACCTGAAGCGTAAGATCGCAAGATTTATACTCAAAGAACTAAGCTAGAGAAAATATTTTTTGTGGATCATGTGAATTAATTGGATAATCCGCCCGAACCTTACCTAATTTTGTATAATATGATGTTTATTATTCTTAAAAATTTTTCCATATTACAAATGTTGCATGGTTGTCGAACAGATCTTATTTTAAAATATTTGGTTTATTCCAAGAAAGATCGAAACTTTCATTCATATTTACTATTCAATGAATACTATATGAAAATCTCTTCCTAAAAGGAAACTGAAACGAAAAGTACGTCTAAATCTTTATGACTTTTATAATTAGGGCTTTCCATGTGATATAATGGAATAAGCAAAAAGTAACTTAATAATAAAATTTTAGGTTAATCTAGAAAATATTCCAAAGTTCGGATTAAATATTGCAACTTATATTTATGAAGTTAGAATAAAAAGTAATGGTAAATAAGTGCGTTACCGTGAAAATAAAAATTTTCTCAACATTTATCGCCCATCACTTCGAAAAAATTAAAATCAATAAAAGCTTTCTATCTTTTCTATTTGTTTTATAGGCAATTGGTTGAGGTCATTAAATCATGTCTTTATTTAATAATAAGTTAATTTGGGTCGTTATATCGATTTTAGTAATTTCGAGCAAGTTGTAACAAAGTAGCCGTTGAGGAATCAGTGGCTGGAATAAGAATTTTATATAAATCGATTTAAGAACATTTTTATGTTTAGGGGATGTAGCTCAGCTGGTAGAGCGTTTGCTTTGCACGTAAAAAGTCATTGGTTCAATTCCAATTATCTCCAAATGCTAATTTTTAAAGTTTTATAAAATGTACACAATTGTAACCATACTAATTAAAATTGACCGTAAAAGTATAAAGCGTTTTTGATAGAATAAAAATAAAAAAAATTAAGTTAGCACCTCAAACTTTTAATATTATAGGATGACTCATTCTTTTACTCAATATTTAAATTTATACAAAAATGCGGTAACCAAAAATAAAAAAACTCTTTTACTGTCATATTCAAAAAATGCTGAACAGTTTTGCGGGTTTTTATATACGCGCGGTTTTATATCGTCGTATACTTTAATAGGTGCCAAAAATTCTAAATATATAAAAATTTTTCTAAAGTATAATAATTTATTTAATCCGGCTTTATTAAACTTTTCCATTGTTTCTAAAACCGCTCATGAACGCTCTTTTCAAAAGCGTGATTTTGTTAAAAAAAAGAATGATTTATTCGTAAATTATACTTTTGGTACGAAGAAAAAGACAAAACTAGTGGCTAGATTTTTATAGCTTCTTGATTTAAGATAATTGGGTGAGTGGTTTATACCGGTTGTTTTGAAAACAACTATAACGTAAGTTATCGTGAGTTCGAATCTTACATTATCTGTTTAATTTCTCGATGGGTCAAAAAATAAACACTTTTGGAATGCGTTTAAAAAATAGATTAAATTGAAATTACACATTCTGTGTCCATAAAAATACAAAATTTAATGAAGTCTTTTTTAATAGTCATCAATTAGATTTTGTTAACAAATTAATATTCTCAAATCTTGCTGCCTTTCCAGACAGCAAAATCACACGAAATTCTAAAAAATTCATATACCAGGCAAAGCTATTGCAGGCTAAACTAAAGTTATTAACGCAACGTCAAAATATTAATTCAGACGTAGTTACGAATAAAAGTAAAAAGCTACAACCTAGCCATAACTTATATTATGGTTTTTGACAAACTAAACAACAGGTGCAATATAATTGCGTTGACTTGTTTTATAATAAAAATAAAAAAGAGTTTTTGCGTATGTTAACACCTGGTCATTCGACAACGGAGCACACTCGTTTACTGTCCGCTCGTTTTTTTACTCAGTTTATTGCCAAGCAACTACATAAAAATTCCGCTTTAAAAGAAAATAAATCTTTTAACATGAGTCCTTCATTCTCCAAAGGGTTATATATTGGCATTTTACAATTAATTTACTCGGTTATAGAACCTTTTAAACTTAGTGTTAATGGTATAAAAATAATATGCTCCGGTAAATGAAAAAAAAGTCGCTCGGGCCGAAAACAAAAATTAGTTATTAAAATTGGTAATATACGTAACGCTAGTTTAAATAATATTTTACTCTACGATTATCAAGCAACTAAAACTAAGTTTGGTTCGTGTGGTATTAAAGTTTGAATATCACATAAAAAAATAGTTTAAAGCAAAAAAGGATTAGTGCTTTCTATCGCTGAAAGACGCCTTTAGCTTAGTTGGAAAAAGCTTTTGTCTTCTAAACAAAAAACGATGGTTCAAGTCCATCAAGGCGTTAAACGGTTTTTTTGTTAACCTTTAACTTTTTGTCATATTTTTCTTTCGGTAATGGTGAAATTTGGTAGACACGATAGATTTAGGATCTGTTGCATTATTTGTGTGAACGTTCAAGTCGTTCTTACCGAAATTTTATTTAAAAATAAACGTAACTCATTCGAGAATGTTTAGTTAAATCGCCAGGTTAACCATAGTATAATTGAAAAATGTTGTTATATAATATTTCTATTGAATTCTGTGGTAGCGTTTTAAAGGTTCTAATCCTTTTGTTACCTTTATTTTTTTTATTCAATCTTGGTTCGAGCCCAATATTGGACATATTTTTAATTACTTTTTTTGATGTTATTATATCTTATAATTCTACCTTTAATTGGTTGTGTTATTTTAACCTTTACTCCTAAAACGCAAATAAAGTTTATTCTTAATTTCTCTCTTTTTTGATCGTTATTAATTCTAAACGCCTGCGTTCTTTTATTTTTTTCTTTTAATACTACAACGACGCAATTTCAGTTTTTAGAAAAATATAATTGGTTTTCGACTTTAAATGTAAACCTTATTTTAGGTATCGATGGTCTAGCGTTAATTATGATTCTATTAACTGCCTTTTTAATGCCCGCTTGTATTTTGTTATGTTGAAATAAATCTTTAACAAACCAAGCAAAAGAATATTGTATTGCTTTCTTTTTTTTAGAGTCTATTCTTTTTGCCGTATTCTCTAGTTTAGACTTGCTTATTTTCTACATTTTGTTTGAAGCTGTTTTAATACCAATGTATTTACTTATTGGTTTCTACGGGTCTCGTGAACGACGTATTCGATCTTCCTATATGTTGTTTTTATATACACTTGTTAGTTCCATTATATTCTTTGTTTCTATACTATACATCTACTTTAAATTTGGTACAACGGATTACTTAGTTTTAAAAACTATTCAGTTAGACCCTTTTGCTGAAAAATTATGTTGATGCGCTTTTTTTCTTTCCTTCGCTGTTAAAATGCCTCTTGTTCCTTTCCATATTTGATTGCCTGAAGCGCATTGTGAAGCACCTACATCAGGTTCTGTTATCTTAGCGGGTATCTTATTAAAACTTGGAGGGTTTGGTTTCTTGCGTTATTCAATAGGTCTTTTTCCTGATTCTTCTGCTTACTTTACACCTTTCATTTTTCTAGTTAGTATTTTAGGTATTGTTTACGCGTCTATTACAACAATCCAACAAATTGACCTAAAAAAAATTATTGCCTACTCTTCTGTAGGTCATATGGGTGTAGTAACT
>Ga0310343_10000204_pt1 | contig 27247 bp, 17 predicted proteins | sample HC15DNA2025_MG_FD_203519 | JGI IMG/M metagenome (GOLD analysis project Ga0310343, IMG submission 203519) | Marine microbial communities from station ALOHA, North Pacific Subtropical Gyre - HC15-DNA-20-25_MG | ecosystem: Environmental > Aquatic > Marine > Oceanic | place: Pacific Ocean: North...
AATCCCAACAAACACCTGCCACACCAGCATTATTATTTCCCCTAGCAGCTGCAATTCCGGCACAAGCGGTACCATGCCCTTGAACATCATCAGGGTCGTTGTCGTTATAAACATAATCATAACCAGGTACTAATCTTCCCTGTAATTCAGAATGCTCATTTACACCAGTATCAAGTATGGCTATTATTACATCTGAATTGCCTGTGGTAATATCCCAAGCTAAATCTGTATCTGTATCAGCATCATTCGTACCAACACTACCGCCTCCATTACTATTAGCTTGACCATAATTATCATGAGCCCATTGATTTGGATAGTAATTATCATTTGGGACTAAATTTGATTTTTTTATAAAAATAGGTTCAATCAAATCTATTTCACTTATTGATTCAAGTTCACTTTTAATTCGGACATAATCTATTTCTTGATCAAATTTAAGTACATAATATTGATGCAATGAATGCTTGTATTCAGCTGGACCAAATTGATCTGTATTTAAATGCAAAGTTTTAAATTCAGATATTGAAAGGTCATTTATAAATATAACCAGCTCGTTTAATTGTTTTAAATTTATAGCTGGCTCACTACCAAGTTTCGGAGCATAGCTTCTTGAAAACTTTAAAACTATTGAATTTTCGACTACATCAAAGCCATCAACCTTTGAAAATGAAAAAATCAACGTAAATGAAATCAAGGCTAAAATAATTTTTCTCATAATAAATCTCTATGTTTGTTGTTCGCACGTTTTGCACGTTTAATTTATTTAAAATAATCTGCAGATACAAGCAATTGATGCATTTTATTATAAATAATTTGTTTGAATCTAAGATGTTTTATATCATAAATAGATATGTCATTATGTAACAATTATTTGTTTCGAACCACTATAAATATACCAAATAGAGATATAATCCCTCCAATAACTGTAAATTCCCACTGACTTGTAAATAGATCACTCGGTATTAAAAAATATCCAATTACTGATGCAATAATTGGCTCACCTAATGGAACAGTTGCAATAATGGTAGGCTTTACAAACTTTAAGCAATAATAAAAAGCATTATGCCCCATAATAGTTGGTACTAATCCTAAAAAGATAAACCCGAGATATATCATTCCAGCATCGTTTATCAATATAAAATTCTTTGATAAGAGAAGTAGAATAAATAATAAAAAAAAAGCAGCAGAACTGTAGAGGGTTCTAGTATAAACTATTGTATTTTCAACACTTCTAACTTTTTCGGAAATTAAGAAGCTTATTGCTAATATAATTGAGCATCCTAATGCACAAAGATTGCCAATCATATCATTACTACTTGAATCAATAGGTTCACCAAATAGGATAATAAATGCACCAGTTAACGCGCATGCTAACCCCAAATAAACCCAATGATTAAATTTTCTTTTTAAAAGTAAAATCTCAAAAATTAATGTAAAAATAGGCGTTAAAGTGCCTAGGAAAGCAGCATTTGCCATCTTAGTCAAATCAAGTGCAATAAAAAATAAAGCAAAATGGATTCCTAAAAAAAAGCCCGACACTATGGATCTAATTAAATTCTTTTTAACTTTAAAAGAACCCTGTCTTGAGATAATAGAAAAACTCCACAAAATAGCAGCTGCAAAAAACATCCTCCAAAATGCTATAATGGTGCCGTCAACTTGATTATTTTTATTTAATAATTCTGCAACAACTGGCGAGGTAGATACCGCAAGCATTGCAAATAATAAAATAATTGAAATATTTTTTGGGCGATTCCCCATATCTAATTTATATGTGATTAATTTTTTTGATTTTCTAATTTAAAATAATATTAACAATTAGAACAACATCTTGAACATTTAAACTACTATCTTGATTTATGTCCATCCAAAAAGACTGACTTTCAGTAGGTTCATTAATTGATAAAATAAAATTAACTAGCGAAACAACATCTAAAACATCTATACTTCCATCAAAGTTTGAATCTCCTAAGTATGAACTACCGAACCCCTCATCACAATGCCAACTAGCGTTACCGCAATCATTATAGCTCTCTATACAATAGTTATAAACTGCTCCGTCCTCAATAAACTCATCAATATATTGCAAACTTTCATGTGGATAAACAATGCTTAACCAAGATGAATCTCTGTATACTCTGTATCCATCAACATTATCAACAGGTTCCCATAAAATCTCCACATAATCAGAAGACAAACCATCTTGAGCTACTACATTTGATACTGCCTCAGGAGCAGTTTTAACAGAGCCGACACTGCAAATCCAATCAGAACTACTACAGTTGTTTAGTGTTTCAATACAATACTCATATTCAAAATTATCATATACCGAAAAATCTGTAAAAGATGTTTCGTTCAAATCAGAAGACTCATAAATCAAAATTGAATCTCTATATAGCCTTACCCCTGATGTAATTGCATTAGGATCTAGCTCCCAACTAACATCAATCGACGAGCAACTTTCTTCCTCAGATGTTGTCAAGGAAATAGCATTCTCTGTATTAATACAACTATAAAAAAAATCATATCTAACAAAATCAACAACATAATTATCATCAGAACCAACGGTTGGCATTAATATTCCATTACTAAATGTTGAAGGAACAATATATGTGTTGTCAGTGTAGTTAATACTTAACTCATAATCATAAGACCAAATACCATTATCATCTTTTAGCCCCATATAACTTTCAGACCATAGTGGCAAAGCATCACATTGCGCACCCCTCACTGTAACTCGAATCTCTTGAATGTAGTCATAATAAGGAGGTGTAAAATCCCACCAGGCATCTGCCCAATAATCAAACGGATTATACCAACTTTCATCATATCCAAGCTTAATACATTCATTTGCATCATTTTCAATACATGCGCAAGTATACTCTATAGCTTCATCTTCAGTCCATGTTCCGTAAGGATTATTTCCCTGCTTAGTTTCTGTCCAATATAGCCTAGAATTATCTGGAAGAGTGTAGTCTTGATCTAAAATTAATAAAATATTATTATTAAAATAATTTTCGAAGTCAAGCAGCTGACCTGTCTCTATGATCCGATGATATGTCGCTGGACCATTAAGTAAATCTAACTCGGGAAAATTTGAATTGGCAATTTGATAGAGACTATCATTTTTCAAATTTAACTGAATGAGGGTTAGTTGTGATTTGTCTAACACCATACCATCTAATTTTCCTGCAGGACTAAAGCTTTTAACTAAGACTTCTTCTGCGAAGATTATACAAGTGTAAAGTAAAAAAAATATTATAGCCTTTATTTGAATCATATCAATTATCAATCTATCCACAAACAAATTTATCTGCAAGAAAAAATAAATATACCTACGTCTAATTTCAATAAACTATAATGAGCGTTAATTAATAAAATCTGATTTTTCTAAAACAATAACTTCTCCAAACTCAGATAACTCAGACATATCAACTCGATTCATATCCGTGTAAATTGTGATGACCATAGGTTTATTTTCAATATTCTTTTTTTGAAATCTAATGATATCGTCAAAAGACATTTTCTGAAAATATTTAATCTGTTTTTTTCTAGGATCTTCAAAATAGTTCATCCTTTTCCAATCCCTTACAATTGAAGGATATTCTCTAAAATTAGGCCGTTCCGAATTAATTGTTTGAATTAGGCTCGACTTTATCTGATTAATGCGCTCTGGTTTATTAGGCATATTAATGGTTATATCTTTAAATACCGAAATAGCTTCAATTGTTTTATCAGCCTGACAACCAACATAGCCTATAAAATTTCCTTTTTTACCATTACGATTTGGCCTAACATAGAAACCCCAAGCACTATATGCTAAAGATCTAAATTCTCTTATTTCTTGAAAAACTATACTACTCATACCTGTGCCAAAATATTTGTTATATGCTTTACTTATATATCTATCCTTAGAATTAATATTTTCACCTGATATACTGAAATATATTTGACTTTGAACTGCCTGATCATCATTAACGATATAGACCAAATCATCACTATACTGTTTCATTTCAATATCTAAGGGAGAACTTGACCTTGTGGGTCTTGGATTTAACACCATATTATTTTTTAATACTTTAGAAACATCATTGAAAGATAATTTTCCTGTATACATAATATCTAATTCGTAGTCCATCGCTTTATTAAAAAACTTAATATATTCATCAGGTTTAGTTTCTTTTATTGCATTAACACTCATTCTTCTTAAATAATAAGACTTATCACCCATTGAAATATAATCTCTTAAAGCCCTTCCAATAGTATTTGGCTGCTCATTTTCAATTTTCCTTGTAGATTCAGCACTATCAACTAAAATCTTAATTTTATTCTCATCTGGCTCAACATTTAAAACAAATTCATTTACAAGCTTAATTGATTCTGTAAAGTTCTTATCAAAACCTTTTAAATTTATATAAAAATAATTTTTATCAACGCTAAATGACATTGATGTTCCAATTTTTTGAAGTTTATTTTTAAATTCATTAAATGAGTAATTTTCTGTTCCAAGTAAATTTAAATACTCAGCAGTTTGATCTAGCTCAGGAATCTCTAAATTGCCAATCCCATATGAAAAAGTCATCGTAAAAATACCATTAATCGGATTTTGGGTATGATAAAGATTGGTTTTATTTTGAATATTTGAAAAATTAACATCATCGTTTTTGGAATCACCTCTTTTAAACTCGATAAATCTAAGCTTTGACTCATTACTGGGTATTTTGCTTACCTCTATAGAGTAATCTGACTTTGCTTCTGAATTTTTTGGAATTATAGGGTCAAATGGTGGCTTTGAAAGTGTTTGTTTTTCAATTTCGCCCTCATTTGAATGCAAAACAAGGTAGTTATCTCCAAAATACTTATTGGATATTCTAGCTATATCATCCTTAGTTATTTTATCTAATTTTTTAGGCCATTCAACAATATCATTCCAATCTTGATTATTGATATAAACATCAATTAAGGTAAAAAGTCTACCTTCCATATTTTCTATATTTTCTTCATAATTCCTGGTCATTGTCAGCTTTACAGCATTGAAGAAATCATCAGAAAAATCTTTTGATTTTAATTTTTGAATTTGTCTCATAACAAGTAGCTCTGCGTCTTCTAATGCTTGACCTGGAGATGGGAAAAAATAAAAATTAGCACCACCATGATCAACAAAATTCATGTTGTAAGCTCCAGCACCTTGTAATTTGTTTTCCACTCGCAATAAATCGATGAGACCATTCCCAGAATCATTAGTTAATAAACTTATACAAACATCTAAGATAATCTGATCATCATTACCAGCTGGAACAGTACGATAACCCAACATACCCATTTTAATTGGAGTAATATCTTCATTAATAAATTCTCGACCATTGAATGAACTTTCAGAAATATTAAGATCATCGGGCACTTTTCCTGACTTCCAAACACCAAATTTCTTTTCAATAATAGGTTTTATTTCATCTATATATATATCTCCAGTTAGTATTAAAGCCATATTATTGGGCACATAATATGTGTCAAAATATTCTTTCATTTTACTTAATGATGGATTTTTTAAATGTTCTACAGAACCAAGGATAGTTTGCTGACCATATGGATGGTTTTTAAAAAAATTTCTAGAAAATGTTTGAAATACTTGACGATAAAAATTATCCATACTTCTGTTTTTTTCTTCATAAACAGTCTCAAGCTCAGCTTGAAATAATCTAAATACTGGGTCAATAAATCTATGACTATATACCTCTAACCATTTCTCGTACTGATTTCCTGGAAATTTATTCAAATAAACAATAGCATCATTGCTCGTAAAAGCATTTATCCAGCTTCCACCCATTTCTTCCATTATTCTATCAAATTCATTTGGAATTGCATATTCTGCAGCCTTAATAGATAACCTATTAATTTCTTTCTGAATAGCTAAACGTTGCTGATCATCTAAAACCATTGAAAGCTCATCATATTTAAGCTCTATGCTATCAAGATATATTCTCTCTTTTTCGTAATTTATAGTACCCATATCTTGTGTTCCTTTGAAAAGTAGATGTTCAAGATAATGAGCTATTCCCGTAGCATCCTTAGGGTCTCTTTTGCCACCGCCCTTAACCGCAATTGCGCCAAAAACACTTGTAGTGTTATGATCTTCATTAAGAATAACAGTTAGACCGTTATCTAGCTTATATGAATATACATTTAGAGGGTTATAGTCTTGAGACTTTGAACAAAAAATTAAACTTACTAGAAATAATATAATTTTATATCTCATACTGTGTCCTATATTTTTAATTAAACTCTATTACTAAATTAAACGATAATAATTGATTTTGTTGTATAAATCTTGAAACACTTATATTATCCATATTCATATCATTTGTAAAATAATTACCATCTTCTGACATCAATTGGATTGATTTTATACAATCATAGCAATATTCATCTATCATTTGAAATGATAAGTCGATAGTTCCGTAAATATTTGATTCAATAACAAATGTCCATTCAGCCAATCTACTATCTCCATCTTGAAACACATTTGATTTAATATCCTTTGTAAAGTTATCACCAAGTGGATGATTCCATTCATTGTGCGGAAAATACAAAGAAACCCAATTTCCAGGTCCGTTTGGTGACTCTAAAATATCGTATTCTGAATCGTAATCGTCTGTAGCATTAAAGTGTACTCCTAAATAATTTTCGGTATCACTAATCTGCTCAAGATTTTCATTATCGTATGGCTGCATATTAGCAACAATTTTGAGTAGAAAGTTGTTAATATTTTTTTGGCAATTTAAATCGACGCATTGATTATCACTTATTGTCAAATCAGGATTACTATCGCATTGCAGCAAAAAAAATATTAAAGATTGAAACAAAATGTATTTCTTCATTCACAAATTTAAGGATTATGCTTAAAATATCAACATGTCGAACAAAGAATTATCAAAAGTTTATGAATTTTCTAATGTAGAAAGTAAGTGGTACAAAGCTTGGGAAAGTAACAATTGCTTTAAGCCTAGCGATAGTGAAGATACATTCACAATCATGATTCCACCTCCAAATGTAACGGGCATACTTCACATTGGGCATATTTTAAATAATACTATTCAAGACGTATTGATTAGAAAAGCTAGAATGGAAGGAAAGAGCACTCTATGGCAACCAGGTACTGATCATGCCTCTATTGCAACTGAAGCAAAAGTTACAAAAATGCTAAAAGATAAGGGAATTGATAAAAAAGTGATTGGAAGAGATAAATTCCTTGAACATGCAATGGAATGGAAAGAAGAGTATGGAGGCACTATTCTAAAACAGTTAAAAAGAATGGGAGCATCTTGCGACTGGGATCGAACTAAATTTACTATGGATGAAGACTATAGTAATGCAGTTACTGAGGTTTTTATAAAACTTTATAATGATGGCCTGATATACAAGGGTGAGCGCATGGTAAATTGGGACCCTGTGGGATTAACTGCACTTTCCGATGAAGAAGTTATTCATAAAGAGTCTAACGGAAAATTATGGCATTTCAAATATCCAATTAAAGATTCTGATGATTTTTTAGTAGTTGCAACAACTCGACCTGAAACAATGCTTGGTGATACTGGAGTTGCCGTAAACCCTAAAGATGATAGATATAAAAACTTAATTGGTAAAAAAGTAGTCTTACCCATTGTAAATAGAGAAATTCCTATCTTCGCAGATGATTATGTTGATATGGATTTTGGAACAGGATGTGTTAAAGTTACGCCCGCTCATGACCCTAATGATTTTGAAATGGGACAAAGAAATAATTTAGATAGTATAAATATTATGAATCCCAATGCATCATTAAATAATAACGTACCAAATAAATACAAAAATCTTGATAGATATGATGCTAGAAAAGAAATCATTAAAGAACTAGATACCTTAAACCTTCTTGAGAAAATTGAAGATTATTCTCACCAAGTTGGCCATTCAGAACGTACAGATGCTGTTATTGAGCCCTACTTATCTGAACAATGGTTCTTAAAAATGGAAGAATTGGCTAAGCCAGCTCTTGAAGCTGTTAATTCTGGTGAAATAAAATTTTATCCTGAAAGATGGACCAAAACATATAATCATTGGCTTGAAAATATTAAAGACTGGTGTATCTCGAGACAGCTTTGGTGGGGACATAGAATCCCTGTATGGTATAAAGATGATGAAATTTACTGTGGTTCAACACCTCCCAAAGAAAAAGGCTGGAAACAAGATGAAGATGTTCTTGACACCTGGTTTAGCTCGTGGCTTTGGCCATTTGCTACTCTAGGCTGGCCCAATGAAACTAAAGAACTTAATCGTTTTTATCCAACTCAAGATTTAGCTACAGGTCCTGATATAATTTTTTTCTGGGTTGCAAGAATGATAATGGCTGGTTACTATTTTAAGGGAGAAAAACCATTTTCAAATGTTTATTTCAATGGAATCATTAGAGATTCTCAGGGGCGCAAAATGAGTAAATCTTTAGGAAACTCTCCTGACCCTCTCGATTTAATGGACAAATATGGAGTTGACGCTCTTAGAGTTAGTCTGTTAATGATTGCACCTCAAGGTTTAGACATATTATTTTCAGAAGAAAGAATTGAGCATGGCCGAAACTTTATGAATAAGCTTTGGAACAGCGCTAGGTTTATATTAATGAATATCGATACTAATATTGAGGATTTTACATCAAAACCAAAATCGAATAACCTTGATCAAACTGATTTATGGATTTTATCTAGATTAAATAGTACTATTAAAAATGTTAATTCATCATATAAATCGTATAAAATGAATGATGCAGTGAAAATTGTATACGATTTTGTATACTCAGACTTCTGTGATTGGTACATAGAGCTATCTAAAACAAGGTTCTACGGCAAGGATGATAAAGATAGAAAAACTGCATTGAATGTATCAGTCTACTGTATGCAAACCATTTTAAAACTTCTTCATCCTTATACCCCCTATATTACAGAAGAATTATGGTCAAAATTTTCAACACCAGATAATTCAATGCTTATAATTGAATCATGGCCAACATTCGAAGATAGCATGATAAATCCAAATATAGAATCAAACCTTGAATTGATTAAAAAAACAATTAGCTCTATAAGAAATATTCGTGCTGAGATGAATATCCCAATGGGCAAAGAAATTGATATTATTATTAAATCATGCACAGAAGATTTAGAGATTTTTAATAACTTAAAAGCCTATATCATGCGATTAGGTAAAATTGACACCATTTCTATTGATACTAATGCCAAAAAGCCTGAACAAGCTGCATCAATTGTAATTAATAACAATGAAATATTCATTCCTCTCAAAGGAGTTATTGATATTGATATTGAAATAGAAAGACTAGAAAAACAACTTGATGCTTATAATGGTCGCTTGAAAAATGTTAATAAAAAATTAAACAACGAAAACTTTATCAGTCGCGCCCCAAAAGATATTATCGCGAATGAGCAAAAAAAACAATCAAAATACTTAACTGTAATTGAAAAAATTGAAGAAAATTTAAAAAGCTTCCAGTCCTAATATGACGACTATTGAGGATCAAAAATTTCAGATTCAAAAAACAGAAATTAATTACTTAAAAGGTGTTGGTCCTAAAAGAGGATCCATATTAAAAAAAAATGGACTTCTATCAATACGAGATATTTTGAAATATTATCCACGCAGATATTTAGATAGAACAAATGTTAAGAAGATTAAAGATTTAAAAGTATCAGAACAAACAGTTATTATAGGTAAAGTTATACGCTTTAACATAAAGAAAAATTTCAGAAGAAAAATTTTTGAAGTTATTATAGGTGATGATACTGGAACTATAAGCTGCATATGGTTCAATGGACTGTCTTGGATTACTGATAAATTTGAAATAGGAGATATTGTAGCGATTTTTGGAAAGATTGAATTTCGTAATGGATATAGCATAGTTCACCCAGAATTTGACAAAATTGATGGTAATGAAAACACGGTTAATACTGGTGTGATAGTACCGGTTTATTCATCAAGTTCTGAATTAAAATCTGTTGGATTAGACTCACGAGGTTTTCGTAAAATTATTTTTAATGCGCTAGAAAAATCACACAAAGAATTAGAAGAATATTATCCTAATTCAATTATTAAAGACCAAAATTTAATTTCATATAAAGAATCAATAAAAGAAATACACGATCCAAAAGATAACAATAGTTTACAAAAAGCAATATATAGAATAAAATTTGACGAACACTTTTTCTTTCAATTACTTATGGCTTTAAGAAAGAAAAAAATACAAAATAGTAATGGACGATCTTTTAATAAAAGAGGAGATATTGTTAAAGCTATATATAATAATTTGCCTTTTGAGCTCACAAAATCTCAAATTAATGTTTTAAAAGATATTAGAAATGATTTATCGAACAATAAAAATATGAATAGACTTCTTCAAGGAGATGTTGGCTGCGGTAAAACAATCGTCGCAATAATGGCATCCGGAATTATAATTGAAAATAATGCACAAGTAGCAATCCTTGCTCCTACCGAAATTCTTGCAGAACAACACTTCAAAAGCTTTAATAGTCATTTTAAAAATGTTGGAATTGAAGTTGGACTCTTAATTGGTAAAATGAAGAGTAAGGACAAAGAAAAACTAATCAATGATGTGGTAAGTTCTAAAATTAATATCCTTGTGGGAACCCATGCCCTTCTTCAAGAAAACGTTAAGTTTAGAGATTTGGGGCTAGTTATCATAGATGAGCAACATCGGTTTGGAGTTGGGCATCGAAAACAAATCATGGATAAAGGATACAACCCTGATATATTATCTATGACAGCAACACCCATACCAAGGACATTGGCTATAACAATCCATGGAGATATGGATGTATCAGTAATTGATGAACTACCCAAAAACAGACCACCTGTAAAAACAAAGGTGATATCTGATCATGATATTGACAATGTTTACGAATTGATGAAAAATGAAATGAAATCAGGCAGACAATGCTTTATCGTTTATCCAATTATAGAAGAATCTGAAAAATTAGATTTAAAAGCAGCAATGACTGCTTATGAAAAACTTAATAAAGATGTTTTCAAAGATTTTACTGTGGGATACATTGATGGAAGAATTAAAAAAGAAGATCGAGATATCGAAATGAAAAAATTTTTAAGGAATGAAATTCAATGTATCGTATCTACAACTGTTATTGAGGTTGGAATAGATATCCCTAATGCCACTGTAATGCTTATAGAAAATGCTGATCGATTTGGTTTATCTCAACTTCATCAGCTCAGAGGTCGCATAGGTAGAGGAAACAAAAAAAGTTACTGTTTTTTAGGTAAAAGTAAGGAGGAGTCAACAGAAAGATTGAAAATCTTAGAAAAAACTTCAAATGGCTTCAATATTTCTGATGAAGACCTTAAATTAAGGGGCCCAGGAGAGTTTTTTGGGACGAGACAGCATGGATACCTTAAAACAGGGTTGTCTGATTTTTATAATGATGGTCCAATTATTAGAAATGCTCGATCTCTCGCTTTTAAACTAATTGAGGAAGACCCTGAATTAAATAGAAAAGAACATCGAAAAATTAATCATATTCTTAATTATGACTACAAATCGATGTTGGAATTAATTAACATAGGATAAAGACAATGGATAATAATCAACTTTTTGTAACATTAGTATCATCTTTAAGCTCCCAAGCTTGGATTCAGATGGGTAAAATTAAAAACCCAGTAACAGATAAAATTGAAAAAAATTTAGATGCCGCATCAATGTCTATTGATATGCTTGTAATGATTCAAGAAAAAACTAAAAATAATCTAGAAGAATACGAGAGCAAATTACTCGATCAAAGTCTTAATGATTTAAAAATGAATTTTGTTTTTGAAAAAAATAAATCTGATGATACTGAAAAAGCAACAATAGATAAAAAAACAGATGATGATAACAAAGATGAAAAAAAGACTAAACAAGTTAAGAAAAAAAGCACCAAGAAAGAAAAACCTCCCATTAAAAAATAAAAATGATACATAAAATTTTTGCAGCAATAGTTTTTATTTTTTGCTTTTTAATATATTTGGCAACAATGGCTCAAAGTGCCTCATTCTGGGACTCTGGGGAATTCATTGCTGTATCGTATAATTTAGGTGTAACTCATCCATCCGGCGCTCCTCTATACATTCTAATAGGTAATTTCTTTACCTCATTATTTTTCTTTATATCTGATGTTGGAGCTCGAGTTAATTTATTATCGGTATTTTGTAGCGCATTTTCAGTAACCCTTCTATACCTAATAATTGTTCATTTTATTAAAAACTGGTATAAAACTAAAAGTAAAATAGAACCCCTAGGTATTTACTTCAGTGCAATGACTGGAAGTCTCCTCTTTGCTTTTACTGATTCTCAGTGGTTTAATGCTGTTGAATCTGAAGTATATGCTATGTCTATGCTTTCTACTGCGCTGGTTATATGGCTTACTTTAAAATGGACTGAAAATAGAGGTTCAAATGGTAACACTAAATATATTCTTTTAACAGCTTATATATTTGGACTATCAATTGGTGTTCATCCATTAAATTTACTTGCTTTACCTTTTGTAATATTTGCTATCTACTTTAGCCATACAAAAGATGATTTTGGTGGATTCATATTAGATAATGCTGTGACTTATATTTTGGGCACTATAGTATGCTTATTTTTTGTCATACTTGGATTTCCTTTATTTTTAAGTATAATTATTTCAATTATTTTTATCTCATTATATTTATTTATTAAGTTTACAATCTTAACTAAAAATAGCCCTAACCTACTTACTAACAACTTCATTATCTTATTCTTTAAAAGAGTATCTATCCCTATTATCTCTTTTATAATATTTGCAATTGCATACAAGGGTGTTTTAATGGGATTCACTGGTCTTATTGACCAAATTACAGATTTTCAAAACTTTTTAAAATTTTATGATTCATCTAGCAATGAAATTGAAGGTATTGACAGAATTATAAAAATATCAGAACTAATTATTTTCCCAATATTAACCTTTGCTATCATTCCTATTGGGATATTATTGTCATATAAATCCATCATTAAAGGAAACATATTTAAAATAATATCATTATCTGTTTTATTATTTTATATCGGTTATTCAACTTATGCAAGCATAGTAATTAGAGCTCATAAAAATCCATCCATTAATATGAATTCTCCATCAAGTCCTGAAAGATTTAAAGAATATATTTTTAGAGAACAGTATGGAGACTTAGTACCTATTGATATTTGGGGAATATTAAAATACTACTTAGGTGGAGATAATAGTTCAGAATCAGAATTAGCTAATTTTAGAACAAAGCAATACTATAAGGCTTCTATTGATTCTAGTGAGAACGTTGTATTAGCTATGGAAGGAAAGTCTCCTCAATTAGCCAGTATGCCATATATAGGCGAGGAAAGAATTGAAACTATAATTGATGTGATAAATAATTCTTCAAATTTTGATCAAGCCTTTATAAATGAAATTAATACTTTCAAAGAATCAACTGAACTCGAGTCAATTGTGAAGCCTTGCGGAACTTTAATGGGACTTAGTTTAAAAGATCCAATAAATAATTATAGTGAATTGGAGAATATTAAATTCTTTTCCGATGATTTTGAAATTGAACAACTAAACTATCATATTGGATCTGATGTGAGTAATGGATGCAACTTAGATAAGGGATATGTATACATAACATCTAATGGAGATATTCTTTACAATTCAAGACTAGATAGTATTATTGGTTTTAATTTTGACTTAAAAAATATAAATGTTGAAAAAATTGGAACTCAACGAATTGATTACACTAATCTATTAAATAGTCCGAACAATATTAGATGGATTCCTCATTATCAGTATGGAATCCCAAAACATGAGCTTTCAAATGTTTTATCGAACAAAGACATCATGGACTTTGTAATTGACTATCAAATAAATGAGATGTACTTAAGATATTTTGGTTGGCAATTTATTGGTAGAGAGTATGATGGGGATGAGTTTACTTATTCCTTAGCAACTAAAAATACTTCAATCAAAAAGGAAGATTTGATGTCATCTGGCAGTAATGGTATCATGAACGCACAAATGAAGGAAATGAATAATTCAATAATAAAGAATAAGTCAAATGTGGATTGGTCCCGATATGGTATTCCATTTGCATTAATATTTGGAATTATTGGAATGATATATCATTTCATACGAGATCCTAAAAATGCATTCTCGGTATTAATTCTATTTATTGTTACAGGAGCTCTAATATTAATTTATATTAATCAAATTGACCCTCAGCCAAGGGAGAGAGATTATGCTTATGTTGGTAGTTTCTTTACTTTTTCTATTTGGATTGGAATTGGCTGCATGTTGTTTTTTGAGTCCGGATTTAAGTTACTTAAACACTTAAATCTAAATACCAGAAATCACCTCTTAATGCTTATCATTCCTTTATCTTGCTTTTTATTGGGAGTGATGCCTGTAAATTACTTGATTAATGATCTTAAGGTTCATAATAGATCAGGAAACTTTGCAGCTAGAGACTTTGGATATAATAATTTGATATCATGTAAGCCTAATTCAGTTTTAATAACAGTTGGAGATAATGACACTTATCCTTTGTGGTTTAATCAAGGTACAGGTAAAGTCAAAAATGATACTAGGGTTGTAAACTTAAGTTTGATGAACGCACCTTGGTATATTGAACAGATTTATAACAATAATGACCCTGGAACTATCAGGTTTGACTTTAATGAACCTTTTTTGACTGAAAACGAATATCAGACACTATCTGTATTATCACAATCATCTGGATTTAAAATACCAGGACGAGCAAATGAATATGATTTGGGGGAAAAATTTACAGATTTTAATGAAAATGGAAAATGGGATGAAAAAGAACCTTATATTGATTCAGATAGTATATATAAAAAATTAGAAGACCCTGATTATGAAAACGGATGGTACTTAGACATAAATAAAAATCAAAAATATGATCAATATGATTCAGAGAAAATACTAAAATCACTAAAAGATGATCCTTTATCAAATAACATGAATGCATTTGCTATTACAATACATGCAATCAAGAGATGGGATCCTTCTGCGTGGATAGAGATCGAAAAAAATTATTTTAAATTTGAATTAAAAAACTCTCTGTTTAGTGATAACATGTCTTCCTCTAAAGGTTTTAAAGAATTTTTAGGTCTAAGCAATGATATCGTCAAGTCATCGATTGAAGCTATTGGATCTAGAAATATAACTGGAATAGATGGATTTGAAGATATGCTAAACGACTTCACGTTTGATGCTATTTTAAATGAAAACTGGGTAGATCCTAACATTCAACAGATTGTTTTGGATGAGTATAAAAACCAAGTGGTTGATGACATATATATTAAATTTTTTGAAAATTCTTACAGCAAGTACATTGAGGAATATGTCAACTCAGGCAATGGTTATTATATGGACTGGTACAAAACGCCTAAAAATATTAAAACTGTATGGAGCAAAAATCTTGACCAAAAAGGATCAACGTATATTTTTCCAGTTGCCAATTTCTTACCCAAACGTGGTTTTTCACCAATAATAAATTATAAAAATGAACCAATTTATTTTCCTGTTTCATCTTTAAAGACAAATGGACAACTTACTCTTCAAGAGTTCATGGTTTTAAAAATACTAGATGATATAGAACCTGATAGATCTGTTTACTTTACCTCATCAGTACCATCAAACAATCATGTTGGGCTAAAAGATTATCTTGAGTATCAAGGATTAGTATCTGAGGTTCTAAAACCAAGTGAGATAGTTTCAGACAATGAGATGTATGGTAGGTATTATCTAAACTCAGGCACTAAGTATATTGATAAAGAAATTTTTGAAGAAAATATTAAAAAATATAAATTTGACAATCTAAATAATTCAAAAGTGTATTACAGTAATAATAACTTAAAGCATCTCCAAGAGTACTGGCATATATTTTTAGCATATCTAAATGAGTTTAGGCATATAAAACTTGGTGATAACCACCCAAAAGATTGCAGCGATGAGATTAAATCAAAACTCAATCTCATAACAGCTAAAATTTCATCTGATGTAGTAAAAATTCAAGAGTTCACAGAAGAGCCAATTAAAAGCGTATACCTCATAAATTTATTCTATGCAGCTGAAAATTATAATGTATATATGAAAATGCTTGATGAATTAATAAATGATCCAAGAACCACAATTAAAGGTCTCATATATATTTTAGAATCTATTCCTTCGGATGATAATTTAATTAATTATAAGCTAGAAAAAATTGCCGAAATAATTAACATGATAACCGATGAAACTGATGAGTCATCATTATCTGAAATTTACAGAATTGCACTTTATAAATCACAATTACAATTTCAAGATATTTCAGAGGCACCCCTATTAGAAAGATACTGGAGGAATGATATAATTAATAATTATCCATCAATTGACAAAAGGCAATATGATGAATTTAGAAATCAGCATTATATGATTAGATCCTCTGGATATAATGGTGAAACAAATTATAATTATCTATATGAAAACTATGCAAAGCAAATGTTAAAATCTAATTTTTATGAATTTACTGATTTATCATCTGATTATGCTACTTTCGGAGACAATATTTTATTTGATAAAAATTGTAATGGATTGGAAGATGTTCTTAATGAAGATATTAGTAATTATATCGCAATTCAGCTTGCAAAAAAACTAGAGTCAAAAAAGCGTTTATTAATAGAGTTAAATCAGCTTGGATTGAATAATTCAAAAACTCTAGAAGAGTTAGAAAAATCTTACCAAATAAATGATGTTAGTCAGCTTATAAATAATATTTTAATGAGCTACCCATCAATAGAGTTATTATTGTTCAATTTTAATTTATTACAACCTATAAATTCAATAGAAGATATAAGTGTTTTAATTAGAAACATCGAGCAAGTATATTAAAATGAAAAAAAATTCCATTATTATACCCCATTATAATGGAAAAAAAATCTTATTCCGTTGTATAAAATCAATAAAAGAATCTTCAAAAATATTACATGAGATTATTGTCGTAGATAACGCATCTTCAGACGATAGTATTACTTATATTAAACAAGAATTTCCTGATGTTAAAATTGTTAAAAGTTCTATAAATCTAGGATATGCGGGTGGTTGCAATCTAGGTGCAAAAAAAGCTAGCTCAGAATATCTTATTTTTTTAAACAATGATACTATTGTTGAGAATGGCTGGGATCAGAAGTTAATTTTGGGGTTTGATGATACAAACGTTTCCTCTGTTCAACCTAAAATTAAAAATTTATCAAAAAAAAATCATTTTGATTACGCAGGAGCAAGTGGAGGGTTTATAGATGTATTTTGTTATCCATTTTGTCGTGGAAGAATTTTTAATACAGTTGAGAAAGATCTAGGTCAGTATGATTCAAAAGAGAATATTTTCTGGGCTTCAGGGGCTGGCTTTGCGACGAGGAAAGATATTTTCTTTAAAGCAGGAATGTTTGACACGAAACTGTTTGCTCATATGGAGGAGATTGACTATCATTGGAGATGTCAGATGATGGGGTATAAAATTATTGTTTGCCCAGAATCAGTCATTTTTCATGAAGGTGGAGCAACTCTATCTTATGAATCATATAAAAAAACATATCTAAATCACCGCAACAGCATGATTTTATTTTTAACTAACCATAATTTAATAACATGCCTCTATCTTATATTCCCAAGATTGATTCTACAACTATCATCTATAATACGTGATTTTTTACTAATCAAACCAGGCCACGCTTTTGCACAAATAGCATCATTAATCTCACTTCTTTTTAACATCTCATATTTAATTGATAAAAGAAAAAAAAATAAATTAATTAGGCTATCAAATACTAATATCAATGCTATTTATAATAGATCCATTGTTATTGATTATTTTATCTTGAATACTAAAGTATTTTCTAAATTAAATACCTTGGACCTCAAGGATGATTAATATAAATTAATGATGTTTAGATCACTCTAAACTAATCGACTATTCTTGTTTACCTAGTCGAAATTGAAGTTAACTTTAATTAATATTACGAAGGAGAAATAAAAATGGCAGATTCAAATTCAAAGAAGCCAATGGCTCTATTACTATTAGTAGTAGTTGCTGTTTTAGTTGTAATCATGGTTAGCGGTGGCGAAGAAGCGGCTACTAGTCACGATGGAATAACTACAAAAGAAGCTTGTGATGCTGCAAAAGGTACATGGACAGATGCTGTAGCTGCTGTAGAAGCTGCTGAAGGTGTAGAAGCTGTAGAAGCTGTAGAAGCAACATGTGCAGCGCCTGCTGATTATAGTGTTTTTACTGAAGAAGCAGACTGTTTAGCAGCTTTTGGTACATATACAGCTGCTGTAGAAGCTGCTGAAGGTGTAGAAGCTGCTGATGCAAAATGTGAAGCACCTGCTGCACCTGCACCTGCTGATGCTGATGCTGATGCTGATGCTGATGCTGGCAAGTAAACTAGCTTTACTACTTCTTTAAAGCTATAAAAATAGAAAAGCTCTCAACTTTAAAATTGAGAGCTTTTTTTTTTGGAAAATATGTTAATTATAATCAATTTATATCTAATCTAAAAAAAGGGAATTATGGCTCATCCAATATGGTCAAATATATTTAAGTTAATTGGTAAAAAACGTTCCGAAGCAGAGATTGCTCTTAAACAAGTTCCAATTTTTGAAGATCTAAATAGAAGAGAACTTAAAGGAATTCGAAATATTGTTCATGAAAGAGAGTTTCTAAAAGGTGAATATGTCTTCAAAGCAAACACGCCTGGTCTTGGAATGTATATTATTTTAAGAGGAACAATCAGAATTGAAGGTGAAGATGGAACTGAATTTGCCACTTTATCATCTGGAGACTTTTTTGGAGAAACTGCGCTTATTAGCGAAGATAAACGAAGTGCCAATGCTAAAGCTCTTGGTGATTGTCGAGTGATTGCCTTTTTTAGGTCTGATTTACTTGAAATCATCCGAAGAAGCCCGGTTTTCGGAACAAAAATCCTTTTTAATCTCTCAAATATTATGGCAGCAAGGTTAAAAAAAACTAATAAACTATTACAAGAAACTAACCCTAATTTCAATGAATCGAAATATAGTTAGTAGTTTTGTAGAAAATTTATTTTGGATTCTTCCATTAATTGCCATTGTTAGTCTTTGGAATTATATACTGCCAATATTTGTTGTTTTAGTTATATCGTACATACTGTATATAATTTTGGACCCCCTAGTATGTTTTATAGAAAGATTAATTGGCGTTCGAATTATATCAATAATAATTGTTTTATCAACTATTTCTTTTCCATTGTATATAGGTGGAAACTATTTATATGACACTTTTTCTAGTAATTACTTAGATATAAAAAATTATATGACAAAAGTTGTACACACTTCAACAGTTGATAGTGATGAAGTAATTGTTTACGAAGATACAATTGAACATACCGTTAATAACAATATCAAAAATCATAAAGAAATTGAAAATACTTATGATAACGAATTGAATAGAATTAGAGTATTAGATTTAGAAAATTTGTCATCTGATATAGAAAAACGTATTCTGCCGCTGCTACCTGAATTTGCTAAAGAATCTGTTAAATCTTTTTTCAAGGAATTTCAGGGAGATGAAAATAGAAAAAAAATTACTAATATAATTTCTCAATATTTTAATTTTGGTAACACAATTTTTCTATTTTCCTCAATTGGATCAACGGTAATGTTTATCCTCATAACGATTAGTTTTGTTATTATGCTTCTTGCAAATGCACAAAATTTCAAAAAAAGCTTTATCAAAATGGTTCCCAATAGATATTTTGAAATGTCACTTAAAATTATTGATAGAATCTCAGACCAGATTTCTGCTTATATAAGAGGCACATTTATGGCCGCAACAATTGTTGGGGTCTTATCTATTATTGCACTCCAAACTGTTTGTACAGTTTTTAATATGCCACATAAATATATTATTTTAGTAGGTGTTATTGCAGGGGTGTTTAATCTAATACCTTTTATTGGCCCAATCATTGGAGCGCTATCTGGAATACTTTTATTCATTTTATCTGTTGATCCTTCAAATTCTTCTAATATTGAATCCGCTTCATTTATCATACGGTATTACCATATAATTTTTATCTGCGCCGCATTTGGAGCAGTTCAATTAATTGATAATTTAGTAACGTCGCCATTAATTATTTCAGACTCTGTAGGGCTCCATCCAATGTTTGTAATTATAGTCGTTCTAATAGGAGGATATGCTCTAAATATTTTGGGTATGATTATAGCAGTCCCATTTGCGGCTATTTTAAAAGTAATTGTTGAAGAGCTTACCTGGGGTTTTAGAAATTACCGCTTTTCTTAAAAAGTATTATATTTTTTAGATAGCACCACTATCCACTACTTGATTTACTATAATATATCACAGCAAGAACGACAAGTACTCCTCCAAACCACTGCAATAATCCAAAACTTTCTACTCCCATAAAAATTGAAAATAATGCTGCGAAGATAGGTTCTAAGCTAAATATCACTGCAGTTTCACCAGCACTTAATATTTTTTGAGCCCAAATCATAACAAATATTGCAAAAGTAGTCGCAATCATTCCATTTATAAAAAGAGACCAATATAGTATATTAATTTGGCTATTTTCCCAGGGTACGGGAGGCTCATTAATGATTAATGCACATATTCCAGAAAAAAATGAAACGCTCAAGCATTGAATTATAAAAAATCTAATTAAGTTGATATTATTTTTCACAGCATCTGACTGCGCAATTATATGCATTGCAAAAAATATTGCACAACCAAATGTTAAAATATCACCAACATTTGGTAAGAATGCATCTTTCCCATATTTCTGATTACTTTGCCCTACACTACTCGCTGGGTCAATTAAAAGATATAATCCAAAAATAACTATTAAAATTGAAATCCAAAGCTTAAGACTAGGTACCTCATTTTTATAAAAAACTAAAATTATTGGTACGATTAAAACACTTATACTTGTAATAAATGCAGATTTACTTGGTATTGTAATCTCTAATCCGAAATTTTGAAAAGCATAACCAATGAATAATAGAAATCCACATGCTATTCCAAATGTAATTTCTGCATTATTAAATCTACTAAAAAAATTTCTTTGTCTATTTAAAAATATAAAAGGTAAAATTGCAATTGTAGCTATTATAAATCTAAAGAATATAAATGTAAATGGTTTAGCATATTCTAATGAATCTTTTACTAAAACGAATGTTGCACCCCATGCTAATGTCGTTAAAACAAGACCAACTTGCGCTAGAAGTCTATTTTGACTCATTTTTTAGCCCTGAAAAAATAGTTGAAATTCCAAATGTCATATCAAATATTTTCACATCTGTAAAATGAGCACTCTCTAATTTATTTTTAATTTCTAATCGCGTTGAAAACATGTCAATTGATTCAGGTAAATACTCATAGGCATATTTTTTTGTAATGAAAGAGGCAATAAAAGGCATAACCTTATATGAATAAAATTTATAAAGCATACCAAAAAATTTAGACTTAGGCTGAGAAAATTCTAAAATAAACAATTTACCATTATCTTTTAATACACGATTAAATTCGAATAAAGCAGTATCTTGATGAGCAATATTTCTAAAACCATATGAAATTGTAATCACATCAAATGACTTATCATCAAATGGTAGTTTTTCTCCATCACCAACCAAAAATTCAATATTCTTAACTTTTCTCTTTTCTTTTTTTTGATCAGCAATATTAATCATTTCACTAGCAATATCTAAACCTGTAACATGATTAACATTTGGAGCAAGTTTAAATGCAACATCCCCCGTTCCAGTTGCAACATCTAATACAATATCTGTTTTAGATACATTTGTTTTTTTTACAAGTCTTGAACGCCAATAATAATCAATTCCAAAACTGAAAAAATGATTGAAAAAATCATAGCTTTTAGCAATGTCATTAAAAAGTCTCGTCACGAGTGTCTTTTTTTCATTTCCTTTATGTGTAAATTTATTCATAATAAGTTTATTGTTAATTATATACTAAATTTAATACGTAATAATGATATTAAATATGATTACAATACCAAAATTTAAAATTAAAGTAATTGATTTAAAAAGTGAAGTTGATATAAAACACTACTTCTTCGAAAATAAATATTCAAAAAAAAGAAATGTTTATTGGAGCAATAAAGATATTGAGTTAATTGGAATTGACTTACTTATATCTTCAGATTTTTCAAGTAAAGAAGAATTTGAAGATTTAAGTTCATATTATAACTCAATTATTGAAAATAATACATCTACTTTTTATAATTTAGATATTCCCACAGTTTTCATAGGTACTTGTTTTAATTATAATGAAAATAACAAAGATAATATGTGGAATGACGTACCTAAAGGAAGAATCTTCATACCCAAAATATTAATTATAAATGCCAAAAATATAAAAAGAATAGTGACTTTTGAATTAGAACAATCTGCAGAAAACATGCTCATCTTAAATAATATTAAAAAGAAACATCAAAATCTCAACATTCAATTAGTTGATGAAACAGATGCAGATTTTTTTAAACATTCAATTGCTGAGGCTATTAAATTGATAAATGAAAATAAATTATCTAAAGTCGTTCTATCTCGTAAAAAATCATATTCTATAAATTCAAAAGATGGCTTACTATCAAACTTTATTTTCAAAAATAGTGAAAATAATAGTACTAAATTTGTATTTGACTTCCAAGATTCTGGCACTATTTTCGGAGCATCTCCGGAAAAATTATTTAGCATATCAAACAATCAAATCAAAACTGAGGCAATTGCAGGGTCTTTCAATTCTTCATCCAACCTTAGTTTAGTTGATAAGGATAAAGAAATAGATGAGCATAATTTTGTTACTGAATATTTAAAAATGAAATTATCAAATTTTTCAAAAAAAATAAAGATTTATGAAAATGAAATTTTAACTCTTAATCAAATATCTCATATAAAAACAAAACTAGAATCTGTGCTTAAGCCAGAGCATAATGTATTTGATATTATTTTTCAATTACACCCAACTCCTGCAGTTGCAGGAACTCCAAAAGATATATCAATTCATCAAATATCATGTCTTGAAAACCATAATAGAGGGTGGTATTCAGGGACAATTGGATGGATTAGCAATAAACTAAATGCTCATTTTATTGTAAATATCCGATCTGGGATAATTAAGAAAAATCAGCTAAATATTTATGCTGGTTGTGGAATCACAAAAGATTCTATTCCAGATAAAGAATACATCGAATCAGAAATGAAATTTAATTATATTTTATCTAATATAGACAATGAATAATAATCAAAAAATAAGCCATGTCATCACTGAAACTCTGTTTTATTTAGGATGTAGAGATGCTTGCATTAGTCCAGGTGCTAGAAATGCTTCCATTGCACTTAGTCTAGGTAATCGATTTGAATGTTATAATCTATTAGACGAAAGGTCATGCGCATTCACAGCGCTGGGTATTTCAAAATTCAAAAAAATACCTTCAATAATTAACTGTACGTCAGGAACTGCTGTTGCAAATTTATTTCCAGCAATCATTGAAGCTCGCATGAGTGAAACTCCTCTAATTGTTATAACAGCAGATAGGCCTAAGAAAATGATTGATAAGGGTGAAAATCAAACCATTTATCAAGAAAACATATTTAATAAATTTGTTCTGAAATATGTGTCTATAGATAGTTCTTTGTCAAAAATTGAAGAAACAATTTACTTGGCATATAAGACTGCAATGGGTCAATCAAATAATCAACCCGTTCATGAAAAAGGACCAGTTCACATAAATGTCCATCTAGATGAACCAACTATTAATAATGAAATCAGCACTTATTCTTTAAAAAGTGATTCTAAATCTATCAATATACATACTGATAAAAATGATATAAAAATTATCGATTTTAATAAGCCAATTATAGTATGTGGTCAATCAAATCTAAGTCAAGATAAAAAGCAAATATTTAAGCTATCCGAAAAATATAATATTCCTATTCTTTCTGATATAAGCTCAAATATTACCGCTCATCCTAATATTGTATATCATTATGATTTATATATTGATAAAATAGAATTTGATACAGTCTTTCGTTTTGGTAAGAAGCCACTATCAAAAAAATTAAACACACTAATTTCGAAATGTAAAAATACGTTTCTGATAAGGGATGAAAGAGTTTTTAATGACGACACCAATAGAGTTTTATCACATAATCAGTTATCAGATTTCGTAGATAGTAGTTCTAAAAATCTAACTCCAGATTGGATTAAATCGATTCAAAAACTAGAAAATACATATTTATTAAATATTAATAGTATTATGAATGAAACAAATCAAGTAAATGAATATTCAGCTGCACATAAAGTTTTAAATCAGATAGAAAGTAATTCAAACCTTTTTATAGGAAACTCTATTATCATTAGAGCATTTAATCTTCTTTTATCTAATAGTTTAAAAAAAGATGTTAATATTTTTTCTAATCGCGGAGCCAGTGGCATCGATGGCAATATTGCTACTAGTATTGGAATTTCATTATCCTCAAAGTCAGATTACAATTATTTAATTTTAGGTGATCAAGCGTTTATGCATGATATTGGGAGTTTAAAAATTTTAAAAGATCTAGATGTTAATCTTAATATAATTATCGTTAATAATTCTGGGGGTGGAATTTTTGACTATCTTCCAATATTAAGCAATGATAACAAAATGAATTATAAAAAACTCATTCGTAATGACCACAATGAAACATTTCAAAAAATCACTGAATCGTATGGAATTAATTATACGAGGATTGAAAAATTATCTGATTTTAATCTACCCAAAGCTAAAAAGACTCAAGTGATGGAGTTGATAATAAATAAAGATAGTTCTTTAAATTTTTATAAAAATTTAATTTCTTAACTTTTTTCTAATTCATTAATTGTCACAGCTACTGCAGCATCACCCGTAACATTAGTTGTGGTTCTAAGCATATCTAATATTCGATCCACACCAATAATAAGCGCTACTCCAGCCCCACCAATACCGATAGTATCAAGTATAATAATAAGCATAACAATACCGGCGCTTGGAACAGCAGCTGTACCAATTGAAGCTATCACGGTCATTATAATGATAGATATCTGATCATAAAAATCTAATGGAATACCTGTGGCCTGAGCTATAAATACCGCTGCAACTGATTGATAAAGAGCTGTACCATCCATATTAACAGTTGCTCCAATAGGAAGCACAAATGAAGACACTTCTTTTTTAACACCTAAATTCTTTTCACAACAATTCATTGTAATTGGTAGAGTTGCACCACTAGAACTAGTTGAAAAAGCTAGCAATTGCGCCTTAGAAATCCCATTAAAAAACTGTTTGATCGGGTACTTTGCAATAAATTTTAAAATACTTGGGTAAACAATTAGTGTATGAATCAACAGGCCAACAACCACTAGCGCAAAATAACCACCAATTGATGAAAGCATCGATGATAACTCGCCACCGCTTGTTGTAATGAATTCTACGAGATTTGATGCAAGAAGTGCAAAGGCTCCAATAGGGGCAAAACGCATAACATACCCTATGATATTAAAAAGTAATTGGTTAATAACATCTATCAAATCAATTAAAGACTTTGAACGATTTTTTGGAATTCCAAGTAAACCAATTCCAAGTAGAATTGAGATAAACACAATTTGAAGCATATTTTTATTACTTGTTGTTGATTTGAATATATTATCAGGGACAATATCAACTATAGGTTGCAAAGGACCTCTTTCTTTAGCCTCTTTAACACTTATCTCTTTTGAATCAACTTGTTGAATATAACAATCATGAGAACTTTGTTTAATCCCATCGCCTGGTTTAAAACTATTCACTAAAATCAATCCTATTGAAACTGATACAAATGTTGTTGCAATATAAATACCGATCGTTTTAAAGCCCATTTGAGATAGCCTTGAAATATCTGACAATGAAGATATTCCCTTAATAAGTGAGACAATAATTAAAGGAATAGCAAATAGCTTAATAAGATTTAAAAATATTTCACCAAATGGTGAAATCCAGTTTTTTGTAAAATCTATATAATCACTATCAAATACACCATTATTGTTAGTATCAACAAATTGCTCCAACACATCATACTTTTCATTGCCATTACAGTCTAAAAAAGTATCTGATACTGATACTGTGAATAGTGTGTACACTAGTCCTAAAGCTATCCCTATTAATATTTTCCAGTGAAGTTTCATGTATTTAAGTTAATTATTCTTATAGAAATAAGAAAGGCTCCAAATAGGAGCCTTTCTTTTCGACGAGAATGTACTTCTTAAAATTCTCTTACCATGTATATGATAGTGTCCAGCTAGAAGTTAAAGCATCAGAGTTATAACCACTAATGTAGTTTAATGGGTTACTCATCATGTCGCCTAAAGTTCCATCTGATAATGTCATATCTAATTGAACAGATCCTAGGTTAAATCCAACACCTGCAGAAAAAGCTTCCCAGCTTTCTGTTCCACCATCTTCAGCAGCAAAGTTGAACTTTCTATCATATCCGATTCTTAGATCACACCAGTCAGTTAATGTGCTTTCAACACTCATGCCAGTAGTTAATAGAGTAGCTGCATCATCACCAAAAACAGCAGTATACTTATCTGTGCTTTCAAAGCCCATAGCAAACATACCTGTTGCTGCACCCCACTCTTTAACACCGTACATATTAACATCGATATGTGCTACATCGTCATTTGACATATAGTTAAATTCCATAGTATCAAATGCCCAAAAACCTAGAGCACCTCTAGCCCATAAGTTCATGTCAGCACCGTCTGCAGTTCCCATGTGAAAACCTACATCGTAACCTGCAACGTTCATACCAAAACCAATGTCCATAGTAGTCTCAGCATCATCACCACCAACTGTACCACTATCCATATTAACACCAAGCGATAGACCGTATGTTCCATTCGCATACAACATGTCAACTAATGACTCATTGCCACCACCTGCAAAACCCCAAGTAGTACCGCCATCAGTCCATACTGTCTCAAAACTTTCACCTTCATTTACGAAAGCAAGGTTTTGACCAGATGCATTATGTGGATATTTATTCATATCATCGTAATCACCAGCTGTATAACCAACAACACCAGTTCT
>Ga0310343_10000205_pt1 | contig 27138 bp, 19 predicted proteins | sample HC15DNA2025_MG_FD_203519 | JGI IMG/M metagenome (GOLD analysis project Ga0310343, IMG submission 203519) | Marine microbial communities from station ALOHA, North Pacific Subtropical Gyre - HC15-DNA-20-25_MG | ecosystem: Environmental > Aquatic > Marine > Oceanic | place: Pacific Ocean: North...
CGCACAAGCTGTAGGTAAAGATGGTTCACTGATTGATGATTTTGTATTTGAAAGAAAAGAGCAATCTCTTCATGTTCTAAATGCACCAAGTCCTGCGGCTACAGCATCTTTAGCTATCGGAGAACATATAGTAAAAGAGATTGGTTAAATCTTTTCACCAGTTTGAACTGACCAAAGTTTAGAGTAGACACCGTCAATATCTAACAAAGACTCATGATTACCAGACTCAACAACAGAACCATTTTCTAATACATATATGATATCGGCATTTCTTACAGTTGAAAGCCTATGTGCAATAACAATAACAGTTCTATCTTTTTTAAGAATATCAAGAGATCTTTGAATGGCCGCTTCAGTTTCATTATCTACTGATGAAGTAGCTTCATCTAAAATTAGAATTTCAGGGTTTTTAAGAATCGCTCTTGCTATTGATATTCTCTGCCTTTGTCCACCAGAAAGTTTCTGACCTCTCTCACCTACAATTGTCTTTTCCTTTTGAGGTAAATTATTTATAAATTCATCAGCTTCAGACTTTTGCGCCGCATTCCATACTTCACTTTCTGAAGCATTTAAATCCCCATAGGCTATGTTCTCAATTACAGTTCCTTCAAATAGAAATACATCTTGACTGACTAGTCCAATCTTTTCTCTAAGAGATGAAAGTTCAATGTCTTTTAAACTATTTGAATCGTATGATATTGAACCATTATTAATTTCATAAAGCCTTAACAAGAGTTTTATCAATGTAGATTTACCAGAACCTGTACTTCCAACAATCGCAGTAGTTTGTCCAGTTTCAATAGTTAAATCAACATTATTTAACACATTAAAGTTATCAACATACGAGAACGAAACATCCTTTAATTCAATTTTGTTCTCAAGTTTTTTGAATTCTATATTTCCATTACCAATTTCTGAGCTTTCATTTTTCAGTGAAAATATTCTATTGAAAGATGCCATCGCTCTCTGATACAAATCAAATGTGTCACCCAACTCAGTTAAAGGCCACAATAATCTTTGCGTAATAAAGAGCAGCACTGAGTAAGTTGCAACCTTAATTTCTCCATCAAGAGCTAAAAACCCACCAATCAATAGAGTCGCTGTAAATCCAAATAATATTGCAACTCTGATAATTGGAATAAATGCTGCTGATAATTTTATTGCATGGTAATTTGCACTCTTTACTTCATTTGACGAGGTTTCAATTCGTTCTAATTCTTTAGATTCTCTAGTAAAACTTTTAACATTTAGTATTCCTGAAATTGAGTTTGAAAGGTTTGAATTTAGGGTCTCTATTGATTCTCTAATTCGTTCGTATCTGTTGGCAATAGTTGAGGTAAATTTGAATGAACCAAAGATAATAATTGGAATTGGTATAAATGCGAACGTAGCAATTAATGGTGAAATATATAAAAACGTTCCTCCTATAACAATTACAGTTGTTGCTGTTTGCAATAATTTGTTAGCTCCAGTATCAAGGAATCTCTCAAGCTGATTCACATCATCATTTAAAATTGCCATAAGCCTTCCAGATGATTTATTTTCAAAATATTTCATGTCTAGGCTTAAAACATTTTCAAACGTTTCGGTTCTTAAACTGTGTTCTATATCTTGAGAAATACCCCTCCAAGTGACTGCAGAGAGGTAATCGAATAGAGATTCAAGTCCCCAAATTATAAAAGTTAAGATAGCAAGAATTACTAGTTGTCTTCTTCTGTCAGGTATACCAAATGATGCCAAAAAAGACTCATTTCCCTCCACCACAATATCAATAGCAACACCAATTAAAACTGGAGGAGCTAGGTCAAATAGCTTATTTAGAATTGAATAAACAATCCCACGCTTGGCTTTCGTCTTTTGCTGTTGTGAATAAACAAATAAATGTTTTAAGTTACTTTGACTCATTAATTTATATTACTTAATTACTTGCTAATTTTATTAATGCCGTCTCTAATTTCTTTTAATAGTTGCACTTCTTTTGATTCAGCGACTACAACAGAATCTTCTTCTTCATCATCAACCATATTTTCAAAATGGTTATAAGCCTTTATTACTAGAAACATGACAAATGCAATAATTGTGTAGTTAATTACCTCACCTAAGAAAGCTCCAAAACTTCCAGCTTGCATTCCAGAAGATGGATCCACATCTCCAAAAAGACCTAAATTATCAAGATTTGGGAGATTAATAATTAGACCTATTAAAGGTTCAATTAATTTCTTTGTGAACACATCCACTAATGACTTAAAAGATGCACCCATAACAAATGCAACACCAAGTTCTACAACATTCCCTCGATTGATGAAATCTCTAAATTCCTTAATCAATTTTTCCTCCAATTGTTTTTATAAATAATAGAATACAGGTAATCTAAAAACCTATGAGAAAATTTTCATTTACTTTATTAACTTTAATTTTGATTTCATGCTCATCTGCAGAGCCTATAGCAGATGAAGTTACTGTTGAATCTTCCAAACCAGTGACTGAAGAGAGCTCTACCACTTCGACCAGTACAACAACTACTATTGCCGTCGAAGAACCCTTTGCCCTAGATGAGTTCGGGTTAGAACTAGTTGAAGCACCCATTGAAATGCAGGACCAGATAAAAGAATTAATGAAGTTTGTTGAAAAATGGGTTGGACTAGAATTTATTTCCGATCCAGAATATCATTTTTATTCACTTAGTGATTACCAAGAACATAATGCACTTTCCTATCTTGATGACTTTGAAGAAGACTATGAAGAGGGTGAGTGGGAGAGAGCAGTTCTTTCACAAAACATGTGGGGTTTAAATAGTTTGTCGCCAGATGAATTATTAAATCTTCAAGTCGAATTTCAAAGATGTTTTTCAGCAGGCTCTTACAACTTATTAGATAAAATTTTAAGAGTTCCAATTAAGAAAAATCAAAAAAAATTAAACTTATATGAACAAAGTGTTGTAGTTCATGAGTTAGTCCACTCACTTCAAGGTCAACATTTTGCTACAGATAAATGGTATGAAGAAATGGACGAATTAGATGATTTTACATACTATCCAGGTGTTGTGGCATTAATGGAGGCTCAAGCAGACTATGTAGAGGGTAAATGGACAGGTGCTTTTGATGAATACGACAGACAGACTTTCAATTCACAAATCCCTAACATTACTTGTAGAGTAAGCCTTCCATCATATTTTTATATCCCTGCAGAACTGTATTACAACATTGGACCAGTTTTGGCTAAAGAGATTATTAAAAATGGCAAAATGGAGGCACTCAACGATGCCCTATATAGATACGTAAATGATGGCTTAAATACACTTCCAACTTCTGAACAAATTTATGCACCTGAAAAATTCTTTACTGATGAAAGATATCAAGAGGTAATTATAGATTCTATAGAAGTAGATGGGTATACATTGGTTGATGAGGGAAGTTTTGGGTCTTTAGATCTAGTTTATTTAATGCAAGATAAAATAGGTCAAAAAAATGCAATAAATGCAGCAGTTGGCATAGGTGGAGGTGCATGGAAAGATTATGAAGACAATTCTGGAAATCTTTTGATGACTATAAAAATTACTGGTGATGATCAAAACGAACTTCAAGAAATCAAAGATGCATTTTTGCTATGGGCAGATTCACAGTCAAGATTTGGTAGTTCAGAATCTTTTGCCGGTGGAACTCTGTACATTGGAGAGACTAATTTTTGGATTTCTAAAGATACAAGCTCTATGAGACTTGTTCTCTCACAAGACATTGAGTTACTAAATTCAATCAGTAGCCAATTTAGCGACTTTTAAAAGAATGAGTACTTTCTTCATCTGTCCAACACCGATTGGAAATTTAGAAGACATCTCTGATCGTGTTTTGAAAACATTAGCTTCTGTCGATGTGATTTATTGTGAAGATACAAGAAGGGCCAAAAAGCTGACTGATAACTTCTCTATAACTACTCCTTTAAAATCATATTTTTTAGGTAATGAAGTAAATAAGATCAGTGAAATAGAGGCCACACTTAGTGAAGGCATGAATGTTGCATTAATTTCTGATGCTGGAACACCTCTTATTTCTGATCCAGGAAATGTATTAATTCAACAATTGATACAAAAAAATTACAATATTGTTTCTATTCCAGGACCCTCAAGCGTTTTGACAGCTCTAACAGTTTCAGGTTTCGAATTAAATGAATTTCAATTTTTAGGTTTCGTTCCTAAAGCAGGAAAAGAAAGGAAAGAATTTGTTATTAAATTGCACAATACTAAGATGCCATCAGTTTGTTTTACATCTCCAAAAAGACTCCTCAAAGATCTAGATTATTTTGAAAAAGAGGGACTGGATTCAGAGATTGTTATATGTAGAGAGCTGACTAAAAAATTTGAAACTATATACAGAGGGACAGCAAGCAGTTTAAAAAATCAAATTTCAGAAAACTTAAAAGGTGAAATAACAATAGTTATAGGACCTTCAAAAAATGATAAAAAAATAGATTTGGATATTGATTCTGCTGTAAAAATACTATTAGATCAAAAAGTGCCAAAAAGAGAAGTAGCTAAATCTCTATCTTTCGTAACAGACATCTCAGTTAATGAGCTATACAAAAAGATTAAAGATCTTTGATATTGTTGACACAATCAGTACATATGAATTTTGTACCAATTTGATGATTAATTTCTTTTGAGTCACACAAAGAACATGATCTGTGGCCTTTTTTAATAACTAAGCTTTCACCCTCAACATACATAGATATTTCGTCATTATGCTCAATATTTAATGCTTTTCTTATTGATTTAGGAATAACAACACGGCCTAAGTTGTCAATTTTACTTAAGTTGCCTTTACTCATAAATTTATATAATCCTATCCTTATATGTAGTGAATAAAAAGGAAACATTAGAGGATATAAAGTGGGTAGATACCCATTGTCATTTACAGTTGATGGGTGATGAGATAAATGAAGATGATATATCTAATTTAGAGTACTTTATCATTCCTGGTGTAGATGTACCATCTTCATTAAAAGCCAAAGAGTTCTCACTAATTTATCCAGAAAAATCTTATTGGTCAGCAGGACTTCATCCTCATGAAGCTGACTCACTAGAAGATATAAAAAATGAGTTACAAGTATTAATGGAGGATGCTGATTTAATTGGTGAGACAGGCCTGGATTACTATAGAAATTTGTCATCAAAAGAAAATCAAATAAAAAATTTTGAATTTCATTTAGATGTATCGAAAGAATTAAATAAACCCTTGATTATTCACTGCAGGGATAGCTTTTCAGATGTTTTTGATACTTTAAGCACCAGAGAAACTACTAATCCGATTATTTTGCATTCATGGACTGGAGGAAATAAGTGGACTAAAAAATTTATTGAACTTGGTGTCTATTTTTCAATTTCAGGAATCGTAACTTACGATACTGCACACGATTTACAAGCTGCAGTAAAAAACATCCCAATAGATAAGATACTCTTAGAAACAGATGTTCCCTATCTAGCTCCACAACCATTTAAAGGTAAAAGAAATAATCCAACGTATATTAAATTTACTGGAGCAAAGCTAGCAGAACTGCTTGGCGTAACACCTAATGAACTTTCCAAGATTACAATATCAAACACAAATAAAGTAATGAATAGAGAAACCTAATGAGTGAATATTTTTGGATAGAGAGATTAAAAGATAAACCAAAATATAAACTTGGACAAAATTTTTTAATAGACACAAACATTTCTAGAAAAATCACAAAATTAGTCCAGGGCCAATTGGCTGATCCAATTCTAGAAGTAGGCCCAGGGACCGGCTCGTTAACTAATGAATTACTTAAAGACAACTACAGGATTAAAGCTGTAGAAGTAGATAAAGCAGCATCAGATGTATTACATGAAAGATTTTCGGGAATACCAAATATAGAAATTTACAATGAGGATGCAATGGGGTTTGATTATAAAACTTTAACTGGACCTTGGTGGATATTTGTCTCTAATTTGCCTTACAACATCGGCACACGTTTATTGGTAAATCTTATTACTGAAGTGCCTGTGATCCACAGATATGTAGTGATGGTCCAAAAAGAAGTTGGTGAGAGAATGGTTGCTAAAACGGGAACAAAAGATTATGGATCGCTTTCAGTTTTATTCCAGTTGTTTACAGAAACAAAGATACAATTCGATGTCTCAAAAAATTGCTTCTATCCACAACCAAAAGTTACCTCAACCGTAGTCACTATTCAAAGAGAGAGTTTGTTTGATGAAGATATTAGGTTAAAAGCTTTTGAAATATCTAAAATTGCATTTCAGCAGAAACGAAAAAAGATTAGAAGTTCATTAAGTTCGATAGTCAATGAAGATCAACTTAGCAAACTCAATTTAGACGCAAATTTACGTGCGTCCGATTTGAGTCCAGAGGATTTTTTATTAATTGCTGGGGAATCAAAATGAAATTAAGAACATCTGCAAAAATAAATTTAAATTTAGAAATTTTTTCTGAAAAACAAGACAGTTTACATAAACTATCTTCTCTGATGATACCTATTGATTTATATGACGATATAGAAATCGAAGAATCAATAAGTGAAAATATCAAATTCAGTAATGGAAATCTCAACAAAATTGAAAGCACGATTCATAAGGCTTTAAAACTTATAAAGAAAAAAAACCCTTCTTTCGATAAAAGCTTTGATATCTATATAGATAAAAAAATTCCATACAATAGTGGACTTGGTGGTGGAAGTTCTGACGCAGGAGCAGTAATTCGCTATCTTTGTGATAATTACGAATTAGATTTACCTTCAAATCTTGAAATAGTTCGTGAAGTAGGTAGCGATGTTCCATTTTTTGTTCAAGGTGTCTCTGCAGTAATTAAAGGGATTGGTGAGATTGTAGAACCATTAGATTTAAATACTGACCTAGATTTATTAATTGCAGTACCTAAAGTTGGACTAAGCACTAAGGACGTATTTAATACATTTGATACTTTGGATCCTAAAAATAGGAATACAGATACTTGGAATAAGATTGAGATTTTTAATGATCTTTGGCCAGCTGCTACTGAGGTATATCCTGAACTTGTATCTTTGAGAGATGGTCTTCAAGAAAAATATCAGAACAAATTTTTTATGTCTGGGAGCGGATCATCTTTCTTTTCTATTATCGAATCAGCACAAGAATTAAAACCTGAAAATATAAATTTTAATTTTATTCAATATTGTAAAAAAATTGATTGTAGTTTGTATCAGAATGATGATTAATATAAGTTTATAACAAATGGGGGATGGTGTAATTGGCAACACATTGGGTTTTGGTCCCAACGTTGAGGGTTCGAGTCCTTCTCCCCCAGCCAGTATTTTATAAATGAGTGTATCAGTCGTAGTATTAGCAGCAGGTAAAGGGACTAGAATGAAGTCCAATTTGCCTAAGGTGTTACACAAAGTTCTTGGCAAATCAATACTCGCTTATTCTTTAGATACACTTTCGTTTATTGAAAACCAATATGTAGTTGTTGGGCATGAAGCAGATATGGTTGTTGATTCATTACCTCCTTCAACAAAACATATATTACAGAAAGATCAATTAGGTACAGGACATGCAGTTTCTACTGTTGTTAGCGGTAAAATATTTGTTGAAAATAAATCTGAATTTACATTAGTTGTTCCAGGGGATGTTCCAGCCATTGATGCTGAAGATATTCAAAATCTTTTAAGCGAAGTAAAAACTAAATCTTCATCAGTAGGATTCCTTACTTCTGTAGTGGAAAATCCACATGGGTATGGAAGAGTTGTTAGAAATAATGAAGAGATAAGAATTGTGGAAGAAAAAGACTGCAATGATGATGAAAGAAAAATTAATGAGATCAATTCAGGTATTTATTGTTTTAATACAGATTTCTTAATTGATAATATTGACTCTCTAGATACTAAAAATGCTCAAGGAGAATTTTACTTAACTGACTTAATAGGTATTGCAAATAATCAAAAACAAGATATCGTTATAGTACAAGTAGATGAAGATTCAATTAAAGGAATAAACTCTATGAGTCAACTAAACGAAGTTGAAGACATAATGCAGAAAAAATTAATTGAAGATTTCATGGAACAGGGTGTTTATTTTCAAGATCCTACTTCGACTTATATTGACTCTGAAGTAACTATATCCTCTGGGACAAAAATATTAGCCAACACTCATTTAACTGGGAAAACTAGTATTGATGTGGACTGTGTAATTGGTCCAAATGCTCAAATTAATGACTCCAGTATTGGAAAAAATTCAACAGTAATAAATTCTGTAATAGATCAATCAACAATCCACGAAAATGGAAACATAGGACCATTTGCTCACATCAGACCAGGCTCTGAACTAGGAGAGGGAGTCAAAGTTGGTTCTTTTGCAGAAACTAAAAAGTCAAAAATAGGTAAAGGGAGCAAAGTACCTCACCTTGCTTATGTTGGAGATGCTGAACTAGGGGAGAATGTTAATTTCTCCGCAGGTGCAATTACCGTAAATTACGATGGAAAAGAAAAGCACAAAACAGAGATTAAAGATGGAGCATTTATAGGGTCAGATGTGATGTTAGTTGCCCCAGTTACAATTGGAGAAGAATCTATGATTGGAGCAGGTTCAGTTATTACTAAAGATGTTCCATCAAAAGCATTAGGAATTGAGAGAAATAATCAAAAAAATGTCGAAGGATATGTCGACAGGAAAAAGAAAAAATGATTGAGCAACCAGGTAAGAAAAAGATGCTTCTTTTTTCTGGCTCTTCAAACGAAGAGCTTGCAACTAATGTCGCATCTAATCTTGGTACTGAAGTATCCACTGTAGAATCTAAAGAATTTGCTAGTGGCGAGATTTACATCAGATTAGATGAAAGTGTAAGAGGTGCAGATTGTTTTGTTTTACAGAGTCACTCTGGCGATATTAATAAAACAATTATGGAACAACTAGTTTTAGTCGATGCTCTTAAAAGAGCTTCTGCAAAAAGAATAACTGCAGTTCTACCTTTTTATCCATATTCAAGACAAGACAAAAAGGCATTACCAAGAGAACCAATCACTGCAAGATTAGTTGCTGATATGTATATAGCTGCTGGTGTAGATAGATTAGTTTCTATTGATTTACATACTCAACAAATACAAGGATTTGTTGATCAACCATTCGACCATCTAACAGCGATGCCATTATTTGTTGAGTATTTTAAAGAAAAGTTTGATGGCCCAATTTCAGTAATTTCTCCTGACGCTGGTGGAGTTGGAAGAGCCACAACGTTTGCAAAACATTTAGAAGCTTATGTAGGTTTCGTACACAAAAAGAGAGATCCAAAGATTCACAATGAAGTAAAGTCATTTACTGTGATCGGCGAAGTTGAGGATAGGCATGTAATTATTTTGGATGACATCATTGACACCGGAGGCACTATTGCAGCTGCGTCAAGAATTATCAAAGAAAAAGGCGTAAAGTCAGTAAACGTAGTTGCCACACATGGTATTTTCTCTGATGGATCTGTTGAACAGTTAAAGGATGCACCGATTGATAGAATAATAGTTACAGATACTTTAACTCAAAATGGAAATTCAAAAGAAATTGGTAAAGTTGAGGTTCTCAGCGTTTCAACAATAATTGCTAATGCACTAACATCAATATTTACTGATGATTCAGTATCAGCTTTGTTTATGGGTGAAAACGTTTTATAGGAGAAGATATGGCTAAAAATTTAACAGCAAAAATCTACATGGTAGGTTCAACTGCAGGTGTTGAAGTTGAAATTAAAGATAAAGAAAAATTTTTGGAAGAATTAAAAAAATTATCATCTGAAAATGATTTTTACATACATTCTGACGATGACGGTGAGATAGCAATTAATACATCTCTAATTCAGGCAATAGAATTCAGTGACGAGTCAGACGGAAAAAGCAGCGCGGGCTTAGTTCCTAACGGTTAATTACTAAACCAGTTTTACGGTAGTGCCTTCTAATGGATTTACGCTCTTCTTCAGTAGTGCCGCCCCAGATACCAGAATCTTGATTGGTTCTTATTGCGTAGTCTAGGCATTCATTTACAACTGGGCATTCCATACATATTGCTTTGGCCTCATTAGCTTGTTTCATTGCTTTCATAGACGACCCGACAGGGAAGAAGAGATCAGTGTCTGCATATACGCAGCCACCCTCTAACATCCAGTCTTCTTGTTCGAAGTCAATATTTAACATTTACACATACTTCCTTACTTTGTGAAATATTTCACAAGCTAGTTACTTAATAGTACTAAACTCGAATTTATATGGAGGCATTTTGAGAAAAATTTTTGGCCACAGAGGTTTACCTCGTATTTACAAAGAAAATACGTTTACAGGTATCAATAAAGCCTATGAACACTGTGATTTTGTTGAAATTGACGTTCGATTGACGGGAGATAATCACTTAATACTCCATCATGATCCAAATATTGGAGAAGATTTAATAAAAAATTTATCACTTTCAGAGCTTGATATATTGATGAAAGATGGATCAATTCATGACTCGATATTAGTCTCCAGAGACCAGATTCATGGACAAGTTAATTTTGAAATTAAAACTGATACATTAGATGATTCAGAAGTTGACATTTTATTTCAAAAAATGCTCTCTATCTTTGAACCCGGAGATATTGTTTCTTCTTTCAACTGGAAAGCCATTCAATCATTTAAAAATTTATTTAATTGCAATTATGGAATTATTTTTGATAAAGAAGAAGATCTCTTTGAAGCACAAGCGCTTTCTAATCATGATGACGAATTATTTTTTATGACACACTTTAGTTTGATTGATAGTAGAAATTTTGCTTTACCTAGAAATAAAACCGTTTTGTGGACAGTAAATAATGAGGATGATTTTCAGCGATATATGGATATGGAAATTTACGGAATTGTGACAGATATTCCTGATACAATGCAGTTATATAGAAAGTGAGATTATGGCTTTAATTGATGAATTAAGTGATGCTTTAAAAGAAGCTATGAAGGCAAAAGACAAGCCCAAATTAGATGCTATCAGACAAGTCCAAACTGAGATTGCTAAAAAGAAATCTGAAAAAGGTGAGGAAGCTACTGATGAGCTTGTTCTTGGAGTTATATCTTCCTATGTTAAAAAAATGACTAAAGCCGTTGAAGAGTATAAATCACTCGGAGATAGAGGATCTGAGATGGCTGATAAGATACAGTTCGAAATTGATTTTTTAAGTGAGTGGCTTCCGGAGCAACTAAGCGAGGAAGAAGTAAATAGAATCATTGAGGAAGTACTTTCTGAGATGGGAGATGTTGATATGTCCCAAATGGGTAAAATTATTGGTGCTGTGATGGCAAAAGCAGACGGTCTAGATGGCTCAGTGGTTAGTAAATTAGTAAGGGAAAAAATTCAATAAAATCCCGCTTGATTTACTAAATATTCTTAAAATTTTGAATTTAGTCTTTTGCAATTAACATTCTTTATGTGAAGACGTTTAAATATATACTCGTTGCAATTCTCTCAGTCAATATTTTTGTGTGGTTAATAACTTATTTTTTAAATATAAATCTTTTTACAATTTTACAAATTCAAACCTCTAATCTTGCAATCGAAGAACCTCGATATAAATTAAATGCAAATTCCTCCAATGTAAAAGGCAATTTTGCAATTGAAGAACCTCGATATAAATTAAATTCAGATATGCAAGAAACTGTATTCGATAGAGTTACTTTTTACTTATTTGATTCGGAATGCAAAAGATATGGTCCTTTTGACTTTCAAGAGGTTTTTCAAGAAATGGCAAATGGTTTAAGTCTTGAGTGTGAAAAAAAGATTCCGAATGAAAATGAAATTTTGATTAATTTACATGAAAGAAGAGAAGCAGAAAAAGCTACAGCTAAAAGCAATGTTACTAACTTAATTTACTCTTTTCCTGGCTTTGAAGGTGATCAGGAAACTAATACCAGAATTCAACTTGCTATCTACCAGTTACCTGAACCTTTAAGAAAGATTTTAACTACGGAAGTCCAAGTGCTTAATGGGTGCCATCCTTATGGAGAGGCTTTATTTAATAGATGTGTGTATGGCGTTTTTGATCCAGTTGGGTATGGTGCTGATGGAAAATATGGTAACGAATGGGATATGACAATTTGGATTTCTGACCGTGGAATAGAGTCTGGGAGATTAAAAGATATTCTTATTCATGAAGCTGCACATGCATATTCTTATTTAGTTTTGCGAGGATGTGTTGTTCCAGATGGATCTAGTTTTAGAGAGTTAGCTCATAAAAGATATGGAGATGAAGAACATTTAGCTGATGCCTTCGTTCTTTATTATGGAGGAAAATGGACAAATTATGATGGACGAGAAAATATTCCAATTAGAGATCGAAGTTGGATGAGTAATATGATAGATTATTGTAATTTGTATGAAGAAGCACTAGCCACATTGTCATCATAGCCATAAAATAAATGAAAAATTAATGGTTGTTTGAGACAAAATAACATTTATCCTTACTAATTATGAAAAATAATTCTTTCACAGTAGCGGTGTTAGGTGCTGGCAATATAGGTTCAGCAGTTATTGAACGTTTGTTAGAAGTAGATAATGAAGTCCTGAATTTGAGTCTCACAAAAGTACTTGTTTCTGATTTATCTAAAGAACGAGATATTGATGGTGGATTACTTACCACCGACTTTGATGAAATTCTTAATGACGAAAATATAGATTTAGTTATAGAGGTTCTTGGTGGAGTAGAGCCTGGTAAAGGTTATATAAAGGATTTATTAGAAAGTGGAAAATCTGTAATTACAGCAAATAAGGATATTGTTGCTGACTGTGGAAGCGAGTTAATACAAATAGCTCAAAAAAATAATGTCTGTCTTTATTTTGAAGCTGCAGTTGCCGCAGGTATACCAGTATTAAAGCCCCTAATCGAAAGCTTAAGAGGAGAAGAGCTTACAAGAGTTGCAGGAATAATAAATGGCACAAGCAATTATATTTTGACTTCGATGGAGGAAGGCAGTACTTATCAAGATGCGTTACAACAAGCCCAAGAGCTTGGTTACGCTGAGCCAGATCCTACAAATGATGTCGAAGGTATTGATGCAAAATACAAAGCGATGATCCTCTCCCTTTTATGTTTTGGAGTTTCCCCTTCTGTTGAAGAAGTATTTACAGATGGAATCTCTAATATAACTAAAGAAGATTTTGACTGGGCTAAAAGGTTAAACAAAACAATTAAATTAGTTGCCCAGATTGATAATAGTATGGATGGTTTTAACGCAAGAGTGTACCCAGTATTGGTGGATAGTAAACACCCTTTGGCCGCAATTCGAGGAGCATTGAATGCGGTTCTTGTTGAGGGAGAAAATATAAATCAACTCGTTTTTTCTGGTCCTGGTGCAGGTTCTGCCCCAACCGCAAGTGCAATCATTGGTGATGTATTCAGCGCTTGCCATCAAATGCTCAGCAGTCAAACAAACTGGTATCCACTTAGAACTCCAAAAAGTGGTGACAAAGAATTTAAAGATGTTCAATCAAGTTGGTTTATTAGATTATCAGTAAAAGATGAGCCTGGAGTTCTTGCCACTATTGCTGGATTATTTGGTGAAAATAATGTAAGTATCGAAAGTGTTATTCAAGAAGGACGAGGAGATAATGCTGAACTAGTTCTTGTCACACATGAAGCAGAGGAAAATAATTTAACTAGCTCGATAGAAAGTATTTCAAAATTAAGTAGTGTGAGCTCAGTTACTTCAACTATCAGAGTCTACATTTAAGAAGTGATTACATATCAATCGACTCGTGGGAGTAGTAAAAAACTATCATTTGAAGATATTATTCTTTCAGGTGTTGCTGACGATAAAGGCCTTTACCTTCCTACATCAACAACGCTAGAAAATTTAAGTCATCTTACCCAAGAAGATTTAACTTATGAAGACTTTGTTAAAACTATCTTTATAGCGCTTGATAAAAATTCAGCTAAATATGTTGAAGATTTATCAATTTATCCTGGTTTTGAAAGCTCTCCAACACCAACATTGAAAGAAATTGAGAAAAATAAATATGTTATGGAGCTATTTCATGGGCCAACAAAATCATTTAAAGACTATGCTCTCCAGCCTCTTGGAGCAATAGCAGATAGACGTTTAGGTGAGCTTGGAGAAAGAGGCTTGGTAATTGTTGCTACTAGTGGAGATACTGGAAGTGCTGCCATTCAATCTGTAAAGAATTCCAAAAATATTGACATTGTTGTGCTTCATCCACATAACAAAGTGAGCGAATACCAGAGACGACAAATGACTGAAGTAATTCAAGATAATGTTTTAAATATTGCAATAGAGGGTTCTTATGATGATTGTCAAAAGATTGTAAAGACACTGTTGCAAAATAATTCATTCAATAGAAAAGTAGTTTCATTAAATTCTATAAACTGGCTTCGGGTAATGGGTCAAACTGCTTATTATGTTTGGCTAACAAAGCAGTTTACATCACCAATTAACATTGCCATACCATCAGGAAATTTTGGAAACGCATACTCTGCATGGTTTGGAAGAGAAAACGGACTACCGATAAATGAAATATTCTGTGCTTCTAACGTGAATAATGTTTTAACTAGATTTATCTCTTCAGGTAAATTAGAACCAAGAGAAACTATACCCTCAGTTGCTCCGAGTATGGATATTCAAATACCTTCAAGCTTAGAGAGATTGATTTACAACCTTGAAGGTGAAGCCTCATCGTTTTATGATCAGCTACAAAATGAGAAAATCGCAAACCTTACAGAGGAGTCTACAGTTAAATTACAAAACATTTTTTCATCTTTGTCTTTTGATGACGCAATGATTTTAAAAGAGATTGAACTATTTTATAAAAATTTTGGATGGATAATTGATCCACACACTGCGACTGCATTATCTTCTAGTGTTTCTTTTTCTTCTAACCTTCCAGTGGTTGGGGTAGCAACTGCTTCACCAGAAAAATTTAGTGACGTAATTTCTAAGATTATTGATGAATTTACTGTCGAAAATGAAAAAAATGAAGAAAAATTTTTAGTACAAAAAGCCAATTCATCATTGGTTAAAAATATAATTAAAGAACATCTGTAAAAAAAATAATTAAAAAGTAAATACTCTTCGGTTAATATCTTGCGTATGGCTTCCATAAAAGACGGTAGAGCGTTAAGGCAACAAAATATTTATGACCTTAACAGAGAAAAGCTGATTAATACAGCAGTTCATGTAATTAATGAAGTCGGAGATATTAGAGAAGTTACATTGACACAGATTGCAAAAGAGGCTGGAGTATCGCCTGCAACAGCGTATAACCATTTTCCTGAAAGGATGGAGGATGTGTATTCAGCCATAGTGCATTCAAAAATGGATGTTGCAGCAAATATGGGAGCAACATTATCAGACAGTTCTTTAAGCCCTATTGAAAAGTTAAAAAAGATTCCACTTACTTACGCTGAAAATTTAGTGAGTCTTGGTTACGCAGGTAAAGTAATTTTGATTCAACAGTTTAATTTAATTAAAGTCGATAAATGGTTGGACCAAGATCCTGTCCAAGCTATTTCAGCATTGTTATCTTCTACTGATGAATATAGAGATCAGTCAGATGTCATTGCTCTAAATATTGCCACGGCATTTAGGGGAGCGATGTATGAATATGCTCTTAATATTGGCGATCATGCGCTTTTTAGGAGATACACGGAGGAATATTTTCTTCAAACATCTGAAAAATTAGTAGAAAACATTCTAAAACAGTACTAATTATCTAATTAATCCTTATATAACTTACTATATTTTTAAATTTGTTACTTTACTTTTAATGGATTCTAGTTAAACTTAACTTAAGTTGATTAGAACCAAATCTAATCAAAAGTTGTTGGGTTATATGAGTAGTAAGTACATTTATTGGTATTTAAATTTTGTGTCTTCTATTAATTCGGCAACTATCAAAAAAATACTCAAAACAACAACCTACATTGCACTATTTACCATTGTGTTTATCACTTCTTGGGCTGTGCCACAAGAGGAAGCAAGTGCAAACAGTAACTGGCAATGTAACGATGCATATGCGAGAGCATATTTTTATAAGCTAGATTGGGATTATTCGTCAACCAGTTTCACTATTGATCAATATGTTGCAACAGAGACAACAACAATCCAGCGTACAACTGTTACTGTTGACTTTAGTTCAACATCGAATATTGCTGGAACGGTTAAAGGTATTAACGCGTTAGCGATGTCACCAACAGGGGTTATGTATGTAACTATAACTTCTGATGGGCATGGCACGCATCTTTTTACTATCAATCGTGATTCAACCACCAGCACAACAGCAACACTAACACCACTAGCGCATATCGCAGACTACCAACAAGTCGGTGACAACAACTTTTACGACGGTGTAAACGGATATTACGGTTTTTCATCAGGTGATTATGTTGTGAATGCCAATGGTAATGATCAAATTTATATGGCTCAGGCTGGTTTCGAACATGGCTATATTTACAACGTCGCTACTGGTGGTGTGACCACCTATTCAGATCCTGGAATGGTTACCCCAATTAATGCTGCTGACTTTTCTTATATTGGCAGCTGGGATGGATATGAAATAGCAACATACAATGCATTAGCAAATAAAGTTATACTCTACGACAAAGACAACAACACTATCTCTGAAGTTACGCCAACGAACTCTGCTTTTTCCAATGTCTCAGCAACACTAGCTAGCTACAGTTACAAAACCCCAGAAGGAGAGATCCGTTTTATCATTGATGACGGTCTTGGTAACAGGTTCGAAGTAAAACGAGTTGGTACTAACTCATATACAGTAGAACAAAAAGGAACAACATTTACTACAGACAACTCCGATGGTGCATCTTGTGGACCAAATGCATATGATCCATTTGGACCTACGTTTAAAACATCACTTGGTGCCTGTGCTAGTGGTTACCAACAGCCATCTTTGCTTATTACCAACAACAGAGGAACAACTCAGTACTTTGATGTACAGTATAGAATCGCTGGAGGTTCTTGGGTTGATCTATTAGATGGAGAAGAGATCACTCCAAATGGGCAGTTCCCCGTGAGTGGTATACCACAGGTATACAACGGACAGACGGTCGAGTTCCAAATGCGTTACGGCTCATCTAATCCATCATCTGGAAATTTCTACACAGTCGGAGATCTCCTAACAGGTTCAGGTTGTGGAGATTATGCAGCTGGTACTGTTAGTACATCTGCTGGAACATGTGATGGAGGGTCCTCTACACCTTCAGTGACACTCACAAATACTGGTACAGTCACTACATATTTTGATGTACAGTACAAGATTGGAACTGGGGCTTGGATAACATTCATTGACGGAGAGGCTGTCTCTGCTGGAACTCCAGAAACAATCTCTATGCCTGTTGCAGTTGTAAATGGTCAAGAAGTTCAGTTTCAATATCTTTTCGCTAACGCTAATCCAACAGCCACAACAGGATTTACTGCAGCCACCACAAGAACGATAGATTGTCCAACATATACAGCTACCATAACAGCTACTCCTGCAGCATCATGTACAAATGATGGTTTGTATCACACTGTAACAGTAACTAATACTGGAAACACAACAATGTGGTTTGGAGTTGCAGAGAGAAGAAACGTAGGTAACGCAAACTTTTCTTGGATAGATTCACAAAGACAAATTAATGCAGGAGACAGTGTTTCTTGGACCTCAAGAACTGTATACAACGGAGTAACTCCAGAGTACAAGATGGTGTATGGAACTTACAGATATCAGTATTATGCTACAGATCTTTACAGCAGCAGTAACACTGAAGGTACGTTTACTCAGAGAACGTATGGTAGTTATTTAAAATCTGGAGATAGTTGGGTTAGATGGACCGCAAATAGCGCAGTAGATTGTGATTGGTGGGGTAATGGTGGATACGGAACAAATAGCAATTCAAATTATACTCGTGTAAGCCAGTCTACTAGTCAGATATGTGATGGATCAGGTAATGCAACGATAAGACTAACTGTAACAAACTACAATGCGGCAAATGATGCATACGGTGGTTTTATAGACGTTCAGTGGTCGACAAATAATACGAACTGGGTAGATGTAGTGGATGGTCGGGCAATAGCTGATGGGGAGAGCATCACTTTTGAATCACCTGTTCAGATAGCAACCTCCTCCACAGGATATTTTAGGTATCGAATTGCAGCGACAAACCCAACTGACTCTACAACAAATGCATCTTGGGCAGTATTTAGTAGAGAGGCAAACTGTATTGCTGATTTCTCTCAATCAGCATCATTTAGTGAGTGTTCAGCTACTGGTCAATACTCTACTCTTTCAATAACCAACAACGAATCCCAGACTCTGTATTTCAGAGCAGTTCCTACAAAAAACGATACAGTTTATGACTACAGCACATCTAACACTGCGAATTATGACTTTAATAGCGAAGCAATTACATTCTCTGTTCCGGCAAATTCTACACTCACATATGATGCATCAAGCAGTCCAAATATGAGAAAGCTTTACCCTGATGGAACTTACGGATATATGCAGTGGCTTGTGCAGGGCTCTTATATTGAGACACCGGATTGGACCAACACTACGGCGTATCCATATAATTTCACTAACGGACAAATACATCAATGTATTCCAGATATCACTGCAAGTTATGATGTTACTTCTTGTAGCTCAGCTGGACAGACATCAACATTGACAATAACCAACAACGAATCAGAAACAATTTACTTTAAAGTTAACCCATCAAGAACTGCCTCAACATACAGCACAAGTTCTTCCTACAGTTCCAACTACAACACAGCAGACGCCACGACGTTCTCAGTAGCTGCTAATACTACATTTGTATACACAGCTGGTGCCGTAACCTATGGGGTTAATCAAGACGCTTACATGTTCTGGAGGATTCAAAAATCTTACACAGAGAATCCAACTTGGGATACGCAAGCCTATCCCTATCAGTATTTAAGCTCTCCAACAAGTGGGTTAAGTTATCATCACGACTGTGATATCAATGTAGATCCATATAATAGCAGCAGTTATCAATACGAAACAAGACCTTCTAACGAACAAAATAGCTGTGTAGACAATAAGCAGTGGATGGGCTGGGTCTTGTATAACAATAACTATAATGATCCAAACAGAACATCTCTGTGGTATGCATTCGAGGTTTCAGATGATAATGGTGCCAATTTTTATACCACCAATCTTTTTTATAGGATGGATGACACTTACAGTGACAATGATTACTTTGCTGTAAGTAACGGTTCAGGAAGTCTTTCAGCTGACGGATACACGGCAGTTCAAGCAACAAACAATCTAAATATGGCAAGTTCGAGTGCCAATCGTTATATATATCTTTCAACCAGGTATGTCACAGGATCAGTTATGAAACTAAGGTACAAAGTTGCGTATGCAGAAAATGAACTTGGCTCAACTGATTGGATTACACTTGGAAATTACAATAAAACTACAGAACAGCGAACTACTGATTGTCAGCCAGAAATTAATACATCTGGATGGGGAACAACAACTACGACTGATTCAACAAATGACACTTACAGCGATCTTGTCACTATTGGTGAATGTCAAAATACAATTGAAACTGGTGGCTTTGCACTCTCTACACTCACGCTTACAAGACCAAGTGGTGTGCAGTATTATCTGAAACTCTGGCAATCGACAGATAGTGGAAGTAACTGGACACCTGTTGAAACTAATTTTGCAATGGGTACTACCTATACAAAAGAATTAACAGTTAATCATGCTGGCAAAATTAAATATAAATTTCAGTTCTCCTATATAAGTGGAGATTTCTCGAATTCTAATACCTATTATTCAGCGGAAAAGACAGTGAACTGTCCAACTGTTGGAGCTAGCACAGCATCTATTGGTCTTGGAACATGTCTATCTGGTGGTGCGACACCAACTATAACATTAGGCAACAATGGTTGGGCTACTGGTTATTTTCATGTACAGTACTCAACCGATCTAGGGCAAAACTACAACGATGCCTTCTATGATGCAAATAACGGAAACGCCACAATCTATCAGATGATTCTTCCTGGCGAGGTTAAAACATATACCATACAGGACACAATACCTCAGGGTACGACAGTTGTTATGCAGTATAGATTTGCAGCGACTTCGCCCGTCTCTAGTGGTAGCTTCACAACAACGGGTACATTATTGATCGACTGTTCTTCTGATGTGTCAACTGTAACGGTTGAACAAGAAACATCAGCAGAAGCATGTTACAACGGTTCACAGCGATTAACTGTAAGATATACTAACTCTTCTTCTTCAAATAATTACTTTTATTACAAAATAAATAAGAACAGTCAGGGTTATGATACAAACTGGTCAGTAGCCACTTTAAATGCAAATTCGAGTAACGCCACGATGATTCTTCCAGAATCGTATGGAAACAATGATACTGTATTGATTAAATATCATATTGAGAGCACAGAAGGCGGATCGTACGGCACAGAGGTCATAAATGATTTAATAACGATTGATTGTGGAACAGATGACTTTTTTACAGTAAGCACAGATTATGTGTCTTGTAACCTCTATGGAGCTGATAAGTTAGAGTTTAAGTTTAAAAGAAACAGCACATCTGCAAGCTTTGATTCCAATGCATATCTTCACATAGAAGCTGAAATCTCACATGATGGAAACATATGGAAACCTCTTGGTAGAATGCAGTACTCAAATGAAAGCACCGGTTATTGGTTCGCTAACTCTGGAACAAGAGGCAACTTGAATGATACGCACCCTACCTACTATGGATATATTAGGCCGTACTACTTTAGCAATAATGAATATGTAGCTGGCGTAATTCTTACTGACTCGACACATCAGTACCAAATTAGATATAGAACATACACCTCAACAACTAACAACCTTACAATGGGTAATTTCACTGGTGTTTTTACAACTATGACTATTGCACCAGATACAAATTGTGATCAAAATGACATACAACCTGTCACATTAACTACTACGCAGTTGACTTGTTTGGAAAATAAAGGACAGGTTGAGTTTACATTTAATGACACTACAGTGACACATTTAGATCCTTATCAACCTGCAAGACTTTTCTATCAATACTCAACAAACGGGGGTGTTACGTGGTCTACAAATGTTGATCAGAGAGAAGCTTTATCTAATACGGCAACCTTTAATTTACCAAGTGTAAAAGTAACAAATGGTACTGCACTACAAATTAAATGGGGCTACGTAAGAGATCATACTCTATACAGCACCGGCACCTCCTATCATACATATCACAACACATATTCAAATACAAACATTAACGCAAGGCAGTTTGACTATATAGGTGGTTTGACAAGTACTGGACTGTATTACGAGCACTATAGAGAAGATGATTCTTCAAATGATTTTAATATTAATTTCATGAGCCATAATATGGTCAACACAACAACTGTAAATGTTGACTGTGATCCTGACTCAACTTACTCTCAGACATTAACAACTTGTGAGTGTAATGATTTAGGGGCAACCTCTACACTATCTATTACAAATAATGACAACTACACCTCTTATTATAAAGTGCAGTACAAGATTGGAAATGGTCAGTGGTTATCTGCTACGGATTCCTTAGAGTCTGCCTTCGATATCTCGGTCAGCGGTGGCACGACTAATAATAGTTTATCAAAATTTGTCCCTGATGGAGAGACCATACAGTGGAGAGTAAAAGATACAACCAATGGTGGTGACTTTGATGGTCAAGAGTGGGAAGAAGTAACTGCTAGTGCAACAGTTGACTGTGGTTGTGCAGGTGGTTCAGTTGATATAAATATAGACTCAGCAACATGTGGAAACGGCTCTTCTACACCAATCATAAACTTAATTCCATCAAGCTCTGACACAGCTTATTTCACTGTTCAATACAAAAGAAATACTGATACCGACTGGGTTGCATTTAAGACAGAGGAATCTGTAACGAATGGACAAACTGAAAACCATACAATGCAAGTTACTGTTGTGCACCAGGGAACAATCCAAGTTCGTTATAAAGTTAATAAAATATTAGGTAACTTAAGTTCACAGGAATGGAATTACACAGATACAAAAACAATTAACTGTCCATTCACTGCAGTATTAGGCGAAGCAATATATTCAAGTTGTGGAACAAATTACAGAGCAGCGTCATTTAAAGTAACAAATACAAGTTCATCTACATCTGCTGCTCAATTCAGAGTTCAGTACAAAATTGTGACCTCCAGCACAACAGTCACAGATTGGACAAACTCTTCCATAATAGATGCTGTTGTTGCTCCTGGAGCCTCTCTTGTAACTACTAATAATCTACAAATAACTGAAGGGCAAAAAATAATTTGGAGATACGAATCTGTCAATACTTCTGAAGATTTCCTAAATAACTGGACAGAGGACGATACAAGTGGTTATGTGAACTGTGTAATCAATGTAACAGTTACTAATGCAATGAGTTCATGTGATGCTGGATCTCAGACAGCGACACTTAATTTAACAAATGATGAATCGGATAATACTGTATATTTCCAGGTACATTACAAAACAGGCAATTCTTGGATTTTGAAGTCTGCTAATTTAGCAGTTAGTCCCGGCGACACAAATAGAACCTTAACTGTTGATGTTGAACATACCAAAAATATTCAGTGGAAATATAAAGTAAGTGACACAAGTAATGATTTCGGAAATTCTGAGGAAGTTGAACTTGCAGCCTCAGCTACTGTTAACTGCCCAATTCTGGATGCAACTGGTGATTCAACATTTGGCGCTTGTGAAAGTGGTCAGAGAAGATCAACTTTTACCATGAGAAACTCTGCTTCCGCTAATGCTCCAGCATATTTTTATGTTCAATATGATTTGAGTGGCGATAATAATTCATGGTTAAATGCAACTCAAGCAAACCTCGTAACCGCTGGAGGTCAAAATAATGTACATGTATTTGTCCCTAATGGAGAGACAATTACATGGAGATATTATCCAATGACCACAGCTACAACTCCTGCTGATAATCAATGGATAGCTGAAACCACAAGTACTCCTGATGATTGTTCTTTAGATACACTCATCTCTCATACATTAGAAGCATGTTTAAGTAATTCCCAAGTATCTAGATTTGTCTTAACTAATAACACAGCTGCAGATGTCCACTATCATATTCAATATTTTGTAGAAGGTACCTCAGCATATGTTGATGCAGATACTGACTTAATACTTACCGCAGGTTCGCCACAAGCATTTACACATACCGTAGCATCTGGAAAATATATACAATGGCGTTATAAAGCAGCAACAACTAATGGTGGTTTAGCATCCGCAACATGGGTTGATCACACTGCTAACTCTGATTTCAAAAAGACTATAAATTGTGAAAATATTGATCCTAGTGTCCAGCAATCATTTGGTCTTTGTTACAACGATACAAAAGAAGTTAAATTTATAATAAAAAATAGCTCAAGCGCTACTACTTCAGCATTCTTTAAAGTTCAGTACAAAATTGGTTCCGGAGAATGGATTGATAAACCAGACCAAACAATTGGTATAGGTGGTCAATATCCACATTCACAAATTGTTCTTAAAGATACGACGATACAGTGGCGATACAAAGTTGCAAAAACTCAAGCAGCTCTTCCAACCGGATGGACAGAATTAAATGCGACAACAATTATATGTAATGATGGGTCAGACATATCGGTCACATTCGATACTAACTGTGATGCTAACGGGTATAAGACTTCTAAATTAAATATATTCAATTCAAGTTCAGGTACTTTGTACTATAAAGCTGATTATTCTACAGATGGAGCTAATAGCAACAACTGGATTACATCAGCTAATCAAGTTTTGGTAGCTTCTGGAGGTTCAACATTCTTACCAGAATCTGTCTCCCAAGGAGAAACAATCACGTGGAGATACAAAGTGTCAGAGACTGGAAATGATTTTGATACATTAAATTGGACTGTTACATCCACTTCAGATGTAGTTGATTGTACAGGAGTAAGTATTTCTACTCCATATACCTCACTAAGTCAATGTATCTCTGGTGCAAAGACTTCAACTTTCAATTACACCACATTGTCTGCGAGTGCTAATCCAGCTTATTTCCACATACAATACAGAATTGATGGTGGAGCATGGGTTAATAAAGTAACATCTTCTGATGGTACGCTTGTTGCAGGGCAGTCTAATGCAGTTACACAGTCTGTAACCTCTGGCACTACTATCGAATGGCAATATAAAGCTGCTTACAGCACTACAGCTTTAACAAATGCAAATTTCATAGCTCTTGCAGGTGGTGCAGTAGAGGTTGATTGTGGAGTTCAGTTAACAGTAACTCATAACTTTGGTACATGTACAAATCAAACAGCTACTTCTACGCTTTTATTAAAAAATACAGGAGCAACTCCAATGCTTGTAACAGTTCAATCGAAACTCAACACTGGAGCTTGGGCGACTGAAGTATCAACATATGAAATAACGGCTTCAAATGAATTATCGTTAACTAAAACAATTGTTAGTGGTCAAACTATTAGCTGGAAGTATAAATATGCTGGAACAGTCGTAAAACTTTCTGCAGCATCAGAGACAACAATGGATACAATACCGGCACTAGATTGTGAAACAGCTGTACTTAATCAAGTCTCTGTAAATAATGTTCTTAAATCCTGTGTATTAGGAAAGAGAATTTCTGAATTAACGTTTACAAACAACTCAAATGATACAGTTTATGTAGAGGCCTGGTATGACACAGGGTCTGGCTACGTCCTTAAAGGAACATATTCTGTAGTAAATGGTACTCCAAGGGTGCTAGAGTCTCCTGGTGCTGATCATCAGGCAAGTGTTAAATGGAAATATCGATTGGGACTTTCTAGTTCAGTAACTGGAGACTTTACAGAGCTCAGTGCACTAACAGTTGACTGTCCACAGACATCTCAAGTTTCAGCTACTCTTGAAGCTTGTACTAACCTAACAAGAGATTCCAAACTTAACATTAAAAATACTGGTTCAGTAACTCAGTATTACCAAATTTATTACTCAATAAGTAATGGTAGCTACCAATACTTAACAGAGATATCTCTTGGTGCAGGTTTAGAAAATAACTCTAGTTATGTGAATTTATCTTCTGGACAATATATTAACTGGAAATATAAGACATCTACTGTTCAAGGTGATTTCACTAATTCAAATGATAACTTTGTCACAAGATCTGCGACAGTGAACTGTATCGATGATAGTTTGTCAGCAACAGCAAGTAGTACATGTACTCCAAATGGTGCTATCTCAACTAAGACATCTAAATTTACAATTACAAATAGTTCAACTGACTCAAAACAAGTTGAAGTTCAGTATTCAACAGATAACGCAACATACCTTCCAATGGGTACACAAACTGTTACTAATACGCAACCGTATGTAGATGATAGGATATTTACAACTAACTACTTTACTTACAGATATAGAATTTTAGGCACAACAAACTGGTCGCCGGCGGTACTTAGTATGGCTCCATCAGATTGCTCTACACCTACAAATGTTATAAGTGCATACAATACGAACCAATGCGAAAGTGGTAGTTCTATTGCTAAATTAACAATCGTTAACCCTGGTCAAGCAGCAACGGTAATTTATGACATAAATATCAATAACCAGGGTTGGCAGAGTGGTGGAAGCACTCTTGTAAATGGTACATTTACATCATCTGGAGTAAAAGTACCAGCAAATACTTCTTTCCAATGGAGATATAAATTAGTAACTGATTCAGTTTATAAATATGTAGATGACATAGCTAACAACTGTTCTCCAGGTAGCTCTATTTCAGCCGTTACTGAAATCTTATGTCTTCAGGATGGAGGCAGTAAAGAAGCTAGATTACGAATTATAAACGTTGGTTCGCAGAGTGTTAGTGTCATGTACAATTATAGAATCAACAATGGATCAACAGTGTCTGGCTCTGCGCCGATTTCAATAAATCCAAATTCATCCGGATACTCTATTCAAGTTCCTTTAAATGATGGAGATCAAATTGTTTTTGGATATAAGTTAACAAGTGACACAAGCTATCAACAAACACCGTCTAAATCGACTTCAGAATGTGGGCCTGGTTTAATAAATCCTCAATTAATTCAAACAATTTCTGAATGTACGCAAAATACTGCTGTATCAACAATAGAAATGAGAAACCTTTCTGATCAAATTAAAACTTTTTATCTAGAGTATAAATTAAATGACGGACCATGGGTCAGCTATGACACAGTCACAGTAGATGCATCTAGTCTTGTAACTAGATTATTAACTGTAACTCAAAATACAACTATACAGTGGAGAGCTCTTGATAACAGCTATACACAATTTGACCTTAACTCTCCATATCAGATATCTCAAGTAGAGACAGTCACATGCGAATCAACTACTACTACAACACTGCCACCTGTGAAGTACATATTTGAACCAATTGTCTCAACAAACAGAGTGTGCGATTTTGAAGACGGTGGTGCAGAGTTTGGTATCACAGTAGATAATTCAAGATCTAATGTTTCTGCAAGAGTTTTGAAGAAAATCTGGATCAACACAACACTTATTGCCCAAGAGACTGTTACTGTCCCAGCAGGTCAATCTGTTGATTTTTCTTCTATTGAAGTTGGTGAAAATAAATTCTTTACCGTTGCTCTCGAAGTAACAAATAATGAAAATGGCAAAGTTCAAAAAATGATTAAGAACAAGGATGCAGACTGTATTGAAGATGAAAGGCTAATTAATGACGGATTGAATCCTAGTGATGAAATACAGGTTTCTGAAGACATAGATAATGTTATGGATGGTGACGGTGACGATCAAGAAATGGAAGACAATGGTGAGTCACTCTTGTTCCTTCCAGGTGATGATTTTGTTGAGTTTGTTTATAACGAAGATGCAGATAATCCATTTGTTCCACAATTTACAGATGAATCTCCTCCAACACCTGGAATACCGTTTACAGGTCGAAATGTTGGTGGCTTTATCATTTCTTTTGGATTGATGCTTATGGGACTAGGAGCTTTTATACTTAGAAGAGCGTATTAGTTTGAAATGGCATATTTTTTTATATATTTACTGATAATAATTGTTAATATTTTTGCAGTATTATTTGTACTTAAAAT